>Ga0209373_10000033_pt1 | contig 323453 bp, 359 predicted proteins | sample Higcelweek5metaG_FD_187173 | JGI IMG/M metagenome (GOLD analysis project Ga0209373, IMG submission 187173) | Freshwater pond sediment microbial communities from the University of Edinburgh, under environmental carbon perturbations - High... | ecosystem: Environmental > Aquatic > Freshwater >...
GGGCCAAAATCATAACCACCTTTTACATTTTGTATTTTCATAAATAATCCTTCTTTCTTTGAACTAAAAAAGCTATTGCAGAGTAGTACTTGCAATAGCTTAAATAATTACTTAAATTAGCTACAAGTACTACAAATAGCACTTGTAACCTTATTCCGATTTTATCGGTGGTTCAAGTGCGATTTATTATGATAACAAATATTTGTACTTATTGATTTAAACATAATAATCATCCCTTTCAAATTATTTATACTATATCAGTTTCTTTTTATTTTGTCAAAACTTATTTTATCATACTAATTTTTTTTCATTAATACTTAATAGTGTTTCATCCTTAATTAAATCTTTAAAAAATTGTTTTCTTATTTTTTCTGGAACAATATTATAATTTTTTAAATCATTAATTTTAATTAATGTTTGTTCATATGAACCATGTGATTTATATTCATCACTATTCCATTCTGGACCATTAGCATCTTCAAAATTACCACTTATATATTTACATAATATGAATTTTTCAATTCTATCTTCTTGTTCAATCACATAGATTGTTTTAATAGGTTCAATTATTGCACCTATTTCTTCCATTGCTTCTCTTTTTAATCCTTCTAATTCTGTTTCTCCTGGTTCTATTCCACCACCTGGAAAAACGTAGTATTCATCATTATCTTTTATTCTATGAATAAAAAATATTTCATCATTCTTATATATAATTCCTCTAACACATCTTCTTTTTTTCATATAACGCTCCTATTCCTAAAATTTAATTATTTTATCTTCTATTTCAAATATAATAACTGTTTCGTATTATCTATTATTTCATTAATTTTTTGAACATTTATTAAAATACTATCTTTTAATTCTTGATTATTAAATCTAGTTAATAAACGTATATCATTTTCTAAGTAGTAAATAAGCATTCTTTTTTCTAAATTTTCAATATTATTTAATTCTTCATAATGTTTAAGAATATATTCTATTATATTTTTATAATCTTCTTTCTTTTGAAATGGGTCCATTTCTATATTTGCCCATTTCCAAGGTTTTTCTTTATGCATAAAAAGTAATTTAAATTCATAATCAATTGGTGCTTCTATAGAATCATTAAAATCAATTAAAAATAGACCTTTATCATTTTTTATTATATTATCAAAATGTAAATCATTATGTATTAATGAAAAAGTGTTATCTTTTAAATATAAGTCAATTTTATTAATTGCTGCCGTTATTTTTTCTTGTTCTAATTTATTAAAATAATCTTTAGTTTTGTTAAAATTATTTAGAATATTATTTTTGATTTTAAAACCCCAATCGTAAGGTTTTAATTTAACTTTATGGATTTCTTTTACTATTTTTACTAATTCTTTAATTATAACTTCTCTTTCATTTTCATCCATTTTATACCAGTAATAATATAAAGATTTTCCTTCAATTTTTTCTAATATTTCATAAACAAAAGGGACTATACTTTTACTATTATCATATTTATATAATTTTGGAATATATGGTACATTTTTATTACTAACATAAAAATTATTTTCAACTTCAAATTCATTTTCTTTTTTTATGTTTGAACATACTTTAATAATATACTTTTCATCTACACTAAATATATCATTATTAAACCCCGCGTTTATTTCTTTTATTTCGTGATTATTATTTTCAAATAAATCTTTATTTGAATTTACTATTTTATTTGCTATCTCTAATCTCTTTTGAACTAAATTTTCTATCACTTCAAATTCTTCAAATACTATTTTACTATTTTCATTAAAACTAGGATCAATTTTTTTAAATATTTTTATATGTTCTTTTCTATAATAAGCTAAAGTTTTATCTCCTTCACCTTCAATAAAAGCTAATTCATCCGTTACATTTCTAAATTCTAGGATACTTACTTTTGTAACTCTAGTAACGCAGGCTTTTTTTTCATTATCGAATCTTAATATACCTAAATCTCCAGGTTTAGGTAGTTCTGCTTTTTCTTTATAATCATTTAGTAATGATGTTGTTGCTTTTTTATTACCATTTAATACTAACTCTATTAATTTATCATTATCAGTACCAAATTGCCAAGTATTTATATTTTCTATATTCATAAGTATCACTCCTTACTATATTTTATCATATAAAAAAAAATAATGTTATTTAAGACATTATTTTTTTAATTTCTTCTTTTATTAATTTCCATATTTCTTTCATATTATCAAATGTTAGCTTATTTTCTACTTCATCTATATTTACCCATTCATAACCAGATAATTCACTTTCTTGAATTTTCACTTCTTCATTAATAGGTTGAGCTAAAAAGTAAACAACTTCTTTTTTCATATCACTTTTTTGTAAATATGATAATGGAAATCTTAAATCACTTAATATTTCAATATCTAAATTTGTTTCTTCTTTTACTTCTCTGATAGCTGTTTCTTTTTCTGATTCAAATTCTTCCATATGACCTTTTGGAAAACCATAAAATCCAGATTTTTGTTCTATTAGTAAAATATTATATTCTTTTATAATTACAGCACCACAAGATTTTTCATATTTCATATTATCATCTCCTATAAATAGTATATCATATTTAATTTAGTATTTAATTATTTTCTAAATACTTTATCATTAATGGGATTTTTTCATAATAATTAATTATTTCTTTTAAACTAGATTCTATTGATTTTTCACCTAATTCAATTTCAAAAGAATCTTTTGTATTAATTTTTAAAGCTCTTTTTAAACTAAACTCTAGCCACATACATTCTTCAATAATTGAACTTTTTATGGAAACAATCAGATCATCTTCCAGTTTAAATTTTGATAAATATTCTTTTGTAAATGTTTTATATTTTTCTTCTTTTATATCTTCAGTTAAAAACCAAGAACTATTAAAAAAATCTAAGCTTGGATTTGATATATTTGCTGTTTCCCAGTCTATAATATAATAATTATCATTATTCCATATAATACTTTTTCTATTTAAATCCTTATGAACATAAGATAATTGATTTGATAATTTTGTATAATTTTCATATACTTCATCATAAATAGTTATTAGTTTGTTGAAGTTATTTTTGAAAAATATTGAATAATTTTCTTCATTATTTTTTAATAAATCAAAATAATAATTAAAGTTTGCTTTTTCATATTTATTTACATTATTATTTTTTACTTGAATATTATGAAGATTAGCTAGTACATCGGCTATTATTTTAAGATGATTATTTTTTATTTCTTTTGATAATAAAACTTTACCTTCACACCATTCATATAGCAAAAAATATGTATCTTTATATTTATTTACATATTTATTATTTATTTTTAAAGCTACTACTGCATTAATAGAATTTAATTTAGCTATATTAGCGATATTTTCAGAATTTTCTAATTTTTCTATTAAATTACTATCTTGTTTTATTCTAGAATTATTTATAATTTTAATTGCATATTTATTTTTATTTGTATTTATTTTATATAAACTATTTGTTATACCGCCATTTATAACAATTGGTTCTTCTATTAAAGTTCCTAGATTAAATGTTTCTACAATTTCTTTTATGATTTTATTCATTATTTATTTTATTTGCTAATTCAAATGCTAGAAGAACTATTTTTTCTTTTTCATCTAAATTTTTAGAACATCCTAAACTTCTTTTATCCCATGAAGAAGAATCTAAATTATCGGCTGCATAAAAAAATGTAAATAAATCTTTTTTTCTGAACTTAGCAACTGCACTCATTGCTGAACATTCCATTTCAACAGAAATACAACCTTGTTCTTTTCTTTTTAATACTTTATCTCTTGTTTCTCTATATGGAGCATCTGTAGTCCAAGTTTTCCCTTCTACATAAGAATAATTATGTTCATTTAATAATTCTTTAAATAGGTCTTTATATTTATCATTTACTTCTATTTCATCACTTGCTTCCATATAATGATAGCTTGTTCCTTCATCTCTGACAGCAGATGTTGGTATAATAATAGCTAAATCTTCTATTTCTTTTTTTAATACACCACAAGTACCAAATATAATTAATTTTTCTAAGCCCATAGCTAATACTTCTTCATAACTAACTGTACAAGCTGAAGCTCCTACTCTTGACATAAAGAAAGCTATTTCTGTTCTTTTATATTCTATTTTGTATACTGGAAATTTACCATTACCATTATTTATTTGAGCTATTTCTTCAGGATTATATATTTCTACCATTCTATCTACTAGTTTTTTAGAAAAACAAGATACTCCTATTTTTGGAAAATTTTCTATTCTTTTTTCTACATCACTAGGATTAAATGTTGAATTTTCATTATTGTCAAAATCGCATAATATCATATTATCATCTCCTTTATTATTTAAATTTCTAATTTTGATTTTACTATTATCTAAAATCATATCTATTATTTCATCAAGAACTTCATCTCTATCTAGTGAAACATCATATTTATCTATTTTGTATTCATCAAATTTTTCATTAAAGTATTTATTACTATTAATAAAATAATCTACATTTCCTCTTAACTCTTCATCACTACAATAATATGTCCAGTCATCTTCAGTATCAAATTTTTTAACATTATTATATAATTCTTCACTAGTGATTTCATTATAAGTTAATCCGATTATTAAATATTTTTCTTTATCTATTTTAGGTATTACTTTTTCAAAATCGACTGATACTCCTTCAATAACATATTTATTTCCATTATAGAAATTTGGACCTTCTGATAATTCTTTAAGGTATCTAATTAAGAATGGAGCAAATTTAGTTGCTACTTTAATATCATTATAATCATGTCTAATTTCTAATTCTGGAAAACCTTCTTCAAAACTACATATAATATCATCTAAATTAATAATACTATATCCAAACTTATTATTTATCTTTCTTGACAAAGTTGTTTTTCCTGATCTTGCAGGACCTATTATTAATATGTTTTTTTCCATATATTCACCTCATTAATTAAATATTATTTATTATCAAAAGTAAAGTTATATGATATTACTTCTTCTTTTTTCAAAGACTAATTAATGTATTCTTACATTATCATATTTTTTTATTTCTATTGAAAAAGAGGATTCTTTACTTTTAGGGACTAAAATAAATATTTTGTTTTTTGTTCTGGTTAAAGCAACATAAAATAGTCTTCTTTCTTCTGGATAATCTATTTTTTCATCTATATCTGGTCTTATTAATTTAACAACCGGTAAGTCTTCTATTTTAGTTGGAAATCCGTATTTATCATCATTTAAATCAAGTAATATAGTATAGTCCCTTCCTAATCCTTTTGCTTTATGTACAGTTAAAAATTCTATGTCTATATTTTTATAGTTAACAGAGCTTATTTTATCACCAAATATTTTAAAGTAATTAGGATCATTTATTTTATAAACATCTTTTTTATATCTTCCTAATAGTAAAACAGAAGCCTTATCATTTAGTATACTTATTTTTTTTAGTATTTCATCAACATATATAGCTCTATTTGTATTTATTTTTGTTTTAGAAGAATCATTATAAAATATTATTTCTACAGGATTTAATGCATGTTTATTTGATAATAAATGTTTATTTATTTGATATTCATTTTCAAGAATAAATTTACCTGCTATATCGATTAATTCTTGGCTATTTCTATATGTATGCTCTATTAATACTTGTTCTGAATTATGTAATTCTTTTTTAAAATTTTTAAATAAATCAATTCTAGATCCAGCATATCCAAATATGGTTTGCCAATCATCACCTACTGCCATTACTTTTGCTTTAAATAAATGAGATAATCTTTTTACCAAATCTAATCTTTGGCTTGATATATCTTGATACTCATCAATTATTAAATACTTATAATCAACACCTAAATTTTTTTCTTTAATTTTAGGCATTAATTTATATGCTTTTAATATCATATCTTCAAAATCAATAGCATTTAATTCTTTAAGTTTTTCTTCATAATAACTATGGAACATTTTTAATGTTTCTAACTGATTTTTTAAATCTCCAGTATTATTTTTTGTTAATTTATCATAATCTTTTGAAGTATAACCTAGTTGTTTATACATTTTTATTGTTGGAGTTAATACTTTTTCAATAAAAATATTAAAATAAGAATCTGTTCCTGTTTGTAATAATCTATCAAAAATTTCTTCATTTGATCTAATATGAGGTACATATCCCTTACTTTTTAATTGTTCTTGTAAGTGTTTTATATAGTCTTTGTTGTCACTATATTTTGAGTAAGTAATTATAAATTTTTCTTTTAAATTATTTATTTTATTTTCTTTTATTTTTAAGGTTGCTAAATAACTATTTAGTTCTGCTGTTGTGTACATTCCATTATAACCATTTTGATCTATACCGAAGTGTTCAATATAGTTTTCTTTTTCTAGTTGTTTAATAAAAAAATCTGGGTGATAGCCTCTTCCGCTTTTATATTTATCATCTATTTTTTTCTCATATTCATAATTTATACCATTTTGATAAAGAAAGTTTGCAATTTTTGCTTCTTCTTTAGAAGCCATATATTCACCATTTATTGTTTTTTTATAGTTAAGTCTTCTTTCTATTTGATCTTCAATATATACTTTAATATTTTCATTTGACTTTTTATATTTATTAATAAATGTTTCTTTATGATATTCTTCAAAATCAGCATATTTTTCCCAATCGGTTCCAAATTTTAAATATTTTGAAAATCCATCATTTAGTGTTTTTAATTTTTCTTTGTCTTTAAAAACAATATTTTTAATATAATCTGAAAATATTAAATATTGTCCTTTATCACTTATTATAGAATCAATATTTTCTCCACTTTTATTTATTATTTCTAAACCTAGTTTATGAAATGTTGAAACTTTTACATTTTTATATCCAAATTTATTATTTATTATATCTGATAGTTCTTCACTTACTTTTCTTGTAAATGATAATACTACTATTTCTGATTCCTTATAATTACACTTATCTATAAGATATTTTACTTTACCTACCATTGTTGTTGTTTTACCACTACCAGCTCCAGCTATTACAAGTAAGTTATCAGAATTAAGTGTTATAGCTTCTCTTTGTTGTTCATCTAATATAATATTAGGATCTACATTTAAAAACATTTCATCGAAGTATTTATTTAAATCGTTCATAGAATCACCTATTATAATTATAGCATATATTATACAATAATAAAAAGAATAGCATCTTAGTGCTATTCTTTAATATTTTTATAAATATAATATGTATTCGTATTCATCAATCATTTTATCTGTTGGTTTATAAAGCTTATTTATTTTTTTGTAATATTTAAAACCTAATTTTTCACATACCTTTTTAGATTTTTCATTACCTTCATAAAAATGAATTATAATTTTCTTATATCCTATTAATTTTAAATAATCAACAACTTCTCTTAAAGCTTCTGTTATATATCCTTTATTCCAAAAATCAGGATGCATATTATATGATATTTCAATCGAAAACTCTTCTATTTCCCTGTCAGCAATAATATTACCAATTGGAAAATTATTTTCTTTTAAATAAATATACCAATCAAACATTTTTTCTTTTTGGCAATCTTCATAGTAAGATTCTGAGTTTTGACCAATAAAATCAATTGGTTTATCAAATTTTACCAATTCATTTTGCTGATCAATACCAGTACACTTTGTAAGATCATATTCATATACTTTCTTATAAGAATTAGAATCTCCTTTTTTTATTATTAATCTATCTGATTCCAGATAAGTAGTAATATAACTATTCATTATTTTCCTCCAATATTTTATTGATTTTATTCTGACTGTTTTGGCAATTGTTACAATTATCAACCGAAAAAGCAGTTTTTAATTATAATTCTTTTTCTAATCTTTCTGATATTAATTTAATATTTTTAAATAAATATCTACAAATATTAGTTCTAAAATAACCAAAGTTCAATAAACTAACATTTTCATGATTATAAATATATTGTTTATAACCGTAATCACTACTTAAAATCTGAATCAAATATAAATAAGCAATATATCTTAAGTCATATTTATTCAATTTAACATGTTCGTCAATTTTTTTAACATAATTTACAAATGTATCTAAATTAAACTCACCATTTTTTACATCTTCATCAATATAACTATAAGATCTAATTATTTCCCATACTATTGGCATTTTACAAGCACTTACAAAATCTATTACAGCATTAATTTTATTGTCTTTATAAATGAATTGCAATACATTATAATCTCCATGAGTATTTTTAATTGTTAAATTTTTCATTTCAGAAAAATCTAATGTACTCATTACAGTTTTTATCAGACTAATTTTTTCTTCGATATCTTTTTTTATTTTAAAGTCAGTTTCATCTGATTCATCTAACATTGATAATAATTTTTCATGTTTTTTTATACTATTTTCAAAACTTTCTTTACTATACCATCCTGAGATATCTGATGATGGTAATTCAATTGGAAGTGTCTCTAATGAAGAAACAATTTTACCATATAATTCTGCACATTCGATAGTTTGTTTATAATTACCAACATTACTATTTAAAACATATCCTCCAATAAATTTTTGAATAACAATTACTTTATTTTTATATACACAATTATGTAAGTTTTTTAATGTATTTATGTATATTGGTACTTTTATTTCATTTTCTTTTAAATGATTAATTACCGCCATTTCTTTATCTATTTCATATTTTGTATATTTGGATTGAAATTCTTTTAATATATATTTATCATTATTTAAAGAATAAATATTGGCATTTCCCCTATCTATCTTTTTTACTTCAGAAATTTCTAATCCATAAGTATTTTTTACAAATTTAATTATTTCTTCATTACTTAAAAAAACTGTTTCTTCAATCATGTTATTTCCTCCATTTTTTAAATTATATCACATGAATTACCATTAGTATATACAACCGGAACTTCGATTATTTTTACAAAACTATTTATAATTATTTTAAAGTTCCAAATATAAATAAACCCTTTAAATACAAAAAAAATGAGAACTTACGCTCTCTTCAGGGGGCTGCTTCAGATTACTTTCTAAAGTCAATGAAATTCATTTCATCCTTATAAAATATAGTATTTTTCATTTTAACTAAATACTATTGTTTAAAAGAATTTAACGTTTTAGGTACCTAAATGGTACCTAAACTATAATGAGTTCTTTTTACTATCTAAATTTTTCTTTACCTATAAAAGTACTATTTTTTAGTACTTTTTTGAGTTGAAAAAAGCAATGCAACAAAAAAGCTAAACAGCTTTCGCTATCTAGCTTTAAATTTGAATAAATTGGGCAAATACTTGATAATGTTTTACTCTGTATTTTTCATAAGAACCAGCAGGTTTATTTTCCCAATCCGGATTATATGATTCAAAAGTTCCTATAACATCTAGCAATAACCCAGGTCTTTTATGTTCTGTCATCATTGTAGAATAAGTTACAGATTTTGTTCCATCTTCGTTATCTATAACAGTATAAGTATAATATGAATATTTTTTTAAATAGATAAAATAAAAATATTTTTTATATTTTTCAGGAATAGTTGCATTAGCTACATCTAAAGAAGAATCCCAAGCAAAGTTGGTACCATCAGAATAATTACCTAACTCATCACATTCTGTAGAAGAATTAAAATAATAAGTATAAGTTTTTTCTGCTAAAATTTGACAAGTAAGTACACTAGTTTTTGGTTGTTCTTGAACAACTGATTGATTTTGAGAAGTTGGTTGATTATTTGTTGTGGTACTTGTAGAAGAAGTCGTTGTATTTTCTTTATTCTCTTCTGCTGTTTTACTTTCTTCAGTTTCTTTTACATCAGTCTTTTGTTCTTCTTGAACTTCAGTTGTTTCTTCATTACTTATTTTAGAATCTAATTCTTCTTTTGTTTTATTTTTTTCAGAAACATTTTTGTTTTCTACTTTCGTAAAAATATTTTCTTTAACAAAAAATGCGACTATTATCGTAAATAAAATTATAAAAATTGCATTTTACCTTGTAATTATAAAAATTAATTAGAAATTGTATTTACCTATTGAACTAACCCTAAAAAAATATTTAAATAAATTATTATAAACTTTATTGATAATTATTAATATTATTAACTATATTTTTAACATAATCATATTCTTCAAGCGAGTCAGTACCATGTATTATATTATCATGAAAATAATTATCTGTTGTAAATTTATATAAATTTCTAATATCCTTTTTCAAATTTTTTATCAATGAAAAATCACCATTTTTATCTGTACTAAATTCAACTTCTAGTATCATTATTTCATATTTGGAATTATCGCACATTTTAGTTGCCTTATATACACCTAGTTCTCTTTGATTATTAAATACATAAAGATTACAGATTAAATCAAAATATTTTTTAATTTCTATAATTTTTTTATTTTTTATAATCGTCTTTTTTTCAATATCCTTGTATATGTTATTAAAATTTTTTTTAGATGAATTCCATATGATAAAATATGCATTTTGTATTTTCATATTCTTTCTCCACTAATTATTATTAAAAATATCACGTGTAAAGATTTTTTCATTATCTTCTATATTTTTATCAATTCTGTTTGCTAGTATTATAGATGACATATCAATAAATTTTGATAAATTATTAATAACTTTACAATCTAGATACGTATTATCATCTAGTTTTGGTTCATAAATCACAATATTAATTCCATCATTTTTTAACTTCTTTATAATATCTATAATTGAACTTTCTCTAAAATTATCGCTATTAATTTTCATTGTTAAAAGATATATCCCAACCGTTGAAGGTTTTTAATTTTTTATATAGTTTGCAATATATTCTTTTCTAGTATTATTTGAATTAATAATTGCTTCAATCAAATTTTCTGGAATATTACGATAATTACTATATAATTGTTTACTATCCTTGGGTAAACAATAACCACCATATCCAAATGATGAATTATTATAATAATCTCCTATTCCTGGATCTAATGAGACTCATTAATAATATCTTTTGAACTATAACCTTTATCTAATGCAAAAGTATCGAGTTCATTAAAAAATGCAACTCTCATTGCCAAATATGTGTTTGAAAATAATTTGACTGATTCTGCTTAGTCAGAATTCATATATAAAATGTTAACATTAGAGTTTTCTGAACTATTTCTTAATATTTCTGAAAATTCTTTTCCATCACTTAATTTATAGCCAATAATAATTCTTGACGGATGTAAGTTATCATGAAGTGCTTTTCCTTCTATCAAAAATTATGGTGAAAAAATGATTTTCATATCATATTTATTTTTAACAAAATTTGTATAGCCAATCAGTACTGTCGATTTAATGATTATTACAGCATCTTTATTAACTTTTTTAATTTTAGTTATTACATCTTCAATAGAAAAAGTATCAAATGAATTAGTTTTATAATCAAAATTTTTTGGAGTACATATTATAATTTACTTTGAATTTTTAAAAGCCGCCTGATAATCACAAGTAGCTTTTAGATTCAACTTCTTATTATTTAAATAATAAGTATCCCCATCTTCAATTGGACTAATATTATTATTTATCATATTTATTTTTTCTTTATCTATATCGTAAACGATAATTTCATTTTTTACGCTAAGAAGAACTGATAAAGAAAAACATACATATCCAGCACCAACAACAAAAATTTTCATTTTATTATAATTTCTTAACTGGATTAATTCCAAGAATTTTCATTCCGTTTGATAAAACTGTTTTAGTTGAATTTAACAATGCAAATCTTGAATTTCTTACTAATTCATCTTCTTCATTTAAGACAGATATATTTTTATAATATCTTGAAAATTTTTGAGCTACATCATATAAATAATTTGTAATAATTACTGATTCTTGTGTGTTATATGAATTATCAACAACTTCTGGAAAATCATATAAACTATTTATTAATGAGTATTCTAATTCTTCTTTAAATTTATAAACATCTTCATCAAATCCACAATAATTTGCTTTTTCTAAAATAGAGTTTATTCTAGCGTAATTATATAATAGATAAATAGCAGAATTACCTTGGAAATCTGTTGCTGATTCTAAATTAAAATTAACAGTTCTTTTTCTATTAACATTTAGCATATTATATTTAATGCAAGATGCAGCTAAATCTGCAACTTCATCATCTGATAAATTTGTTCCTTTTTCTTTAAATGTCATTGCTAATTTTTCTTTAGCTTTTTCAATATATTCTTCAAGTAGAACAACTTTTCCTTCTCTAGTAGCCATCTTGTCACCATTTAATAGAACAAAGTCATATGAAACAAGTTTTGGAGCAACATATCCTAGAATGTCAAGTGTTGCAGCTATTTGTTGCATATAAACTTCTTGATCTTCTCCTAAAACAATAAGGTTATTTTCTTTATTTCTGTCTAATTTTGAAATAGTATAAGCAATATCTCTTAATGGATATAATGAAGTTTTATCTTCTCTAGTAAGAACTAATACTGGTGATTTTGTTGGTATGTCATATCTGCTTAAGTCAACATATAATCTACCATTTTCATCTTCATGCAATTTTCCTTTTTCTTTTAACTGTTCTAGTATATCAGTTGTTTTGTTTTCAAAAACAAAATCAGATTCATGAGTAAATCTATCCCACTTAATATCCATTTTTTTAAATATCTCTTGTTGTCCTTCAACACAAATATCTGTAATTTTCTTAAATTTATCTCTAACTTCTTCATTACCATTTTCTAATTCATGTAAATAATAGAAAATCTTTTCTTCTACTTCTTTGTCTGTTTTACTTATATCATTTATTTCTATGTATAACTTTAACATATCACTAAATGTTATAGTATCAATATTTCCTAATTTTTCTACTCCAACTAATAACATAGAAATTTGTTTTCCAATGTCATTTATGAAATAATTAGCTTCTATATTATAACCTTCAAATTTATATAGTCGAACTAAAAAATCTCCTATAATACTATTTCTTGATCTACCAATATGAGGTGAAGCATTTGGATTGATTGAAGTATGTTCTATTAAAAGATCTTTTCCATTTCCAATTCCGTTTGAGCCATAATTTTTTTCTTCTGAACTGATATTTTCTAATGTTTCTTTAGCTAAAAAATCTCTATTAATAGTAAAATTTAAGTATGGGCCTATAACTTTTACATCTGAAACAATATCTTCATTCATATTTAATTTTTCTAAAATAGCTTTAGCCTTCTCATGTGGATTTTTTGCACCATCTACATCTATAGTAAAACATGGTATAGCAAAATCTCCCATTTCTTCTTTTGGTGGTCTTACAACATCAATATTGTCTAATTTAATACCTACCTTTGCTATTTCTTCTTTGATATATTTTTTTAAATTCAACATAAAATCCCCCTCTTTCACTATCAAAATTTATTTTATATATATTATAACCAAAACTTATTAAAAGTCAAGTTTTTTCACTTAAATTTGTTACTTAAAGAGGTAAATGCAAGTTTTTTTATTTATTTTTTTAAACTTGCATTTAGTCTTTTAATATTATTTATTTTAAGTCAAGAGTGCCTTAGGCATTTATTTTAAATCTTGCCTTATATATAAATATAAGTACAATAAGTATACAATAAACATTTCATTTGTTTGTTGTTATTAACCTAATATATTTAATATAAAGTTGTATTTGATATTTAAATTTTAATAACAACTTGTTTTTATTGTTGAAATAATTATTATTTATTCTCTTTTTTTTGCAATTATTATAGTTTTTTTATATAAAAAATTGCATTTACCTATTGAACTAACCTTTTTCACTTAAATTGTCAATAATTCTTAATAACGTTTTTCCCCAATTGTTTTTATAATATTTATTTTTAAACTTTATGATTTTTTTCTTATAGTAAGGTGCTTCTTTAATAAATTGATTAATTTCTTTGTTATTTATATTATCTGCAATTTTTCCTAAATCATATTTTTCAATCATTTTAGCATTATAATTTTGTTCGTACGTGCTTAAAGGTATTACGTATACTGGTATTTCAATTGAGATAGATTCACTCAATAGCTGATGTCCAGCAGTAGATATTAAACAATATGCATTTTCTAAATCATTTTTAAATTCACTAGAATACGATTTAAATGTAATGTTATTAGAATCAATATTAAATTTTTCTTTTGTATAAACAATTATGTTATAATTCGATATATTTTCTAATGCCCTTACTATTTTAATATATTTATCTGAATTTTCATATGGTGAAAAATATACTAATATATGATTTTTTTTCGGTTTTATCTCTTTTAACGGCGATATGATTGGTGTAACCACTTTAATGTTTTTATCTTTTATAATTATTGGAAAAAAAGATGAAATTACTTTATACGCATATTTTGGAAAAAAATAATTAATTCTTTTCTTTTCTTCTAAAATAGAGTAGTTTCTGATTTTTATTTCATCTAAATATAAAAATTTCGACTGTTGTTCCATACAAATTAAAGGTATATCAACCGCATAAGAATATTGAGCAACATTTGGTTCATAATCTGTGATTACCAAATCTGGAACTCCAGAAAATGTTTTTTCTACACCCATAGAAAAATTTAAAAACTCAGAGAATTGATCTATTTCTCCTTCTTGATATTTTTTCATAGATGTTTCAAAATCAATGCCTTTTGAATTACATGCTATCCATGGAATACTAATTTCTAGTACTTTAAAATTTGGAAATTTATTTTCAAAATAATTAATATTATTCTTTGTAGTTGCTATAACTATTTCATGGTGATTATTCATTAATAAATTTATTACATTAGTTTGTCTGCTTAAATGTCCGTTCCCAATTCCGCAAATTCCTATTAATATTTTCATTCAAACATTGTCTCCACAATATGTTTATTATCTTTATCCTTAGTTATTTTTACAATTGATCCATTAATCAATGTATGTACTGGATCTGTATGTCCTATATCTGTATTTATAAAAATTGGAATATTTAAGTCATAAAGATTATAATTAACTGAATCTTTTAATGTTGTACCTGTATAATTGATTTCATTTTCTATTCTTCCAAATAAAATTCCCTTACAACCTATAAACCACCCAGCATTTTTAAATTGCCACATTGTTCTTAATATGTCTTCGTTTGTCATTTCTGCTACGTCAAAATACCAAATTATTCCATCTTCACTATATTTTTTTAAAAATTTTTTTACACAGTCATATTTTGTTCCTATTATATCTTTTAAGGAATCTAAGCATCCACCAATAATTCTTCCTTTAAACTCGCTATCCTCTGTTATACATTCCCATGTTTGTGATACTTTGTCATCATCAATTTTATATCCATATTCAATTTGTTTAGGCATTTCTCCATTTAGAAATTCTATGTTATTTTTTATCATTGATTCAGGTAAATCATCATCACCAAATGACTTGGCATTAAAACTGTAAATTGTTGCAATATCAAATTTTGTTGTTATATAAAATAATAAAGGTGTGATATCAGATTGTCCTTGTATCCACTTAATATTTTTTTTAATGTGATTAAAATTTATTAAATCCATTATCTGAACAAGATAGTCTCCACCAGAACATGAAATTAACGCTTTAACATCTGTATTCTTTATTGCATTGTTTAATTCAATTGAACGATTGAATGCTGATGAGCTAACCCCATTTTCACTATTTCTTACATATTTATCTTCAATTACCTTATAACCATAACTATTTAAATTTTCTACTGCTTTTACAAATTTTTTAATTTTTTTACTTTTCACCCCATTTGAAGGTGAAATTATTTCTATTGTATCATTATCTTTTAATTTTTCAGGATAAATCATTTTTTCAACTCCTTTATTTTATCGTTTTTTTTATACCCTAGTCTATCTAAACACTTAATCAAAAAATCTTTATACAAGCCTTGAATATTGCTATATTTATTTTTTTTATTTTCATATTCATTGACTATACCAACTAGGTATCTATAAAAATTACTTTGATTTCCCATTTCAATAGATCTATTTAAATTATAACAAACTAGCGCCATTTTATAAATCAAATCATTACCAGAATTAATAATTTTTTTATCATTTATACTGTCAACACTTGTAACAATGTCAGTAAATTTTCTAATATTATTTGCATGCTTATCTAATCTATCATAATCAATAATTACATCATTACTATTAATTATCATTAATATTTTTAATAAGTCTTGATAATCAATATTATCACCATTTATTTTTAAATTATTTTTTTCAATAAATTTATTCAATTTTTCAGACCATAAAGTAATTTGACGTTCATCTGCATTTCTACATATTTCATATGTTAAAAATCTACTCCTTAAATCATAATTTCCTTTTAACAATTCTTCTACTTTTAATACGTGTGAACTTTGATTTGCACCTATGATATTAATTAATACATCATCATTATTATCTAAAAGTGAATTGATAAACATTAATTCTTGTAATGAATATTTTAGTTCTCCATTTTCTTTTAATTCCTCCAAAAAATTCGGACTATTTTTTAATGAATTGTATAACTCCTGATTTGTATATAATTTTGATTCTATTAAAAATTCTTTTGATACTAATTTCAATCGCCTTAAAATTTCGGAAATTTGTTTTAAAGCCGACAAATCATATTCTTCTAATTTCCTTAAAATATCATTAGATACATTATTATTAACAAGCATTACAAACAATTTATCTGCTGTTATATTTATGTGATATTTTTCAATAAAATCTTTTAATGATTTCAAACTTATATCTCCAAAACCATAAAAACTCTTTACATTTTGACCTATCATATTTGATAAAGAGTTTTCTATAACTAAATTTCTTATTTGTGCTAACTTTGGGATACATTTATGTGGATGAGTATCCCCATATCTAATATAGAAATTATTATCATACATTCTTCCATCTGATATAAAGAATTCAATTTCTTCTATACACTTGGAAAGTGGTATGTGAAAATGTGGATATCCATTGATAAAATCACAATTGGTAAATATTTCTGTAGGATTTGTTATTGAAAATGTTCCATCTGAATATTTTTTTGTATAAATTAGATTTTCGTTAATATATAAATGTTTGGATTTAATATATTCTATTAAAGGTGTACTATATTCTAAATATCTATTTTCTTCTGTAGTATATATCATTCAAATTTCCTCTTTACTATCATGCTCATTAAATGAAACATGCATAAAAGATATTTCATGATGAACACCTTGTGGACAATATTTGCAGTATTCAAAACATATATTTTTACATTTATTTAGATTTTCTAATTTCATAAACTCATCAATTTCATCGTAATTTATTTTATATTGGTATTGACTTTTAAAATATTCATGACCAGGACATGGATCAATTGTTCCGTTAGGATAAAATGTGAAATGCTTACCAATCCAATGGCAATTTTTATTTTCTTTATGGTATTGATATAATTTTGTTCCATCGTTATAGTAACTATTTAATGATTCTATGATATTTTTTCTTATATTATTGTCATTAACTTTTTCTTCAATTATTTTTTTCATTTTTGGAATTATATTAGTCTTGAAATCAATTATTTCTTCAGAAGTTAATCTTATTTCCGGTAAATTAATTGCATCTTCTAAGTATGAAGGCCAAAATAAATTTACATTACTATCAATTGCATAATTAAGTAATTCTGGCATTTGTTTATAACTGTCTTTCATTATTATAGTTTGAATAATAAATATGAACTTATATTTCTTTTTTAATTCTTTAATAACTTCGACAGCTCTCATACTTTTATCAAAAATAAGTCTATTACCTCTTGTCTCAATAATGCTTTTTTCATCTAATCCATATATTGATAAGACCATTTGATCCAAGCCATTTTTTAACCAACATTCCAGATTTTCTTTTGTAACATTCCATCCATTTGTATTTATTCTTGTTGCTAATTCATACTTTTTTGCTATTTTTATATAATCATCAATGTTTTTTACAATAGTTGGCTCTCCACCAGAAATACATACATATGACCCGTTTAATTTTTTTATATTCTTACATATTTTTTCAAAAATATTTATATCAAAAATATTATTTTTTTCATTTTTCCATTTAAAGTTTTCTTGTCTATCACGGCAACACTTACAATTTCCTGGACATCCAGTTGTTAATTTTACAATAAAATTAAAATCTTTATTCATTAATATCATCTCCTTTGCACAATATTTTATTTCCCTCTTTTATTATAGTATCCATTGGTGCAGAAACATATTTAATGCTATTATTAATTAGTAATTTATCTACAATTGTTAAGATTTTTTTTGAATTATTTTTATTTAAAAATATAGGTGATGGTAATTTCCCATCGAATAAAACTGTTTCGCCACATAATAATCTTGAAAATTTTTGATATAAATACCAATGAGACTCTTCTTTTGATACGTAATGAATATTACTATCTCCTTTATTAATATAAGGTAATATGAATCCAATTATTTTTAAATTATTATTATAGCAATATTTGTTATTGTAAAAATATCTGTCATTAATGCCAAATAAATAATTATTTTTATCTTTTATATCTTCTTTTCTTACTGATATAAAACTTGTTGCTCCTATAATATATCCGTCCTTAATGGCAACATAATTATCTGATATTAAATTATATTTATATGTTGATGATATGTTTAATGCTGAAGAAGTTTTACCTTGCCAAAAATCACCTATTACAAGTAAAGCTTTATTTTCTTTTGCAACACATGAAGCTGGTATTATTAAAATGTTTTCTTTTATCAATAACTTTTGAAAACATTGAGTTACAAATTTTGCAATATAGCTTATATTATCTCCTATGTTTCCAAATAAAATTATTTTATTATTTTTTATACTATAATTTGTTTTTTCAGATTCAACAACTATAATTTCTAAATCAATTTTCAATTGTTCTGAATTTGGAATTTTAATTATACTCGGACAAAATCTTTTTAACCAAAAATCCAACGTATCATTTGATTTTTCATGTAATTTAATCGATATAATTTTGTTAAAACAATTATAATAAAATGTCATTATTTTCACCACCTTAACTTTTGATATAATCAATTAGTAATCTATCTATTCTTTTTTCATTTTTAAATTTTATTCCAATCCCACCTGAATTTATCCATTTGTCAATATTTTTTCTATAATCATCAATTAAAATATTTCCTTTTGGATTAACAATTATATTTTTATCTATATAATAAGGGACAGTAATAATTTTTATATTATTTAATTTTTCAGAAATAAATTTTTGTTTTGCTAATTTTTCCTTATGTGAATAAACATGTGTTAGAATTACTACTTTATTTTTTTTTGATATTTTTTTTAAAGTTGTTAAATTGTTCTCTATTTCATTACAATTTTGTAAAAAGTAATTCCAAGGAAAATTTTTAAATGTTTCTTCAGAAGCTCCTTTTGATTTTATTTCTTCATTTATAAATTTTGGAGTATCAACAAGTACACCATCAAAATCTATATAAATTACTTTTTTCATTTTTAAATTATTCATTATTTTTTACCAAATTCTTTTATTTTACTTTTTGCATAACTAGTATGAGCCTTATCAATCCATTCTTCTCTTGGACCAAACGATAAATTGTCTGTTATTACCTTAACTCTGTCCTTATTTTTTAGAACATAGTCAATTGGTACATATTCATCATTTACTACTACACCTACCATTGTATTTCCTAAATCAGTTCTTATTTTATAGGCAAAATCAATTGCTGTAGAACCTTTTGGTAATTCAATAACTTCTCCTTTACAAGTATACACATAAACTTTATCAGAAAACAACTCATTTTTTATCTGATTTACAAAATCTTGATTATCTCCAAACATAGCATTTATTTCTGTTAAAGATTTAAAAAATTGATATTTATCTTTTAAATCACTTTGCATTGTGTTTCTTGCTTCCCCTTTATTTATGTCCCAGTAAGCGGTTAAACCAAATGATGCTATCATATCCATATCAAAATTTCTTATTTGAGTTTGGACTAATTTATTATCTGGTCCAAATACAGTTGTGTGTATTGATCTATACATATTTGTTTTAGGATTATAAATATAGTCTTTAAATTTATTATTTATTGGATTATATTCAGAATGTACTATTCCAAGAACTTTATAACAATTATCTATCTCATCTACCATTATTTTAAGTGATAGTAAATCATGTATATCATATATTTTATTTCCTTGATTTATTCTTTTATATATACCATATATATTTTTAGTTCTTATTTTTATTTCATTTGGTATTTCTTTACTATCTAAAATATTTTTAATTCTACCATAAATTTCTTGAAGACAAGAACTACTATCATTTTCTACTATTATCTTTTTTTCTTCTATTCTTTTATACATATCATTATCTAAATATTTTAAAGATAAATCTTCTAGTTCACTTTTTATTCTATATGCTCCTATATAATAAGCTAAAGGAACAAATATTTCCATAGTTTCTAAGGCATTTTCTTTTTGTTTAAATTCGGATTTAAATTCTAGAGTTCTCATATTGTGTAATCTATCAGCCAGTTTTATTATTATTATTCTTACATCTTCAGTAATACTTGTTATTATTTTCCTAGTATTTGCTAAATTCTGTTCTTGTTTAGAAGAAAAATTCAATTTACTTATTTTTGTAACACCATCTACTAAATTAGCTATATTATGATTAAATAGTTCGGCTATTTCTTCTTTTTTAATGTTTGAATCTTCTATTACATCATGAAGAAGAGCAGCACATATTGTATCTTTATCAGCTCTCATTTCTGCTAAAATAAAGGCGACTGATAATGGATGAATAATGTAAGGTTCTCCACTTTGCCTTACTTGATCTTTATGAAGATTATTTGCTAACTCGTATGCTTTCATAATATAATCAATTTCTTCTACATTATATTGTTTAATACATTCAATTAATTTTTCAATTGTGATACTTTCCATAAAACCAACTCCATTCCTTTAAATAACAAAAAAAGCAGCAAACTAGGGGCGCTAAAGCCTATAGGTTACTACTTCTTAATTTATTTTTGCAGTCGAAACAACATGGTGAAATATAACTAATGTTTAAATTAGCAATATTTAACAGTATTTTGTTTTTTTTCACGTTTTTAAACATAAAATCAACCCCCGACTGCTTTTTAGTAATTATATTGATAATACTCTTTTGAAATATAAATGTCAACATTTTTTTACAATTATTTTATTTATTATAATTATCAACTATTACTTCTTTATTTATTTACACCTCGGGTAATTACTACATCCTAAAAATGTTCCATAAGGTCCTTTTCTTGAAACAAGTCTTCCTCCACACTTTGGGCACTTATATATATTTCTTTTTAATTCAGTATTATTTTTCATAAGATATTGACAATTCTGTTCTAGTTCTTTTATGAAAATAGATTTATTATTATCTATAGTAAACAATAATGTTTGTTTTTTTGATCTTGTTAATGCCACATAAAATAATCTTCTTTCTTCTGAAAAAGGATAATTGTCCAATCCATTACTAAGAAGAATTCTAATTAAAGGTAAATCATTAATTCTACTTGGGAACCCCATCCCATTATTTTTATTATTTATTATAACTACATAATCAGCTTGTAATCCTTTTGATTTATGAATAGTTAAGAAATTAATTTTTAAATCTTTTCTTCTTGTATAAATAACATCGATTAGATTTTCAGAAGTATTATATTTAATTATATATTTACTGTTATTTTTAAAAATATCAATATCAAAAGAATACCTACCAAGTAAATATACAGTACTATCCTTTTCAAATTTATTTAACTTTTCTTCCAAAAAGTCTATACATTTTTTATCCGTATATCCATTGATAAATCTAATAGCATAATCATCACTCGGCTTAGCACTAATATTTTTTTTAATTTGATGTGGATTCTTCATTATAAATTTTCCACTCAAAGTAGACATCATCGAGGTAAATCTATAAGTTTTTTCTATATGACTAATATATGTATTACCCCAGTAAAATTCAAAATTAGTAATTAAATCAATATCACTTCCATTAAATCTATATATACTTTGCCAGTCATCACCAACACAAAACAATTTATATTCTTTTTGATTTCTCATTGTTTTTAATAATCTATAACGAGAATTAGACATATCTTGATATTCATCTACTATTACATATTTATAATTATGTTTGAATTTATTTTGTTCAATAAATTTAGTTGCCATATTTATCATATCATTAAAATCTATTTGTCCATTATCACATAATTCTTTTTGATAAGTTTCATAAATAGGCATTATTAATTCTAAAGTAATTCTATTTAATGAAGATGAAATAACTTCCGATAAAGAAGAAATATATTCAATTGTATAGTTATTACTTTTAATTAAATTAATTATAGTTTCAAATGCTCTACAGGTTTCATTTAATAAACCACTATTATTTTCATTAATTATTTTCCAAACTTCTTCATTGCTTTTAGAAATTAATCTTACTTTACTATCTTTTAACTTTTTTTCAAGGTTAACTAATAGTTTTCCTTGTTTATTTTCATAGTAAAATGTTTCTATAATTTTAGTTTTATACATTTTATGTATTTTTCTCTTCCATTTAATAGAATCATTATAAATTTTGCTTGCTGATAATCCATTTTTCCCTTTAAAATGTGGTGCTACTTCATTTTTTTCATTTATTCCGAAATATTCAATATATAAATCATACTCAGGTAAATAGAAATCAGGTTTATATTGTTGATAATCATCATTAAAAGTATTATGTTTATATTCTTTTTCATAAATATATTTAACATTATTTCTAAATAAAAAGTTTGCTATTTCTAATTCTCCATAACTTTTTACTGTTTCTCCTTTTAAAGTTGTAGGTTTATTTGAAGAAAGATAATCTTCATATTCCTTTTCATTATTAAAATCAAATTCATCCTTTTCATTAAATCTTGCATTACTTATAAAATATATTAATTTATTTAGATAATTTGAATCTTCTATATTTTTATATATAATTCTTTTAACAACTTTAAGTAAATCTTCATTAAAAATTTTAACATTCTTACCTATACTTTTCTTTATTATTTCTAATCCTAGTTTATGGAAAGTCATAACATCTAAATCAATACCTGTTTCACTTTTTATTCTATCCTTCATTTCACTCACTGAAGCATTAGTAAAAGATAATAGTAAAATATCTGATGGATTGACTTTTTCTTTTAATAAGAGATATTTTACTTTACCTATTATTGTAGTTGTTTTACCAGATCCTGCTCCAGCAATAACTAATTGATTTTTATTTTGTCTTACTATAGCATCCAATTGTTGTTCATCTAGTTTTTTGCCTTCTATTAATTCACATATTTTTCTAAATTCTTCTTTATTATTTTGTATTAACTGATTATTATGTAATTTAATAGTATTATTTACTTCTGATATTTTTAAAGATAAGCTATTATATATTTTTTTATATTTTGAGTAACTAGAATACATAAACAAATATTTAAATTTGAAATTTAATCTATTTGGTAGTAATTTATTGGTGATATTATTAATATTATCAGACTCTAAAAATTCATTATTATCAAATAATGAATTAAATTTTAATTCAATACTATTTAGATTTTCTATTTGTTCTAAAAATATATTGTTTTTCATTAATTCCACCTTATAAAAATTATAACATGTAAAAAATAAAAAATTATCATTTTCATGATAATTTTTAGATAATTATTTTTTAAATTCAATTTATTTTATTTTTCTTTTGATTTAAACTTGTTCCATTAATGATTCATTCATATTACATAAAATTTTAGTAACGTCTTTTCTTTTTTGTTCTAATAATTATATATTCATACTAACGTTCATTTTTTTAATGCATTCTTTAATACTTTTATAAATATAATAAGTATTCATATTTATCAATCATTTTATCTGTTGGTTTATAAAGCTTATTTGTTTTTTTGTAATATTTAAAACCTAATTTTTCACATACCTTTTTAGATTTTTCATTTCCTTCATAAAAATGGATTATAATTTTTTTATATCCTATCAACTTTAAGTAGTTAATTACTTCTCTTAAAGCTTCTGTTATATATCCTTTATTCCAAAAGTCAGGATGCATATTATATGATATTTCAATCGAAAATTCTTCGATTTCCCTATCTGCAATAATATTACCAATTGGAAAATTATTTTCTTTTAAATAAATATACCAATCAAACATTTTTTCTTTTTGGCAATCTTCATAGTAAGATTCTGAGTTTTGACCAATAAAATCAATTGGTTTATCAAATTTTACCAATTCATTTTGCTGATCAATACCAATACATTTTGTAAGATCATATTCATATACTTTTTTACAAGAAGCAGAATCTCCTTTTTTTATTATTAATCTATCTGATTCCAGATAAGTAGTAATATAACTATTCATTATTCTCCTCCAATATTTTATTTAAAAGTATCAATTATATTTTGATATAAAATCCAAAAAAATCAGTTTCCTGAGTTTAAATCTTTTATTTAGAAAAATATTTTGTATCTTCTCTATACAATTTATCAATACATGTTCCATTTACATTATAAATGGCAACACCATTTGTATTTTTCATGTCTTTTAAGTATCTACTAAGTAAATCAATGTTAAAAATAAAATTTGGTATATCATTATCATCAAGGATTGGATAACACTCCGCAAATCCTATCATAAATCCTTCTATTGACTTACAATACTCTCCTACTTTATAAGTATCATTATAAAAATATACAATTCTATATCCTACTTCATAATCTTCCCCAGAATTATTATGTTTTAAATCTTTAACACCTAGTACCATTTAATATCAAATCCTAACTACATTTAGTATATCACATTTTATTTAATATTTATTCTTACTTGATTTATATTTTTTTGTAGGTTTATTTTGATTATTTTTTTGATGTTCTATTAATTGTTCATATAAATATATAGCTTGTTTTTCAGTTATAATTTTATTACTACCATCTAAATCGTTAACATAATATTTTGAAATCGGAATATTTTTAATTAAATCTATTATATTTTCTGTATTAATTAAAAATCCCATTATATCTTTTTTATAATCTATTTCATCTGTTCCTCTATCAAAAAACAAATAAGTTTCTCCTCTATCAATTATTACTTTATACATTATTACACCGCCTTTTTAGTTGACTGTTATATTAACATATAAGTCATTTTAAAGTCAATTATTTTAAATATAATCTGTATCCATTATGTCATCAAAATTTATTTTTGTATAAAGTAACATTAATTATACATTAAACATAAATAAAAAAAAGATTAGTCAAAACAAACCTTCTAAATATCATAATATTATATAATTAAAACTAGATTTTATAAAAATCTAATTGGCACATACGATATTGTTATTTCAAATAATCGTATAAAAAAAATAGCAGTAATTACTGATATAATTTTAATATATTTATGGGGTGTTTGTCAAACTGAAATTATTTGAGATAGTTTAAAATAGTTAGAGGGTAAGACGCAAACTATTTTACACTATCTTTCTAATAAATAAATTGTAATATTTTATTAATTATGATATTCTATTATTGCAAAAATTATTTTGCATTAATTTAGCTTGTATTTAATGTAAATTTTATAATTGGAATTAAAGATATTTTTACTTTACTAATAAATGAGGTAATTGCTATTGTTAAAAATAGGATCTTTATTAACATTTCAGGGCAGATTGATATTCGCGGGGAAGTATCTAACTTGAAATTCTGATTAATACGATTTATACTTGGTATAAGGTTGAATATCATGAGGGAATACCTTAACTGCCCCACCAATAAAAAATAAAGCCTATAATGGCTTTTTATTTTAAATAAATTTTACTTTTGCTTTAAAATATCATGTATTTCTTTTAAATGTGTGTAAACATTCATATCATAAACTACTATTACTAAGTGTTCTCTTGATCTTGTAACTTGGTTATATAATTGATTTTCTACATCTAAATAAGTGAGATTCCCTGGAGCTACCAGTTTTTTTCTAGAAATAATATTTTTTTTTACTTTAACTGCATCACATAAATTAATAATGACATTTTTATAGTCTGTTCCTAAAACATCATGCGTTATTAATCCAGCAGGAAGCATTTTTTGACATGATTTGGATTTACAAGTACTAATGCATTCACAAAATCTACTTGGAGTGAATTTTAGATATTGGTATTCCTTATAATCATCCGGATTAAATTCATCTTTATATATTATTTCAATTCTGCTAGAGTCTATATTTGTCAGTCCTGTGCAATCTTTATTAACTATTTTTTTGGCAAAATATAAAAATGTTTCATCACTCCTAATTACCTTACTTAATTTATAATCTTTTATTTTATCAACTTTACTATGAACATATTTATATAAATCTGTTGAAATGCATTCTAATTCTTGATTGCTATCGAAAAAAAAGATTATTTTTTCATAATTACCATTGATTATTTTATCTATCTGCTCTTTATTCAACCTTTGTGCTTCATCTATTATTAAAATTTTAAAATTCCCTGTTCCGTTAATTATATAATCAATTGCAGTTATTATATTATATTTTTTAATTAATTCAGTATCAATAATTTTATTGATTTTTATTGGTACAACATATGCAACACTATCTTTTCCATATAGCTTCTGATAATAATCAACACAGTTAAAAGCTAATAATGTTTTCCCTGTTCCGGCATCACCATTTACCATACTAACTATTTCTGTTGATTCCTTAATTTTTTTAAATGCATCTTCTTGAGTTACAGATAAAATATATTTGCTATCCAAAAAATATGATGGTTCTATATACAGTGATGGTATTTCCATATTTAATTCTTTAATTTTTCCTGAAACAATATTACGTAAAGTCTGTTGTAAATCTTCAAAATTTATTTCTATAGCATCATTATTACTTAGTTCAAAAACTTTATTTGATTTATAAGTAATTGTAAATAATTTGATTTTATCTTTTTCATAAAATTTACTAAGTATATTATAATGAGCAATCAATTGCCTTAGATTATCAGTTTTTTTTATTGGTCTAAATTCTATATTTATAATTTCTTCTTCATTTCCAATTAATAAATCAAATTCATGGTCTAATCTCTTTATCTCATATGATAATAATCCCTTTAATTTTCCTATATCAAAATTACTTAAAAAAAATTGAAGTCCCGTATTATCATCCTTAGATAAATTCCTTTTACTATCATTATAAAAAACTTTTAGAAATGATGTAATTTCATCATTATTTTTCCCTTTTAAATCTTCTAATATTAGTGGATTAGTCATCTATGTCACCTCTTAGAACCATTATATCACTAATTTCTAAGGTAGTCAGGAATTATCAAGTTCTATTTTATAAAATCTATTATTAATCATTAAAATAGATGTAAAATGGCCCTATTTATGCAATTCAAACAAAAAAAATTTTTAGTATCTTTTTCTTTCTATTATAGATGCAAATCCATATTAAAATATATAAATAGCGTTCACCTTAGTTTGTATGGTATGGATTTATGTGGTAATTCCAAATCTTTTAATAATTTAGTTGTAAACTATTTTATTGATTTCATAAATCATACTGTTCTAATGATATCATCTACGATAATGATTGCATGTTTATCAAAAAGTTGGTAAATTTCTTCTTTATGTTTTAATTTTTGTCCCATTATAAAATCACTTTTTCTATTTGCATGAGGAATTATTACAGCGTTTACTATATTTAAGCCGGTATAATCTTTAAGGTCGCATATATTTTCATCATATGGAAGTGCAACTTCAATTGTTGTTCCTAAAATTTCGCTACCAGCACTTGAACCAACATAAACTACTCCATTTTCAATTGCTTGTTTAATCTTAATATCAAATTTATATTGTCTTATCTTACTCATTAAATAAAAGGTATTCCCTCCCATCATATAAATAAAATCATAATTATTTAAATCTAATTCATAATCCATCCTATATTCTTTTATATTCTCTTTCTTTATTCCTAAGTCCAATATAGTTTTAAATTCTTCTTCAACCCACTCTTTATCATCATCAATGTCTCCATCAACGGCTACAGGAATATATAATACTTTTAACTCACTTACAGGAATATTAAATAATTTAGAAAATTCTTCTCTTAACTCTTTTGCAATGATTCCACAAGAAGTTAACACTATTTTTTTCATATCTTTTCCTCCTAAATAAATTATATCAAAAAAACTTGATAATTCATACCAAGTTTTATATTTCAATTATGGCATGGATTTATGTGGAATTTCCAAAATTATTCTATTTCACTTAATCTTATTTCCTTTATAATTTTAATAGGATATTTTAGCAAATATTCATTCAAAATTGGCCTATCATATGGATCGCTATTATTTTCCCAATAACATTTAGCCATTGCTGCAATATTATAATGATTATTACCACTTATTATAGACATGTTATATTTTTCAAAATATTCAGCTTCAACTTCATATATTTTAAAAAAGGTTTCACATAAATTATTATTCATTATAAACTGCTTGACACCGTCTTTATCAAATGCAAAAAAAGATTGATAACGAGATAGTTTATCACTATAGTTTAAAAGACGCTCATATTCAAAAATAATATCCATTACATTGCTCAATGACATAGAATTATTATTAGATAGTGGATTATATAAAAAATAATTGATTCCGTGATGCGACAACCCCTCTTTATAATAATCATTTATTTTTAAATTTAGAATTTTATTATTAAATTCATTTTCAAAATAAATATTTTGATTTAAATTGATAATATGTCCTTCATTAATAGCTCCCATTCTATCAATATGATATAACTTCATAAGCTCACCTCTAACTTTATTATATCAAAAAAACTTGATAATTCATACCAAGTTTTATATTTCAATTATTGCACCTATAGCTAGAATACATAATATCAAAATATAATTTATATTTTTATTTTACTTTTTAATTTTTCTTTTACAATTTCATACTTAACTTTATCTTTTTCTCGAGTACTAGTTTTAAGATAATCAAAATATTTTTCTAAACTTTCTAAATTATATTTTCCTACTCTTTCTATTTTCCAATCTTCTTTTTGATCTAATACACACTCTATTTTTTCGTTTACTATATACCAACCATTTTCTTTTTGTTTCAAATCATAATTTTCTTTTAACTGTTTTAAACCTTCTTCGGTAACCGCAATATCTAAGTCACCTGCATTAGGAAATAAATCTCTTAAAACAAGAGCAGATGATGATAATACCCAAAATTCATTTGAATCAATTTTTAAATTATTCATTAAATTTAATAATTCTTCTTTGTTCATTCTTTGTTCCATAAGTACCTCCTACTTAATAGTTCAATCACTAATAACATTATAAATTTATGGCTAAAATTTGATATAGTTCCAATTAGCGTTTGTTACTAATATATAAACTAAAAATATGCTGTCTTTTTTCCTTATTGCCAATGATATGACTTTTTCACTATTAAGTTCAAAGTCATTTACACTAAGTAAATTTATATTTGTTTATACATGACTCTTTTTATCCATAATATCTTTGCAAATAAATATCTCCGTATTTTGTTTCTAACTTTACAATGTCTTTATCTTCCATTACGTTGTTGGGTTCTATTTTTCCATACGTATAAAAGTTATCTCCTCTTAATATTTCTTCATATAAATATATATAACTATCAATAATCTTTTCTTTTTCTATATTAACAATCTCTATATTTATCTTATATAATTTTTCATTATCTTCTAGTGTGTATATATAATTATCTATTCCTATTATTTTTACTTTTTTTAACATTATATTTTCACACCTCCAAAATCATCTTTTTTTGTTTGGATATTTGATAATTTTATGTCTTTTAAACATTCATTATAATAAAGAAAATCATCTCCTATTGCTTGGACATTTGGTAAATTTATATCTATTAAGCACTCATTATAATAAAGAAAATCATCTCCTATTGTTTGGACATTGGATAAATTTATATTTGTTAAACATTTATTACAACAAAGAAAATAATCTCCTATGGCTTGGACATTGGATAAATTTATATTTGTTAAACATTTATTGACAGAAAGAAATTTTTTTCCTATTGTTCGGGCATTTGATAAATTTATATCTTTTAAACATTTATTATAATTAAGAAAACTATCTCCTATTGTTTGGACATTTGGTAAATTTATGTCTGTTAAGCATTTATTAGAATAAAGAAAATTATTTCCCATTGTCTGAACATTTGGTAAATTTATGTCTGTTAAGCATTCATTATAATAAAGAAAATCGCTTCCTATTGCTTGGACATTTGGTAAATTTATATTTGTTAAACATCCCTTACTATCAAGAAAACAATCTCCTATTGTTTGGACATTTGGTAAATTTATATATGTTAAACTTTTATTTAAAAAAAGAAAGTTATTTCCTATTGCTTGTGTATTGAATAAATTTATATTTGTTAAACATTCATTATAATAAAGAAAATTATCTTTTATCTTATCAATATTATTGTTTTCATATTCTACTATTCTATTATTTTTATCTACTACTATTTTTGTAGTTATTTCATCTTCATCAGTTATTAATATTTCTTTTCTTTTTTCTTCTTTATTTGTAATTGTTATTTTTTTTATTGTACTTATTGTTTCTATAAAACTATCTACTACGGTTTTGTCATATAACTCTATTTTCTTATTTTGTAAATCTATAACAAAATAATCTAAAACTATATATTTACTCTTGTCTAATAACTTTGGTTCAAAATTATCAATTATTATATTATTACAATAGTATTTATTATTAATTTCATAATTATATTTATAATACTTTCCATCATTAGCTTTTACATATCCACTTAATTCAAATTCACTTTTGTTTTGTTGCTTCATTCCATAATGTTCTTCAAAGCTTTCTGTTAAACCTACTATTATATTATCTAAATCATTTGAAAATGTTGCATCACAATTTTGTACTTTATGATTGTATCTATTTTTTATTGATAATGTGTGGGTAGTATCATTCGTAAACTGTATGCTTATTACAGATGTACCATATTCATCTTGTCTTTTAGGATTTTTAAAATTTTCTCGTTTTATTTGTTCAACATTTTTTTTGACTGCGAAGTAGACATAACATCTGTCAAGCCTACCTTTATTAAATGTACAAAGCTCTTCTCCTGAGCTATAGTACTTTTTAAAACTTTGAATATCTGCTTCAGTTTTGCATTCATATAAATCGTATCCTGCATCTGATAATAATTTTTGGGGGTTAGGAATAGAATTTTTTTCTTTATTTTCTTCTTTAGAACTTAAAAATTTTATCGATAAATTATATATATACGATTTAAATGTTCCTGTTTCACCATAAATATCTAAATCATTATACAAAGATTTGTCAGGATTAAAGTTATTTAAAAACAATTTAGAAAGTAATCCTTCTTGTTCCAATAATGTATGAAATTGTTCCCTACAAAATTTCATCATTTCTTCTCCATATTTTTTCTTTATTATCTTTAAATCTTCATTCATATATTTTCACCATTTTCATAAACAAATTATATCATAATCTTAACTTAAAAAACAAATTAATCATATGTAAGATAGTGTAAAATGGTTTTGGGAGTTGGTATACAAAATAAAAAGGCTATGAAGCCTTATAAACCAACAAAAATGGAGCACATAGTGCTCCTTCAGGGGGTTTTGGTTACGTACTCTCAACTGATATTCGTAAGAGTACTGGCGTGATACTATCACGCTAGTATAATTATAATTTGTTTAATTAAAAAAGTCAACTAATTTTTTCTAAATAGAATCTATTGTACACTCTAAGAAATTTTGTAGTTTTAAATCTATATTTCCCTTTAAATATTCTTCACTATCTTCTTTAGCTTTAAGAAGAATATTGTAATCTTTTTTTAAATCAGCTATTTTAAAAACCATATCTCCACTTTGTTTAAACCCAAATAAATCACCACTTCCTCTAAGTAAAAAATCTTCTTCACTTATCTTAAAACCATCATTAGTTAGGGTTAAAATATTAAGTCTTTCTGTTTCTCTATTACTAACTAAAATACAATAAGATTGGATATTATTTCTACCAACTCTCCCTCTTAACTGATGAAGAGCTGAAAGACCAAATCTAAAAGCATCAAATATAACCATCATAGTAGCATTTTCTACATCAACACCTACTTCAATAACAGTAGTACTTATTAATATATTAATTTCATTTTTTTTAAATTTATCCATTACTTCTTCTTTTTCTTTATTTGACATTTTGCCATGTAAAACACCTATATTATAAATAGATCCAAAAGCTTTATTCATTTTTTCTTCTAGTTTTAAAACATTTTCTAAATCTATTTTATCACTTTCTTCTATTAAAGGAGCTACAACATAAATTTGATGATTTTTTTTAAGTTCTATATACATACTATCAAGAACATCTTTAATCTCTTTTTCTTTTTTTAAGGTTGTTATGATTTCTTTTTTACCATTAGGTAAACTTTTAATACTCGAAACATCCATATCACCATATAGAGTTAAAGCATATGTTCTAGGTATAGGTGTAGCACTCATATATAAAATGTCTGGAGTTAATCCTTTATTTTTCAAATTACTTCTTTGATTTACTCCAAACCTGTGCTGTTCATCGGTAATAACTAAGCCTAAATTTTTATAAACAACATTTTCACTTATTAAAGCATGCGTCCCGATTATAAAGTCACTTTCACCACTACTTATTTTTTTATAAATCTCATTTTTCTCTTTTACTTTTAGTTTACCTGTAAGTAGACATACATTTACATTGTGATTTTCAAATATTTTTTTAATGTTATTAAAGTGTTGAGTAGCTAGTATTTCAGTAGGAACCATTAAAGCAGATTGATAACCACTTAGATAATTAATATACATACTAATAATTGCGACTATTGTTTTACCACTTCCAACATCACCTTGTAATAATCTATTCATTCTATAATGACTTGTTAAATCATCATAAATATCTTTAATAGAACTAAGTTGATCAGAAGTTAAACTAAATGGTAAACTATCTATTAATTTTGAAACTTCATTAAAATCAACACTTCTTTTTAAACCAATCTTATTTTTGTTATTTTTCAAATAATTCATCTTAAGCATAAATAAAAAGAGTTCTTCATATTTAAGTCTTAATGAGGCTTTTTTAAGAATATTAATATCACTTGGATTATGAATAATTTTAATAGATTCCTTTTTATTTAAAAAATTATATTTATCTACTAAAGTACTAGGTATATAATCTTCAACTTCTAGAGTATCTATTACCTCTTTAATAGCGTTATTTATAAACTTAGAACTAAGTCCAAAAGTAGAATGGTAAATTGGTTCTATATAATCTTTAATTAATCTTCCAAATTTTATATCAGTTGCTGTAATTCTATTATGTTTTTTATCTAATTTTCCTATAACCGTAATATAAGTTCCTAATTTTAAATTAGGTTTTAAAAAACCTCTATTATAAATAACAACATCAAATAATTTAGTTTGCTCATTTATTTTAAAAGTCATTTTATCTTGTTTTTTATTAAATCTAAAAATAGTTGGGATAGTTTCAATTTTACCATCAACTATTATTCTTTCATTATCTTCTAAATTATTTAAATCACTTTTTTTTATTTCATCATATCTAAATGGAAAATGAAAAACTAAATCTAGGCTATTAGTTATACCTATTCTGTTTAAAAGTTTTATTTTTGAATTACCTAATTTTTTTATATTTATTAGTTCTGTCATGTGATCACCTTTCCTAATTTAAGTATATAAAACATTTGTTCGTTTGTCAATTATAAATTTAAAACATATTTTCGCTTTTTAAATGGTTTTTTTATTTTTTAAAAAAAATGTCAAAAAAAAGCTTGACTAAACAAGCTTTTTAAGTTAGTATATAAGGCACCAGTTCGAAATACGAATTGGTGCTAGTATCACACTAGCCAACCCCTTTTTATTCTTTTATGAAACTGTCTCAGGGGGCAGTTTCTTTTTTTTATTCTTTTATGAACTGACCCAGATATATGCCTTATAATACTATAGTGAGTATATCATAGAATAATTATTTCTTAAATATGATTTATTTATAATTATATAAATTTGACAAAACTTTACAAAATATCATTTTACAAAAAAATCTATACTTTTTAGTATAGAATTTTTTTTAGTAATTATTAGCTCTTTCTTCAAAATAGCTTTTTGGATGTTCACATACAGGACAAAGTTCTAAAGCTTTTTCTCCAAAATGAATATGTCCACAATTTCTACAAATCCACATTTTCGGTTTTTCACTTATAAATACTTTATTAGATTCAATATTGTCTAATAACTTTCTATATCTGTCTTCATGTTCTTTTTCTATTTTAGCTACTTCACTAAATAAGTATGCTATATTATCAAAACCTTCTTCTTTAGCTGTTACAGCAAATTTATTATACATATCTGTCCACTCATAGTTTTCACCAGTAGCTGCATCTAATAAGTTTTCTTTAGTAGATTTAACTCCATCATTTAATAGTTTAAACCATATTTTAGCGTGTTCTTTTTCATTATTAGCTGTTTCTTCGAAAATAGCTGCTATTTGTTCATAACCATCTTTTTTAGCTTTACTTGCATAATAAGTGTATTTATTTCTTGCTTTACTTTCACCAGCAAAGGCTTCCATTAAATTTTGTTCTGTTTTTGTTCCTTTTAATTCCATATTATCCCTCTTTCTTTAAACAATCTTTGCATATTCCATTAAATACGCTATCTTGTGATATAATTTTGCACTCCAATTTTTGTTCTATTTTGGTAGTTATTTTTTGAAATGATTCATTTATATCAAATACCTTTTTACATTTATCGCAATGAAAATGTGAATGATTAATTAACGTTTTATCATATCTATCATTACCACTTGGAACAATTATTTTTTTAATCAAATTTAACTCAGAAAGTAAATTCAAATTTCTATATACTGTTCCTAAACTTATATTTGGTATTTCTTTTCTTACTTCTTCATACACCATATAAGCATTTGGGTGATGATAACTATTTTGAACCATTTTTAAAATTATATCTCGTTGTCTTGAATATTTCACATATCACCTCTAATATTAGTAATCATTACTAATATTAATTAAATTATATTCTATTTACTTAATTATGTCAATATAAAAGATAACTATCGTTATCTTTAAATGTTGATTTTTTGTTCACTTGTTTCAATGCTTACTCTTTGAACCATTGCTAGTGAAATCATAAATGCAAGGGTAAATGAACCTCCGTATGATAAGAACGGAAGCGGTACTCCTGTTAAAGGCATCGAACCAAATAATCCTCCTAAATTAACTATTATATGAAGGGATAAATAAACTCCTACTCCAAAACATATATATTTTCCTCTTATTGTATTTGCTCTAGAAGATAAATTAAATATCCTATATAAAACTACGATATAAAGGAAAAATATTCCTGAACAAAATATAAATCCATACTCCTCTGATATTATAGCAAATACACTATCAGTATGTGATTCTGGCAAATAAGATATTTGCTTACTTTCTCCTATTCCTACACCAAATAATCCTCCATCATTTATAGCAATAAATCCATTACAAATTTGATAACCACCATCTTCATATTCAGTACATGGATCTCTAAAATCTAATCTGCTTGCTTGAGAAGGCGTAAGCAAAGTTCCTTGTTTTGCTACTATTATTATTATAGAAAATAATAACACAATTATAGAAAGGGTTATTGCTTTAAATTTTTCTTCTCTTCTTATTGGACTAGCCAAAAGTAATAATCCAAATATTACTGATATAATAATTGTTGTACCTAAGTCTTTTTGTAGAAATACTATTAATGGAAATATTGATCCAAATATTAATATAATACCTATAAGATTATATTTTTCAACTTGATCTATTTTAGGATTTTGAAGTCTTCTGCAAAATTTTTCAAACAATAATGATATTATCAATATCAAAACAGGTTTAGCAAACTCACTAGGTTGAAATGTCATAGGACCTATTTTAATCCAATTTATTGATCCTTGATGCATTGTACCAAATAAAGATAAATAAATTAATCCTCCTAATACAAATAAAAAACCTAAAATACCAAAGAAGTAGTACTTTTTAGTGGGTATTTTTAAAATTATAAGGGTCGCTATTAAACCTATTATAATTGCAATTAATTGTTTATTGAAATAATTATATAAAGATGTACCATATCTAATAACTACTGCTTGACTTGATGCATTTACTATATTAAGTAAACCAAAAACAAATAATATTATCGATACTATTAATAATACTTTATCCATTTCATGTATTTTTATCTTTTTCATAATACCACCTATTGTTATAATTTTAACACATTATCTTTTTATCGACAATGAACTTTACTAAATTTAACTTAATATGGTTGTTTTTATTAACTAAATTTATTTAATTTAATAAAATATAATGAGACATAGATAGGAGGGAACTTTATGTATTACTATGGTGGATATCAAGGCTATGGTGGCGGATGCGGATCTTGTGGTTATCCTACAACAGGAGGATGCGGAACAGGAGCTGGTTATGGCGGTGCTATTATATTAGTTTTATTTATACTTTTAGTTATAATAATAGGAGCTAGAAACTGGGGCCAAGTTTAATTATCATAAACTTTAAAACTCTATCAAGGATAGAGTTTTTTTGTTGTAATGTTTTATTTTCGAAAAAAATATGATACAATATACCTGATTAGAGGTGGTTATATGTTTAAAAAATTAGATATATTAGATGAAAAAGAGAAATTATTAAGAGTTGTTAGTAAGGATGTTGAATTCCCTTTAGATAAAGAAACAAAAAATTTAATAAAATCGATTATAAAGTATTTGACATATAGTCAAATAGAAGAATATGAAAAAAAATATAATTTAAGACCTGGTATGGGGCTTGCCTTTCCTCAACTTGGAATTTCTAAAAGAATAATTGTTATTGTTGATGAATATAAAGAAGGTTGTTTTGATAACTATGTTGTTATAAATCCTGTTATAGTAAGTAATTCAGCTGAAATGATAGCCGCTGATGCTGGTGAAGGATGTTTAAGTGTTAACAGAGAAGTAGAAGGACATGTACCTAGATATGCAAGAGTTACTATTGAAGGTTATGATGAATCTGGTAACATGATAAGAATTAGAGCAAGAGAAGAATTATCAATTGCCTTCCAACACGAAATTGATCATCTAAATGGAATTATATTTTATGACAGAATTGACAAAAATAAACCTTTTTATAACGAAAAAGAATTAAGGTTAATATAGGAGGAAATATGAAAAAAGCTATAGCTAAAATTATCCTATTAGTATTGCTAGCTTGCATATGTTCAATTTTAATTTATTATAGTTTTATATAAAAAAAAGCTTGTAAAATTTTACAAGTTTTTTTTATTCTTCTAATTCTTCTTCTGTAACAATAGCTAAATCATCTATATCATCATCGTCATCATCTAATAATTCTGATTCATCATCATATAAAGTATCTTCTTCTATTTCATCGATTTCTTCTTCGATTTCTTCTTTTTCTTCTGTATCTTCGTCTAATTCATCATCATCATCAATAACAATTTGAACAGAATGATTATCTCTTATGTCCCATTCATTATTTTCTAATAAAACAAATCTTTTATCAATTGTTAATGATGTATAATAATCACCTATTTTTTCAACATAATCTTCATCAGTATATTCAAGTAAATTACATATTTCTTTAAATAATACCGGTGTTGTCATTGATTTTTTTGCTTGTTTTATTAATTCATAAGTTAAATCTGTATATGACATTAATTCTAATTCCTCTGGTTTTAAATTACTTAATTTCATAATATCCTCCTAATTTACATTAATGTTGGTATATCTATTATTATTAAATTTAACATTTCTTTTATTATTTTATTAGTTAAACTCAAAACATATAACCAATCATTTTTCTTATTTTCATCTTCTATACCGTTAATATGGTTATTTTGATAAAAATTATTAGCTAGAACTGCTAAATTATAAATATATTCAGCAATATAACTTGGCATTCTATTTATAAATGCACTATTTACATAATCACTTAATTCTAAGATTTTTAATCTTAAATTTCGATCTACTTCATTATATATGTTATTACTAATTTTGTCACTACTTTTTTCATTTTCTATTATTTTATTGATTCTTAAATAAGTATAAAGTATATAAGGACCTGTTTTCCCAACAACATTTGAGAATTTATTTATATCAAACATATAATCTCTATCTCTACTATTTTGTAGATCAGCAAATTTCAAAATAGAATTAACTATTTTATCTATATCTTCTTTAAGCATATCTTTGTTGTCTTCTTTTTTAGCTAAGAATATTTCTTCTATTTGTTCAAATAAATTATCTAACTTAGGTGCATCACCACTTCTTGTTTTATATGGTTTTCCATCTATTCCATTTACTGTCCCATACCCTAAAAATTCCAAATTAGCTTCTGTCATTTTACTTTTTTTAGCTACTCTAAATACTTGTTCAAAATGCAGGTATTGTCTATTATCAACAACATATAAAATGTGATTTGGTTTGAATTTGTTTTCTCTATCATAAATGGTTGCTAGATCAGTTGTTCCATATAAATATGCTTTATTACTTTTTTGAAATATTAGAGGTGGTAATTCAGCTATATCTGTTTCTTCATTAACTCTAATTATTTTAGCACCCATACTATCTTCAATAAAGTTTTTATTATTTAAAAATTCTTCTGTTTCTTTTATATATTTATAAGAATCGCTTTCACCTTCCCATAAATCAAAAGATACTCCTAAATAATTATAAAGTCTTTTTATATCATTTCCAGATATTTCTAGTACTATTCTCCAAAGCTCTTTATATAATTCATTTCCTTCTTGTAGTTCTTTTGTTATTGAAGCACATTTTTCTTTTACTTCTTCATTTTCTTTACATAAAGAACTTATTTTTGGATATGTTTCTTCTAAATAAGAAAGGGTTATATCTTCCTTATTTACATTGTCTTCTAGTATTCCATATATTACTTGACCTATTTGTAATCCATAATCACCTAAATGAACATCTGATATTGTTTTATGACCAACATAATTTATAATTCTTTTGATTGATTCACCTACTATAGCAGTTCTCATATGACCAACATGTAATGGTTTAGCTATATTAGGTCCACCATAATCAAGTACAAACGTTTCGATTAATTCTGGTTTTTTAATTGAAAATTTTTCATTTTCATTCATTTCTTTAAGTAGATTATTTATAAAAATATTACTAAGTGTTATATTAATAAAACCTGGATTAAAAAATTCTACTTTAGAAAAATAATCATTAAATTCATCTAACTTATTAATTGCATCTACTATTTCATTTCCTATAATAAAAGGATTTTTTTTATATATTTTTGCTAATTTAAAAGAATCGTCTGATTGATAATCGCAAAGTTCTGGTCTATTTGATTTTTTGACAGAAATTTCTTGCTCATAACCTAATTCTTTTGTTACTTTTTTTAATAATTCTTCTAATATATCTGTTACCACTATATCACCTCATAACTTAATTCATAATAATATATTTCTTTAGTTTCAATTAATTCATATTTTATGTATATATTATTATCTTCTATTTTTAATTTTTTTGTTTTAACTTTAAGATTTGTATTTCCGATACCCTTTATATCATATATTAATGATGTTGTCAATGACTCATTAAAATCTATTAGCATAGTATAGTCTTTGTTCTTTCTTTCAATCATTATTTGATTTTTAAATGTTTTCAAAGTAACCATTACATCAGCTTCTTTATATATCAATTTATTAATGCTTTTTATGCCTGTAATAGAGTACTCATAAATTACTTCTAAATCACTATATAATTTTGTTTTTAAATTAATTTTACTCATATATATTCCTCACATATTACGATTGTAATTATATCATACTTTTTTTATTTATACACTAATTGTTATAATTTATTTTTTTTTAACAATAATAAATATAGCGAGGTGATTACTATAAAAAAATTTAAAAAGTTATTAAAGTTTATTGTTTTTTCACTTATTACTATTATATTATTTTATGTAATTATATTTATATACGCTAAAGTATCTCCAAAACTTCCAATTAATAGCGCTAATAGCTTTTATATGTATGACAGTAAAAATAATCTTTTTGAAGGAACTAATGATAAATGGGTTAATCTAAAAGATATTTCAACAAATTTAATTAAAGCAACTTTATCAATAGAAGACAAACACTTTTACAAACACCAAGGTTTTGACTTTTTAAGAATTGTCAAAGCCATGTCAGCAAATATAATGAGCGGAAAAACATTACAAGGAGCCTCAACAATTACTCAACAGTATGCTAAAAATTTATATTTAGATTTTGATAAAAAATGGAAAAGAAAATTTGATGAAGCACTTTTAACAATTAGATTAGAAGCTAATTATAGTAAATCAAAAATATTAGAAGGATATTTAAACACTATAAATTATGGAGGTATATTTGGAATTGAAAATGCTAGTATGTACTATTTTAATAAAAGTTCTAAAGATTTGAATTTAGCTGAAGCTTCTATTCTAGCAGGTATTCCAAAATCTCCAACTAACTACTCACCTATTTCAAATTATGAAGCAGCAAAAAAAAGACAAAAATTAATTCTTCAATCAATGGTTAAAAATAAGTTAATAACTGAAGAAGAAATGAACAAAACTTATAAAGAAGAATTAAAATTTGCAAGTAAAAACAATGAAAATAGTTCTTCAATTTTAATGTATTATAAAGATGCTGTTATGAGAGAATTAAAAAGCATAGAACAAATACCTAATTCTTTCTTAGATACAGGAGGCCTTAAAATTTATACTTCTCTAGATATTAAAGCTTTAAATAATCTTGAAAATAAAATTAATACTTATATTGATGAATCAAATGAATTACAAATAGCAGCTGTTATTATGGATCCAAACAACGGAGAAATTAAAGCTATTGCTGGAGGAAAAGACTATAGTAAAAGTGAATTTAATAGAGTAACTGACTCAAAAAGACAGGTTGGTTCAACTATGAAACCTTTCTTATATTATTCTGCCTTAGAAAATGGTTTTACAGCTTCAACTACCTTTACTAGTGAAAAAACAATTTTTAATATTGATAACAATAAAACTTATAGTCCAAACAACTATGGTGATAAATATGGTAATAAAAAAATAAGCATGGCTACTGCAATTGCTTACTCTGATAATATTTACGCAGTTAAAACACATATTTTTTTAGAAGAAGAAACTTTAGTTGATACGGCTAAAAGATTAGGTATTGTCTCACCTCTCGAAACTAATCCTTCTTTAGCTTTAGGAACTAATGAGATAGGTATATTAGAAATGATGAATGCATATTCAGCATTTGCTAATGAAGGATACTTAATAAAACCTCATTTTATAACAAAGGTTGAAGATATAAATGGTTCTATTTTATATGAATATAAAGAAACTAAAAAAAGTATTTTAAATAAAAGTAATGTTTATATTTTAAACGAACTGCTAACTAGTTCATATGATTCTCAATTAATTGATTATAATTACCCTACTTGTATTTCTATAGCACCTAAAATAACTAAAACATATGCTATTAAAACAGGTACTACTAATACTGATCATTTAATATTTGGATATAACAAAGATGTCATAGTTGGTATGTGGATGGGATATGATGACAACAGAGACACTGAAGTTAAAGATGGTTCTACAATTAAAAATATTTGGATTGATACAATAGAAGAATATTTAAAAGATCAAAAAAACAACTGGTATAAAACTCCTAGTAATGTAGTTGGAGTTCTTGTTAATCCAATTACAGGTGAATTAGCAAAAGAATCTGATAAAAACAAAAAAATAACTTATTACATAAAAGGTACTGAACCATATAGTCAAAATATTGAAGATTCTATATCTACTATGAAACAAAATTAAAAAAAAATCATTTAGATTTTTTTATTTTATTTATAAATTCTTCTTTATCTTCAGATATTATTGGAAGATTATTTACTATTGCAACATATTTACTTTTACCAATACCACAAAAATTTATACATTCTATATCTAGTTCGATTTTTTCTTTTTCAAGTTCTTTTATTACTTCTTTACTAATACATTTATCACAAATTCTGACTTTCATCATTACCCCCAATAATTTCTAGTACATCGTTATTTTTAATCAAATGACTATTAGCGTCATCAGTATCTAAATGAAGTTCAAAATAAGCATCTTCACTTACTTTAAAAGAAACATTACTGATAATACCACCTTTTATACCACCTACTAATATATCAACTTTATCTATATTACCAAAACCATAATATTCTTTTTGTTTTGGAGTTATATGAATATGTCTATCTGCTAATATGCATCCTTCTGTAGTCAATTCACCTTTTGATCCAACAAGAGTAACTATTTCACTATTTAATATATCTCCTGATGTTCTTACTGGGGGATTTATACCTAATTTATATGCATCTGTTTTAGAAATTTCTATTTGTGTATATTCTCTAATATCACCAATAACTGTAACATTTTCAATTAAATCTTTATTTGTTTTTATTACAACTTTAAAGTCTGTTACAAACTGACCTGGTTGATTTAAGTTTTTAATGTTATTAATTTCAAAATCTTTTCCGAATAAAATCTCAAAATGTTCTTTTTTTAAATGAACATGTCTATTTGAAACTCCTGCTACTACTTTCATAATATACCTCTTTTTCTTTATGTTTATTAGCCAAATGCTCTATACAATACCCTCTAAAATATAATTTATCTCCTAAATTATAATCATCTGTTTCATAATACCCATCACAACTATGAAATTCATAATTAATATTTAATTTATCTTTTATGTAATTAAATAAAAAATCAACTTCATCATTATTCAAGGTGTCTCTATTTATCGAAAATCCAATTGTATCACCACATAAGTAAAAAGGATTTTCTAAATCTAATCTTTCTTTAACTGGATCATGAAGAATTTTTGTATTACTTTTTTTCTCTATGTTTTGAATTTCTGAATAGACTAAATCTATTAAGATTTTTAATTTAACATTTCGATCTTTATCGAGACAATTTCGACTATTTTTCATATCCCAAACAAATAATTGATACGGAGCATATTTTTGGCACTTAATATACATATCTTCATATTCTATATAACTCATATAATCACCTAACTATTATAATTATTATAACATATTTTTTGATTTTAATAATACAATTTATAAGAAAGGATGTTTTTATGAATAATTATTTTGAAAAATCTGTTTTTCCAGGTCAACCTATTTATACTGGAAATAATATTATGACCCCCAATCAACAAACGGCTCCTATTTATAGTGATGAAATTCCGTTTGAACAATCTTATATCGAAAATATATTAAGACTTAATAAAGGAAAGAAAGTTACTGTTCATATGACTTTTCCTGATTCTGAGAAATTTAAAGATAGAGAATTTTCTGGAATAATTGAGCAATCAGGTAGAGATCATATTATTTTAAGTGATCCTCAAACAGGAAAATGGCTATTATTACTAATGATTTATGTAGATTTTATAACCTTTGATGAAAAAATAAATTATATTAAAAATTTTTAATAAAAATATAGCATAATACGACATTTTTTGTTATAATTACTTTAGGGTGATGGTAATGACTTTACAATGTATTTTATTAATTTTTATTGTAATTTGTTTATTAGGAATTTGTTATGTAAATATTTACAATAATTATCAAAACTATATTATAAGAATTAACGAATCAGAAGAATTTATTGATACAACTTTAAGAAAAAGATTTGATTTATTAAACAAATCAATTGAAATAATTAAAGCGACTACTAATAAAACAGATGTGTTATTAATAATTGATGAATTAAGAACAATGAAGCTTAGCAATTTTGATTTAGACAGAAAACTATATGAAGCTATTAATGAATTTGATAAATATAAAGATAGTTATGAAGAATTAAGAAATAGCGAATGTTTTTTGAAGATTGAACTAGGTTTATTTGAATCAGAATCAGAAATTGTAGCAGCAAGAAAATATTATAATGATATTATTACTGACTACACTAAGCTTGTTAGACAATTCCCTTCTAATATAATTGCTAAAGTAAGTAAATATAAAATAAAAACTTACTTTGATGGTAAAAATATGGAAGATGAAAATGTTGAAGATTTTAAATTATAAAAAAAAGTGATTAAATCACTTTTTCTTTTTGATTGTATAAAATAACATAAGTAATATTATTACAGCTCCACCATATAGTATATAATTGTAATCAATATTAAATTCAAATTTGTTTTCTTTTTCTTCTTTTTCTTTAGAATCATCTAATTTCAAAATATATTCTCCATCTTTTGAATATGCATAATTTTCTCTTGCATATCTAGCAATATATTCATCATCTTTTAATTTTTCTATTTCTTGTTTTAAAATTTTTTCATTTCTTTTTAATTCTCTTAAATGATTTTCTAAGTTTGTTTCGCTTCTTTTTAAGTCATATAAACTATAAATATAGAATGAAAGAGAAAAAAGAAAATATCCAATAATTATTAAAGAAAAACTACCAAAGACAATAAGCCTTTTTTTGCTAGCTTTTGTAATCCTACTTTTAGACATGATATAATCACCTACTCTATTTACTTGATTATATCATTCTTTACTTTTTTTTTCAATAAAATGATGTAGATAGTGCTCTAGGTATACACCCAATACTATTAAAAAAAACGAATATATATGAAGAACACCATAATTAATCTTCATTATAATTAAAAAATATAAAACTATATTAATAAATACTATTAAGAAAGTATATATAATTTTATATATTTTTTTTATTTTATTTATATATTTGTAGTTTAAATCTAAAATAAAAGAAAAATATATTCCAAATATAAAAGAAAACAGCAATGTTTTTATTTGTGTTTCAAGTATCATTTAAATAATTTATTAAATATCGATTCTTCTTTTTCTTTTTTATTTGGATTTTCCATATAGTTTAGATTGTTAATTTTTCCTTTAATAGAAACATTACCTTGATAAGTATCTAGTTTAATTATTTCTAAATTTTCTCCCTTAATTACTATATACCCCATATTTGTTTCTAATAAGAATTCTTCATTATCAAAACTATCAATTTTTTTTACACCTGAAATAACAATATTTTTTCTTTCATTTATTGTAATACTATGATTATAAGTAATTATATCCTTATCCATAATTGCCTCCTAATCAAGTATATGTTTAAATTTTATAGATATGAAAAAAACTTCTTATTGAAGTTTTGATATTTCTTTTTGGTAAGCTTCTATAACTGCATCATTAAACATTTGTCTACATTCTTGATTAATTGGATGAGCTATATCTTTATATTCACCGGTTGAAGTTTTTTTACTAGGCATAGCAACAAAAAGCCCTTCTTCACCTTCTATAATTCTAAGGTCTCTAACTACAAAACAATCGTCTATTTGAACAGAAGCTATTCCTTTCATTCTAGAATTTTCTTTTAGGAATACATTTACAGATGTTATTTTCAACTTAATCTCTCCCTCCATTATTGTTAGTTTAATTGTATAACAATATTAAAGGAAAAGCAAGTTAATAGTCTATTTTAATTGTTTTAGTTATTATGTCAGAATATGAAAATGACTTAATATTTTCATTTTCTAATTGCACTAAAAATACATGATTATATAATTCCTTTAATACAGCATTATATTTCTCATATTTATTTCTACCTAAATTGTATTTTATAACCATCATATCTCCTAAATGATTATTTAACTCTTCTTTAATTTTATTTTCAGTCATATATTCTCCTATCTTGGATAACCAATATACATCGTACCTTTTGTCTTAACTCCTCCCATTCCATCCTTACCATATTTTGTGCTTTCTAAAATTCCTTTTAAGTCAATATCTTCTGTTATATCAGCTAAACTTAGTTTTGAGGCTACTATTGCTGGATCTAAGGCATGAATATTAACTCTTTTAGGACTAGAAGCAAAATTAGCGCCTGCTTTAATTAATTCTTCATAATTAGATTGACAGCCTCCAGCTACTATAATTAATTTTTGATGACTTTTCTCATAATTTCTTGCCTCTTTTATAGCGTTTGCATAAAACGAACTGTTTTTATATGAATTTAAATCTTTCATGCTATTTTTTCTATAATATGCATCATGTCCTGTTATAACTACAATATCAGGTTTATACTCTTCTAATAAGTCTTTTATTTTATAAGGAATATTTGACTCTTTTTCTAACATTCCTACAGCCCATATATTAACTTTTTTATAATAGTTTAAGCATCTTTCTAAATATTCAGAATCTCCATCTATATGAAGAATTTTACCTGGTAAATAAAAATAATCATCTCTTTCCAATTCAATAATTGGTATTTTTTCTACGAAGTCTTCATCTCTTTCTAATTCTCCATTCAAAATATTTAAATCTTCCACTTTACTATCGGCACATAATCTAATATTAACACCTACTAAATAAGCTATATCTTTATCAATGTCTCTTATTTTAAAAACAAGATCATTATCGTATGATTTTCTAGTAACGTAGTCTCCTATTTTAAAGTTCATATAATCACCCATTAAATTATATTAATAAATAAAAAAAAAATGCTTATTAAGCATTTTTTCATTTAATTAATATCATCTAATTCCCCACTTAGAATTTTAGATGCTTTTTCTTCATCAAGATTTAAATCTTTTATTTCTTTAGCTTTCTTGACTCTTTCTATTTTTTTTGTATAACCATAAATATCTATCGTTGAAGTTTTTCTTCTTAATTCAATATAATCGTTATGGTTTTTTTGAAAACTAAGTAAGCTATTTTTATATTCTGTTTCAATTTGTTCTATTTGTTCTTTATATTCTGGACTTTTTTTATTTAATTTTTGCTTTTTAAGCATTTCCATACTGTTTTCATAAACTTCTTTAGAATTATCAGAAACTATCTGATTTTCAATTTGTTCTATTTGTACTTTTAATTTGTTATATTCTTCTATTTTAATATTATATTTTTGATAAAGAACTTGTTTTAATCTATCAATTAAGCTATCAGTTAAAGCCTCTAAACTAACGTTAATTGGCTCTAATTGAAGTTGAGCAAATGATTTCGGACTATTTGAATTATTTTCTTTTTTTAATCTAAAATATTTTACTATTCCAAGTATTAATACAATAAATGAAACTAAATAATAGATACTTGAATATATAGGCATAATTTTTGAAGGTAAAATTGAACTGGTTTTTTCAATCCCATTAACATTTGTTGTTGTTGAGAATGTTAAAAAACTTCCAATTACTAATAACCATCCAAAAGCTTTATTTATAGTTAATTTACCAAATAAATAAACGTTAAATAATGGTAACCATGCCATTACAGTTTGTTTCCCATATACTAGTTTATTAAATTTGTTTAAAAAAATCGAAAATAAGATGTATAGTATTAGGCCTATTACAGCTAACACTATTAGAATTATAAATAAATATTGAACTATTGTTTCCATTTTTCTATTTCCTTTCTATATTTTTAAATACTTTTTAACTGCTCTCCAACTACCAAACATACCAACTAATACTCCTATAACTAGTAATACTAGTGAAACAAAATATATAAAAGGTGTTGGGGAAACTAATCTGATGAAAGGCGAAAATAATTGACCATCAAAGTGTTCATATATTGTTGAATAAGAATATATAAGCGCTATAATAGGAATTATTGAACCCAATATTCCAAGAAACAGACCTTCAATTATAAAAGGAATTTTAATGTTTATATTAGAAGCTCCAACTAATCTCATTATTTCTATTTCTTTTCTTCTTGAATAAATTGTTATTTTAATTGTATTTGCTATTAAGAAAGCTGTAACAACAATAAGGGCTATTACTATTACTACGCAAGCATTTTTCACTATGTCAAATATTGAAACAAGTTGTTCAATCATACCTTCTCCATATTTTACAACACTAACTTTTTCTATCTTTCCAATTTTATTAGCAGTTTCTCCAATTTTTTTAATATCTTTTACCTTTACTAAAAATGTATCTTGTAAAGGACTTTCTCCTTCTGTCCAATCGGACATTATATTTTTAAATACTTCAGAAGATTCCATCATCTCTTTTGAAATAGCCATTTTTGACTCAAACTCTATATTTTCTATATTATCTATCTTTTTAATTTCTTTAAGTATTAATTGCCTATCTTGTTCTGTAACATTGACATCTAAGAAAGTAACTATTGTTACATCTTTTTCAACTAATTCTGTAAAATTATTTACATTATAAGATAATATAAGTGATATAGCAACAACTATTAAAGTTATAGTTATACAAGATATTGAGGCTAATGATAATGAAAAATTTCTAAGTACACTTTTAAATGAATCTCTTATATTTCTACTTATTATCCTTAATGCTTTCATTCACATACGTTCCTTTCTCATAATCTTTTAATATTCTTCCACTATCCAAAAGTATAACTCTTTTTTTCATACGAGCAACTATATCTGTATCATGAGTAACCATAATTACTGTTGTTCCCATTTTATTAATTTCTTCTAAAACATTCATGATTTCCATACTAGTAACTTTATCTAAATTTCCAGTTGGTTCATCACAAATAAGTAGTTTTGGTCCATTTACAATTGATCTAGCTATGGCAACACGTTGTTGTTCCCCACCTGATAATTGAGTTGGATAATTATTAGCTTTATTTTTTAGACCTACTAAGTCTAAAACTTTTAATACTTTAGCGTGGATTTCGCTTTTTGGTAATCCTAATACTTCTAAAGCAAAAGCAACATTTTCATATACAGTTGTTTTATTTAGTAACTTAAAGTCTTGAAAAACAACTCCTATTTTTCTTCTTAATTTATATACTTTATTATTTCTAAGCTTACCAACATCTAAACCACCTATTAAGATTTTACCACTTGTAGGTTTTTCTTCTCTATATAACATTTTAATAAGAGTTGACTTACCACAACCAGTCGAACCTATTATAAATACAAAATCTCCTTTTCCTATTTCTAAACTCATTTCATGAACAGCTGTAACACCTGTTTTATAAGTTTTCTTTACATTACAAATTCTAATTAAATCCATAATTACCTCCTTACACTTCCACCAGATACTTCATAAGCATCTGTTACTAAGAAGAATGCATTTGGATCTATTCCAAGTATTCCTTCTTTAGCTAAAAAATAATCTTTTGTTGGTATTGTACACATAATAACCTTTTGATGATTTCCTGTATATCCACCACGACCATCCAAAACTGTAACGCCTTGGCTCAAATAACTCATTATAAATTTTTTAATACTAGTCTCATGATCCGTTACAATATAAAATGTTTTGCATTGAGATATACCAAGTATTACTTTATCAGCCATAATACTGATTATATATAAAACTATTATTGCATACATTACATTTTCAAATGCATATATTTTATTTGATAGGAAAAATCCTGCTCCAAGTAATATTAATCCATCAGACATAATCATTGCTTTTCCAATAGATACTTTACAGTATTTTGCTACTATTTGGTTTATAATGTCTGTTCCCCCAGTAGAAAATCCTGTCTTAAAGTTCATTCCTGAACCTATACCAGCTATTATGGCTCCAAATATAACTAATAATAATTTGTTATCGATATTAAAATCAATAATATGCGCAAAATCTGCTGTTAAACTAATACATATTGGGTATAATATTGAACCCGCTATTGAACCTTTTGTTTTTTCCCAACCTAGTGTGAAATAACTTATTACTAAAAGTATACTGGATACAATTAAAATAAATATTGAAGGATTTATATCAAACATTTTTTTCATTATAATTGAAACCCCAGATACCCCACCATATACTATATTTATTGGTAAGAAAAACAAATTAAAAGCTAAAGATACTAACAAACAACTTATTATTAAAGTAAAGTATCTTCCTACTAAATTTTTGTTTTCAATTTTTTTAATTATTTCATCTATTTTTTCATTTTTTCTAAAAAACATACTAACATCCTTTCAAATTGGCACTTATAAAAATATCTATATCACCATCTAGTACTTTTTCAACATTACTAGTTTCTGTATTTGTTCTATGGTCTTTAACTAATGAATATGGATGCATTACATAACTTCTGATTTGTGAACCAAAATTTATATCCATTAGATTACCTTTAAGATTAAGTAATTCTTTATTTCTATTTTCTAATTCAAGGTTATATAATTTATTTTTAAGTACTTCCATAGCTGTTTCTTTATTTTGAATTTGGCTTCTTTCATTTTGGCAAGTTACTACAATTTTTGTTGGTAAATGCGTAATTCTAACTGCACTATCTGTCGTATTAACTCCTTGTCCACCTTTACCGCTACTTCTATAAACGTCAATCCTTAAATCTGATTCTTTTATTTCGATATCTACTTTTTCATTTTCAAATAATGGAATTACATCAACAGAAGCAAAAGATGTATGTCTTCTAGATGCTGAATCAAAAGGTGATAGTCTAACTAATCTATGAACGCCTTTTTCTACTTTTAGGTATCCATATGCATTTATTCCTCTAACTATTAAAGTGATGCTTTTAATACCAGTTTCATCGCCATCTTCTTTTTCTATTACCTCAATTTTATATTTTTTTTTGTTACACCATCTATCATACATTCTGTATAACATTAAATTCCAATCACAAGCTTCTGTACCACCTGCTCCTGAATGAAGTTCTACTATAGCGCCCAGTTTATCATAAGGTCCACTAAGAAGTATTTCTATTTCTAAAGCTTCTATTTCTTTACTAAATTCTTTTATATCAATTTCTATTAAGTTTTTTAATTCTTCATCATAGTCACTTTTTAAATCTTGAGCTACATCTAAATTATTAGAAAGCTTATTTTTTAAATTTAAAACTTTATCTAAAGAGTTTTTTAGATTATTAAATTCAGATATTACTTTTTCACTTTCTTTTTTGTCACTCCAAAAGTCTATTCTGTTCATAATCTCTTCTAATTCTTTTATTCTTACTTGTTTTTTTTCTGGTTCAAAGAGACCTCCATAAATCTTCTATTTTAGATAAAAATAGCGAATATGTACTATAAATTTCATTTAACTCCATTTTATAGCCTCCTTACCTTATTAATTATATCATCTTTGTTAATATTTTACTAGATTTTTAAAAACAAAATCGAGCATTAAACTCGATTTGTTTTTTCTATTATAAAATACTTGCAATCATAAGCACAATTATTATTTATATACTCTTTTACTTTTTCAAAATCATTTATTTCTTTGAATAATGGGTTATTTTTTTTACAAAATCCTTTTAATCTAAGTTTTCCATAAGCCCAATCTCCAATTATATAATCATAATCATAAAAGTATTCAGTTAATTTACTAGTTAACTCATCTATATCATAGCCATCTTTATAATTTTCAAGCAATTCATATTCTATATCATTTATTAGTATTTTTTTCATTTATACCTCCATATGTTTTTTTTAGTACTTTTGATACTACTTTTATTTATTGTTATTCTTTTGAAACTCTTATATTCTATACAAGTGATAATAATATCATTGTCAATTCATCAATATAACAACCTTATAAATAAATTATATCATTTTTAATGATAAATTAAAAGATTATTTATTTATACCTCCAAGTAAATAAGAAGGTACTTCTCCTTTTATTATTTTAAGCGCTATTGGAATATCTGTTTTTACGGTAATTTGTTTGTAACTAAATGGTAAGATAACTTGTTCATTTACTTTAATACTTATACTTACTTGAACAACTGCATTGTTTATTCCATAGTCTTTTACATCTGTTTTTATATCAGTAGTTATATCACCTATCATATTTAATCTTACAGGAATTTTGGGGCCTATATTTGCAAGAATACCATTGTTGAAAATAATTCCAGTCGGAACTTGATAAATAATACCATCTTTTAATAATTTTTTATCTATATCAAAATTATCATTATTTGATAAACCAATATCTTCTACTTCTCCATTTTCTAATTTTTTTAAATATTGTCTTACATTAACACTTGCACTTTTAAGTAGTTCATTTATAAAAGGAGTATTAAAATCAATATCATTATTATTTGTAATGAAGATTTTATCACTTTCAAATTTATCAATAAGTTTATCATTAATTGCCTGATTTATTACGATAGTGGCTAATTTTTTGGCTTGTTTTTCAGCATAGTTTGTTATTACTGGGCCTACTCTTTTTGAAATTATATTAAGAACAAAAGAAACCGTTATAATTAGAAAAATGATGATTATTAAAATAAAATTTATTTTTTTTGCTTTCTTTTTCAATTTAATCTTTTTCATATTTAATTGTATGAAATTATTAAAAAAAAAGATAGAATTTCTATCTAAACAAATAAATATTTATTATTAAATGCAAATTCTTCTTTTTCTTCATATTTTTTTATTAAAATCACTTCATTTTTAAGAAGAGAGTTCTTAACATCTATTATTCTTTGATTTTTTGAACCTCTAAATTTAGTATTAAGACTTTTTTCTTCCAAAATAAATTTACCATCTATTAATACATCTATATTTTCAAGTAATTTTTTTATATAAATATTATTTTTAGATATAATTTTTAATTGTTCAAATGTATATCCTGTATAACACCAAACATTTAAGTTTAATTTTTTACAAAAAAGGGCTATATTATAACATTCCTCAGGTTGCATAAAAGGATCTCCTCCTGACAAAGTAATGCCATCATGAAATTCAACTGATTTAATAAAATCTTTTATTTCTTCTATGTCAACTAAGATACCTTTACTGATGTCATGAGTTTCTGGATTATGACATCCTTTACAGTTGTGAGTACAACCTTGAGTCCATATTACTGTTCTTATTCCTTCTCCATCAACAATACTATCTGTTTGAATCGGAGCTGCTAAACGTATTTTCATACTAGCACACTTTTTCTTTTGATATAGAGTTTAAATCTTTAGAATTATGTTTAACACGATCTTTTTCTTCAGATCTTTTAGCATTATTGAATCTTTTTACATCTCCTGCCAAATAACCTGTTATTCTTCTGATTCTTTCAAAACCTATGTTTTCTCCAACTACTTTTTCCATATTATTCCTCCTAACAACAATTAGTTAATTTTTCTACCGAAATCGGTTCGAATTCTCTTCTTCCACATCCAGGACATACATCTTTTATTATTCCTACATATCCACAAACTGGATCTCTATCTACAGGATGATTTACCGCCCCATATCCTATTCCTGATTCTTTCATTAATCTAATAACTTTTTCAAAAGCTTCTATATTATCAGTTACATCTCCATCCATTTCAATATAACTTATATGACCAGCATTTGTTAACGCATGGAAAGGAGCTTCTTTCTTAATTTTATTTACTATTGAAATATTATAATACACTGGTATATGGAATGAATTTGTATAATAATCTTTATCCGTTACACCTTTTATTTTTCCGTAAATTGCTTTATCTATATTAACAAATCTACCAGACAAACCTTCAGCTGGTGTAGCCAAACAAGTGAAATTTAAATTATATTTTGCTGCATATTCATCACATTTGTCTCTCATATGTTTAATTATTTTAATTCCAAGTTTTGAAGCTTCATCACTTTCTCCGTGATGTTCACCAATTAAAGCTTTAAGTGTCTCAGCTAAACCGATAAATCCAATTGATAAAGAACCATGTTTAAGAACTCTTCTTATTCGATCATTTCCTCTTAATGTTTCTCCATCATTCCAAACACCTTCTCCAAGTAAAAATGGGAAATTATAAACCTTTTTACTACATTGAATTTCAAATCTTTCAAGAAGTTGTTCTTTAACTAACTCCATAATACGATCTAATTCTTCAAAGAATCCTTTCATATCTGCTTTATCTCTTTCTTTCAAAGAAATACCATATTTAATACCTATTCTTGGTAAATTGATTGATGTAAATGATAAATTTCCTCTTCCTGTAACTGTTTGGTTTTGTTTATCTGTAACATCTCCTATTACTCTTGTTCTACAACCCATATAAGCTATTTCTGTATTAACATCGCCTGGTTTGTAGTATTTAATGTTATGTGGTGCATCTATAAAAGCAAAATTAGGGAATAAACGTTTTGCTGAAACTTTGCACGCTAATTTAAACAAATCATAATTAGGATCTTTTTCATTATAGTTTATATTTTCTTTTACTTTAAATATCGATACAGGGAATATTGGAGTTTCTCCATTTCCAAGACCAGCATCTAAAGCTAGAAGGAAATTTTTTATTACCATTCTTCCTTCTTCTGAAGTATCTGTACCAAAATTTACTGAAGAAAATGGAACTTGAGCTCCAGCTCTAGAGTGCATTGTATTTAAATTATGGATAAATGCTTCCATAGCTTGATATGTTATTCTATCAGTTTTTTGTAATGCTTTTTCATAAGAAACTTTAAATATTCTCTTAACCTCAGTTGAATCTTTATAATGATTTTCGAATGTTTCTAAATTAACATTTATTCCATTTAGTTTATCTATATCTTTGACTATTTTATCAAAATTTACAAAACTTATGAAATCACTGTATTCAAGTAAATCATACAAAGTTTGTTTGAATTGTTTTTTAAACGTTTTAACTACACCAGAAGACATATAGTAATCAAAAGCTGGTATAGATTGTCCACCATGTTGATCGTTTTGATTTGATTGGATTGCTATTGAAGCAAGTGCACTATATGAAATAATATCATTAGGTTCTCTTAAATGACCATGTCCTGTATCAAATCCACCTTTAAATAATTTATCTAAATTAATTTGACAACAAGTTGTTGTTCCCATTGGAAGAAAGTCCATATCGTGAATATGTATTTCCCCACTATCATGAGCTTCAGCAAATCTTGCTTTCATAAGATAGGCTTTAGCAAATTCTTTGGATATTGTTGATCCATATTGTAACATGGTTCCCATTGCTGTATCGCCATCAACATTAGCATTTTCTCTTTTTGAATCTTCTTCATTAGATGATTTAAGTCCTAAGCTTTCAATAGATTTCAAAAATTTGTGAGTTTTCTTTTCTTCAAAAAATAGTTGTCTAGAATTGTTTCTTCTATCTCTATATTCTGAAAATGATTTAAATACATCTTCATAACCTTTTTTTTCTAATTCCTCTTCTATTAAATCTTGAATTTCTTCTATTTTAATTTTACTTGCATCTTTATATTCTTTTTCAATTCTCGAAATAACAGCTTGATATACTTTTTGAATGTCTTTTTCTGTATATAAGGTAATTGGTTCATTATCATCATCTACTTCACCAATTATACTATCAAAACCTTTTTTTATAGCAAGCGCTATTTTAGCACCATCAAAATCTACTTTTTTACCGTTTCTTTTTTCAACCTTTAATGTATTAATTAATTCATCTGTAATCATTTTTTAGTCCTCCCTGTCTTTACTTTCATTAACTAAATTGTAATTCAAAAAAACAAGTATGTCAATAAGTTTTTGAAACTTTTTTCAAACAAATGTTCGATATGGTTATTTTAACCTTATTTTCCAATAAATTTTAGTTTACACTTTTTTAAATTTTTTATTTTTTATTTTTTTCAATTTATATTTTTGGTTATTTGACGACAATTTTATTGTTTTTTCTTTATTTTTCAAAGGTTTTATGTTTTTATCTATTTTTATGTTTTTTCAAAAAAATGTTTTTTCGAATTTTTAAGTTTTTAATATTTTTTATTTTTTTGTTTTTTTAAAAAATCAATAATTCATTAAATTCTCTTGCATATAATAAAAAAGGAGGGATATATATGGTTAGCTTTTCAGACAGTTTTTTTAATAAAATTGAGAAAAAAACAAATGTTGGCAAAGACACTATATTAGATCTTGCAAGTAAATTGCAAAAGAATGATTTAAAAAATGAAACTACTTTAAGAGAGGTAATTAAGGAATTAGGTAAAATGACTGGGAAAGTTGTTTCTAAAGAAAAAGAAGATAAAATTATTGAAGCGGTTGTTAATGACAAGGTTCCAAAAGATATCGACAAATTAATATAAATTTAAAATTATTTTCTATGAAGTAGAATATATCGCATACTTTTTCATATATTTTACTAGTTATAGAAAGTAGGGATTAAATGGATAAATTAGATATCGTTAAGAGTATATCTGAACGTACTAATGGGGATATATATTTGGGAGTGGTTGGGGCAGTTAGAACTGGTAAATCAACTTTTATTAAAAAAACTATAGAAATGTTGGTTGTTCCAAATATAAAAGATGAATATGAAAAAAAAAGAACTTTAGATGAAATTCCACAAAGTTCTCAAGGAAAAACAATTATGACTACTGAGCCAAAGTTTGTTCCTAGTAATGCAGCTAATATTAAAATAGATGATTTTAGTGCCAATATACGCTTGGTTGATTGCGTTGGTTATATTATTAAAGAGGCTAAGGGTTACGAAGACGAGAATGGACCAAGGATGGTTAAATGCCCTTGGTATGATGAGGAAATTCCTTTTGTTGAAGCAGCAGAGATAGGTACTGAAAAAGTTATAAGAGATCACTCTTCTATTGGAATAGTAATTACTACCGATGGTTCATTTGGAGAAATAAGCAGAAATAGTTACGTGGAGGCTGAAGAAAAAGTAGTTAAAGAATTAAAAGAAATTGGAAAACCTTTTATTATAATTTTGAATTCCAGCCATCCTATGTTACCAGAAACAGAACGATTGGCCGAAAAGATGAAGAATGATTATGAAGTACCTGTTATTCCACTTAGTGTTGAAAACATGAACGAAAAAGATATTTACTCAATTTTAAGAGAAGCTTTATATGAATTTCCTGTAATAGAGATTAAAATTAACATGCCCGAATGGATAGCATGCTTGTCTTCTAATAATTGGCTTAAAGAAGAGTTTATTTCTAAAATCAAAGAAAGCATTTGTGAAGTTGATAAGTTAAGGGATATCGAAAAAATTACTACTCATTTTAGTGACTCTGAAAATATCGAAAAGGCTTATCTTTCTGAAGTTGATACTAAAACTGGTATTATAACTTTAAACTTAGAAGCTAAAGAAGATTTATACAACAAGATATTGAAAGAAATGATAGGTATTGATGTTAATAACAAGACAGAGGTCTTAAAATTATTCCAAGACTATAGTGAAGCTAAACAAGAGTATGATCAAATTAAAACTGCTTTAAAAATGGTTAAACAAACAGGATATGGAATAGCCTCACCAACTCTTTTAGATATGAAATTAGATACACCTGAGATTATTAAGCAAGGTAGTAGATATGGAATAAAGTTGAAAGCAGTTGCTCCATCTATTCACATGATAAGAGTTGACGTCGAATCTACATTTGAACCTATAATTGGTTCTGAATTACAAAGTAAGGAATTAATCGATTATTTAATGAAAGATTACGATAATGACCCATCTAACATATGGAAAAGTGAAATATTTGGTAGAAGTTTAGATGTTATTGTTAAAGAAGGAATACAAGCTAAACTATCATTAATGCCGGAAAATATAAGATTTAAATTAAATCAAACACTGTCAAAATTGGTCAATAAAGGTTCCGGCAATTTGTTTGCTATAGTATTATAAAAACGCTTAAATATAAGCGTTTTATTCTGTATTTTTAAGTATATTTATTATGTTGTCTAATATATTAGAATCCATTTCACTGTCGATTTTAAGATCTTTTAAGTTATCTGAACAAAAGTATTTAAGTATTCTTGTATCTTTTAAATATTGATCATTTTTTAAATCAAGTTTAATTTTATCTAATTGTGTTTTATTATTATTAAGTTTTTTTAAAATCTCTTTACAATCAACATTTATTGACTCTTCATAATTATTTAAGTATTCTTCCATAGTTATATTATATGGACTCAGAAATTTTCTAAAAGCTTCTTCATTTCTATTAATATTATGTTTGTTTTGTTTTTCTAACTTTGCCAATTCTTTTAACAAATGATTTTTTTCTTTTGATAAAGTTTTTATTTGTTTTTCAAATTCGTTTATTTTTTCTTTATATAAAACAACTTTTTTATTAAAAAATATGTTTTTAGTTAATTTGTTTAAGTAAAACAAAATATTAAATTGGTTTTTCTTTAAAACTAATTTTTTGTTTAATTTAAAAAGAATTGTTTCTAAATTATTTGTTTCAATAATAATAGAGTCTTTTTCTTGATTAAATCTTTCTGCCTCATAATTTAGTGAATTAGTATAAGTATCATAATAAAATGTATTTTTTTTAATTACTTGAAATAACTTCAATTTATTTTCTAAATTTTGACATTCAATATAAAATGTTTTTTCTTGTTTTATTAATTCATTATATTTTTTTTCCAAGATTTTCTTTTTTTTCGTTAAAATAGTAATATTCTTTAGAATAAGATATTCAAGTAATTCGTCATAATTAAATTTCATGTTTTTAATTTCATCAAATATAAAGTAATCTTTTGTAAGTTTCAAGTAAGCAGATATAAATACGTCTAAATTAGGGTATATTTCATATAAAATTTTTATTTTTTTATTATCTTTTAATTGATATTTTATTTCTATTATTTTTCTGATTATTTCGTTTATTTGTTTATTATTATTTGATGATATTAAATCTCTCAAATATATTTTAAATTCAAATTTCGAATTTAAAATGGTTGAATTATTATTAATAATAATCTCTGTTTTTTTATTTTTTTTATTTATTACTGTATCTTTAAATATTTCTTTTAATATATATTCTCCAAATAAAAAAAACTCATCTTTTTCCTGCATACAATTCACCGCCGTTATTATATATATAATACCAAATATAAAGAAACATTTAAATGATTTTAACGAAAAAAAAATAAGTTTTTAAACTTATTTAATTGATTCAGCTTCACCTTTGTTTTTAAAATTAAGTACTATAGGGGTTCCTTCAAAATTAAATGACTCTCTTAATTTATTTTCCAAATATCTTTCATAAGAAAAATGGATCAAACCTTTACTATTAACTTGAATATTAAATGTTGGTGGGCTAATAGCAGATTGATTACTAAAATAAATTTTAAGTCTTTTTCCTTTATAAGATGGTGGCAAATTTAATATATAAGCATCTGTTATTACATCATTTAAGATACTTGTTTTTATTTCTCTTTTACTATTTTCATAGACCTTTAAAACTTCTGGTAATAAAGTATGTATTCTTCTTTTTGTAGTTGCTGATAAGAATACTATTGGTGCATATGAAACAAAAGCTAAGTCACTTCTTATTAATTTTGTCCATCTTTTCATTTCTTCATCTTTATTCTCTATTGTATCCCACTTATTTACGGCTATTACAACTGCTTTACCGGCTTCTAGAGCATAACCTGCAATATGTTTGTCATGTTCTATGATTCCTTCTTCAGCATTAATTACAATAACGCATACATCGGATCTATCAATTGCTTTCATTGATCTAAGCAAACTATATTTTTCGATTTTCTCGTAAACTTTACCACGTTTTCTCATTCCCGCTGTATCTATAACAACCATATCTTGGCCATGATAAATAAAAGGCGTATCTACAGAATCTCTTGTAGTACCAGCTATATCAGAAACGATTGCTCTTTCTTCGTTTAAAATAGCATTTACTAAACTACTTTTTCCAACGTTTGGTCTTCCTATTATTGAAAATTTAATTATGTTTTCTGCATATTCTTCTTCGAATTCAACAAAGTTTTCTGTTGCTATTTCAAGTAAGTCATATATTCCTGTATTTTGTTCTCCACTCACATTTACATAATTTTCAAATCCTAATTCATAAAAATCATATAAATGTTCTTTTGATTCTCTACTGTCTGTTTTATTTATAGCTACTATTACTTTTTTATTTGTTTTAATAAGCATATCTCTAACTAAATAATCATTAGCAGTTAAACCATCTTTTCCGTCCACAACAAAGACAACTATATCAGCTTCATTTATAGCTAATTCAGCTTGCATTTTTATTTCTGCATTAAAATCATTATTTCCTAAATCTATACCACCTGTATCTATCAAATAAAATCTATGATTATTAAATTCTGCATTTCCATAAATTCTATCTCTAGTAACACCAGGTGTGTCTTCAATTATTGATATTTTTTTACCAATTATTTTATTGAAAAGTGTTGATTTACCAACATTTGGTCTACCAAGTAGTGCTATTGTATTTTTTTTCATAGTATCACCTCTAATTTGAATATTATAACATAATTTGTATTATATTACTATCGTTTTCCCTTTTTTAATTATTTCGTCTGTTTTATATATTATTTCATAGAATTCTATATTTTTAATTTTCTCAATATAATAACTATTTTTATAAATATATATTTTATCATTTTTTTCAACATCTAAATCATATGTCTTATATAAGAACTTTGAATAATTAATTTTTATTTTCATATCTATTTGATTGTGAGAATATTCAAAATCTAACTCTTCTTTTTCAAATTCTAAAATCATTCCATATTCTAAATCTATATAAACATCTACATTATATAATCCAAATACTTCTATATTGTAGGTTTCTTTTAGTATTTTCAAAATTTCTTTAAAATATTCTTCTAAATCATCTATATTAATTATTTTTTTCATATCTAAATATTGATTACTCAAATATATAATTAATTTCTTTTCATTAAGTATTTTCATAAAAAAACTCACCTATATTATTTTATGTGAGTTTAATTTTTTTGCAAATTAAATTATTCTTTCTATTTTTTCTATAACTTCTGATTTACCAGCTTTAGTTATGTTTGAAAAAACAACAAAGTCATCTCCAACTAATAAATCTAATTCATTTAGTATCAAACTTTTTTGAGTATAATGTTTTGTAATTCCAAGTTTATCTGATTTAGTTGCTACTATAGTAACTGGAATCTTATAATGTTTTAAAAACTTATACATCATTAAATCATCATTACTTGGCTTATGTCTAAAATCTACTAACATAAATACTTGTTTTAAGTTTTCTCTATTAGTAAGATAGTCTTCCATCATTAAACCAAATTTTTTCTTTTTAGATTTACCTAAGTTAGCGAAACCATATCCTGGCGCATCTACTATATAAAAGTTAGCATTAACTAAATAAAAATTTATAGTTTGTGTTTTACCTGGTTTTGAAGATGTTCTTGCATAGTTTTTTCTATTAATCAATGTATTAATAAAACTACTTTTTCCAACATTAGAACGTCCCACCATTAAAAACTCAGGTTTGTTATCTGTTGGATATTGACTTCTTCTAACAGCAGAAATTATTAAATCTACTGAATTTATTTTCATACTATCACCTTTTTCAATTTGTTGGCGAATTTCATTATAACATTTAATTTATTATTTGTCAAAATTCTTATTTATCTGCACAATAAGGTGACGAAGTAGAACTTCCAACCACTTTACAGTTTGAAGATTTTGAACAATCTTCAAGCGACATAGTACTACAAGTATTATTAATGCAACAACCTTGGCTACTTGAGCAACTTGCATCATGAACCCATTTGCACTTAGAATATTTATCACATTCTGACATCTCTTTAGTAGAACAATTAACAGCATAATTTTCATAATCTACTTTTGCTTCACCATTTATGAACCAATTTACACATGATAATGAGCTTTTAAATCCTACAGCACTAAATATTAAAGAAACAACTGACATAATAACGAATATAGCAACACCAGCTATAAATCTGTTTATAATTCTTTTGTTAACTTTTTTTATTTCTCCATCATCACCTGACATAACATTTTTTAGTACTTCTATTAATGACATAATAATTAATATGACTGGAACTAAAATTTTAACTGCATTATATAAATTACTTGAAAATTTAGCTAAAGCAATTGGTAAATCAATACTTCCTCCACATTTGAAAGATGGTGAAGCTGCATTTACTACATCCATATTTAAAAATAAAGCAAGTGTGAATAAACTTATTAAAAGAAAGTGTTTTCTATTATTTTTCATATATAAATTCTCCTTTTGTATTAAATTAATTATATATTAAAATTACTATTTAATCAAGTATCATATATAAAAAATGTTTTAATATAAATGTACAAAAAAACCACTTTTTAGTGGTTATTAATCATTAATGGTGACCCGTATGGGATTTGAACCCATGTATACTGCCTTGAGAGGGCAGCGTGTTTGACCGCTTCACCAACGGGCCATTTTAAGAACTAGTTGTTCTTATTTTTTTCTTCATCTAAAATTTTCAATATTTTGTTTTGATTTTCTATTAATTTAACAATTTTATCATGTAATTCTTCCAAAATTAATTCGCTTTTTAAATCTGTTTTATAGTCATTTGCCCCTCTTAAACTATCTTTTTTAGCTGATCTATTTTGACTCATCATAATTATTGGAGCTTGAAGCGCTGCTAAACAAGACAATAATAAATTTAAAAGTATAAATGGATATGGATCAACATTTTTAAATACAAATATATTTAGAGCTATCCAAATTCCTAGAAAAACCATAAAAGTTATGATAAAAGGCCAACTTCCTGCTATAGAAGTTATTTTATCTGATACCTTAGCTCCAAAAGTTGAAGTTTCTTTATCAGTTTTATCAACATCTATTGCTATGGGTTGATCTACAAGTAAATCAAGTAATTCTTCTTCATCTTCTACTTCTAAATTTTGATTCAAAAGCATATTTACAATTTCTTTTTTAGTTAATGTTTTTTTCATTTTTATCACCTACTATACTTTATAATAGTATTATTTTATATGTTTGTCAATTGAATACTAATAAAAAAACTCATTATTAATGAGTTATTGTTTTATTTATTTATTGTATATTCTATGCTTACTGCTTTACTTAAATCCAAATCTGTTTGACTTGTAATTTGTCTTACTTCTCCAGGTTTAATTTCTTCCCCAATATATCCAATCATTTTATTAATAATATTCCCTTGTGAATCTTTAGAAATAATATTAAATGTCTTAATATATTCTGTTTTTGTAGAATTATTTTTAACTGTTGTTACTAATGTTGAATTACCACCTACATAAATTAAAGAAGTTTTTGTAAAAGAAAAATTCGAAACAGTTTGATCTTTAACTACATCTTTATTTGTATTAACTGCTGGTTTTTCCTCTTTAACCGCATTTTTTTTGTTGCATCCACAACCAGTTAGCAAAGACGAAATTGAAATCACAGTAACCACCAAAATCAAAGTTTTTTTCATTTTTTATTCCTCCATATATTATAAATTAATAATAGCATACATTATTTTTAAAATCAAGCTAATTACTTTAATCCAATACATAGTTTTCTTATTTAGAATGATTAATTCTGTAATTATTTATAGTATTATTAGCATTATCTAATAGTTCTTCATAATTATCTTCATCTATAAAATCATATAAAAGTTCATCCTGTGAATCCATTATTCTGAAAGCTATACAAACTTGTTCATTGATATCTTCTGTTTTATTAATAATAGAGGATGCTATACTTTCATCACTTAATATTCCAATATAATATGCATAATCTTCTAAATCAAGCACAGAAGAACAAGCCGATAACATAAATATTTCTTCATCTGTTCTTTCATTAATTTTTTTAAAATAATCAACTAATACCCCATAAGAAAGTATCATTTTCATTTTTTGTTTTTCTTTAACACTATTTAAACAATCTATTTTTAAAATCATTTTCATTGCTTGTTCATTGTCATTTAATTTAGACATAAACTCTAATTTTTGAGAATAAAGTTTATATTCTTGAAATAATTCTTCTATATTATTCAAAAAATCTTCATCGTTATCCTTTTGTATTTTAAGTATATCTAGTTCTTTTTGTTTTTTTAAGTAATCTTTCAATTGTTCATTTACTGAAACCTTTTCTATTATATTCCAGTCAATTATATTATTCATACTATTCACCTCTATTTATATTATAACATTTTTAAATAATAAGTATTAAAATAAATAAAATAAGTGCAATTACTTTACACTTGTTTATACTATTAATTAATTTTTTTATTCAAAGTTATCTATATAAAGAGATATCATTTTTGATAATTATTACTTTGTTTTTTCAATACTTTCTTTAGTTTATCTGTATCTTCAATATATACTTCAGTATAACCGCATTCTGGGCAAACAGAACATTTAAACTTACCTAAATTGTCTTTAAAAACTCCTTGTTCAGTTAATTTTATTCCATAAGCTGCGCCTTCTACTTTCACATCAAAATTTTCAATCATTTCAACATTACATCTTAAGCATCTTCTAGTTATAGGATACTCCATCTTTTTACTTTCATCCAAAAGATAATCTATCGAAATATGAAACAATTTAGAAATTGATTTTAAATTACCTATATCTGGTAATCCTTCATCATTTTCCCATTTTGTTATTACTTGCCTTGATACATTGAGTTTTTCTGCCAATTGTTCTTGAGATAAATCAAAAATTTTTCTATATTGTTTTATTTTTTCGTTTAGTTTCATAATTTCCTCCTCATAATTAAAATTATAAGCTGACTTTAAAAATATTGCTAGCAATTTTGTTTTACATGATTGCTACTTATCGTAGCATTTAGCAAAAAAACATTAATATTTAATTGCTATATTTAATGCCAAACATAAACCTAGTAACGGGTATTCTTTTAAACAATTCATAATTTAATATAGTCAATATTAAACTTATAATTATAATTAATGGTACTTGAATTATTATTATTGAAGTTAATTTAAATACATAAAAAGCGGTTAAAACAAGCCAACTTTGGTGGAAAAAGTAAATAGGAAAAGAAGCTTGCACTAAATAATTTGTTAATGAATTACTAAAATTTAAATAGTGTTTTCCATTACCTAAGACAGTTAATATCAAAAACCATTCTATAAATTTATAATATATTTCAAATAAAATTCCATTTGCTATACCCTGGTTTATTAATATAATTAACACTGTAATTAGAATTATACTTGTAATTAATAATATCTTTCTGCTTTTTTCCAATTTATTAATTATTTCTTCTTTACTCAATATCAAAAAGCCTATTAAAAACAAAGTCAGATATTCTGTTATACTTTTTCCTCCTATTTCTAATATTGGGGTCATAATTCCAATTAAGAAAAAAAGTGGTAATATTTTTATAATGTTCAAGTTTTTTATAGTAATTTTTTTGTTACAAAAAATCATAATAGGTAAAGAAACACAAGAAATTACAAACAAATATAATATAAACCATAAATGCCCTGGAGTAAATCCTCCTGTATAACCAGTTAAGTCACCAATTTTAGTGAAAAATAAACCATATTGTTCAAAAAAATTACCAGTATAATTATTATGAAATTTTTCGGCATAAAAAGTTTGTATTGGGATATATATTATCAAACCAAAAAATAAAGGAATAAATAATTTTTTAAATCTTTCTTTTATAAAAAAGTATGCTTTTCTATGTTTTAAAGCATAAAAAGAACTAATACCTGCAATTGTAAACATTAGTGGCATAAACCAAGGAGATAAAGCTATAATAAAATCACTTAAAACTTTAATTTTCGGACCTCGAATATAAAAGTTTTCACCAAAATTATTGTATATCATACATGTGTGATATATAAACAATAGTAAAACACATAAAAAACGTATATTATCAATATAATACTTTCTCATAATTTTCTCCTTTAATCTATAATATTGTCACTACTCTTCCTACTTGATTATTTTCTTCTAACATAACTTTTATACCACGAGGATGAACTTGACTATTTGTAAGTATTCTTTTAACATGGCCTCTTGTCAATTTGTTTGTTCTCTGATCTTGTTTTAGTACTATATCTACCATACAGCCTATTTTAATATTCGTTCTATATTGTCCATTCATAAAAATCTCCTTTTTCTATTTTTTTGGCATTGGTAAGTTTTCGTATGTTTCATTAACTATTTTGCACAAATATTCTTTATCATCTATTTCAGTTATTAAATAACTTGGTTTTGCACCTTCATACATAGGTTGTTCAATAACTTCATTAAGAATTTCTTTTACTTTTTTTGTTGGTTTTAAGAACATCTGATTATCACAAATACCAACACAGTACTTACCATTAACATAAATTATATATTCACCCATCATAGGTCGATATTTTATCTCTCCTAAATCCGAAAGTTGAGAGCAAATATATTCTACAAATTCTCTTTTACTTGCCATTTAATTTCTCCTCCTTTTTTTCAAAATGTTGATAGTCAGGGTATTTCCAATTTCCTCCCCATACAAAATCTCTTTCAATAAATAGTTTATAACACAAATCGTTTTCATCTATTTTATGTTTAAACGGTAATTTTCTATTTATATATTTTTTATTAGGCAATATTGTATTTTCATTGACATAATAAGGATTATATAGTGGATTTATATCTAGTGCTAGTCCATAAGCGTGTTTTGAATATTCGTTTGTTCCTTTAATTTTTCTAAAATTAAAACAAGATGTATTATTGTTTTCCATTGATTTAATATCGTCAAAATCATAATTATCTATTATATTTATTTTTTCAATTTGATATTTGTTTTTATATAATTGTTCAAATATATAGAGTAAATCGCTTTCTATATCTTTATTGCAAATAATTTTTCCATTTTGTATTTTATTATTAAAATCATAGTATTTAACATTTAAAATGATTAGATTAGATAGACTATTTATTAAATTAGGATTATTATTAAATTTTTTTAGTAATTTTAATTTGTAATTGTTGTCCAATTCTTTTACTTCCATAATAACTCCTTTTACATGATTATACCATATAAGATAATTTTATGGGTAAAAACAATATTAGACAAAGTAAAAAGTAGTAAACTACTCACTACTTTCATATATTTGATAAAAACTTTACATTATAATTTTTTTATTAATATTTTGCCGATATCATCTAAAGTTTCTTCTATATTTACATTATTATTACAAAAATTAGTTATATTTCTTTTTCTAATATTTTCTAAAGAAAAATCTTCGCTATCTGCTAAAAATCTACGACACATTTCTTCATATTTAGGATTTGTTTGGGATCTTTCTCTATCTAGTGCTCTTTGTAATCTAATCCTTAAATCAATTTTAATTAATATTGGAATTAAACATTCATCTCCAAAATATTTCAAAAATTGATCATATGCCTCTAATGTATTAACTGTTAGATAGTTATTACATAAATCAATGGAATCTGAACAGGTAAAATAATTCAATATTCCATGCATAGTGTCATAACTTCTTTTTTCTATTATTTTACCCTCTTTATCTAATGATTCATTTTTTCATCAGTTACATAATGATAATCTTCTCCATCTGTTTCCCCAGTCCTTATCGGTCTAGTGGTATGCAAAACTATATTTTTAAAACCATACTCTAAAAATTCAGGTTTTTTTAAAATATATGATTTAATGGTATTTTTTCCAGTACTACTTTCTCCCATCAATAATACAATTTTTCCCATATAATCCCCCTAGTAAATAAAATATAATCTTACAAATAATATTTTTTATGATTGTTTAAACATTTTATTTTTACTTCTTGTAATTTTGTTTTATTAGATTCTTCGTGTTTATCTACTTCATTTATAACTAATTCAAAAATGGGAATAATTTTTTCTAAATCCATATATGATGATGATGAATAACCAGTATTATATGAATCTAAAAATCTCATATGTAGGTGTAATTGTGTATAATCAGTTTCCATTTCTTTATAAATATAATAAGCATTATTATCACAAGGAATAATTTTTAAAGAGTTTCTTATACTATTCAAACAAGTATAAGGATATAACAATATAAATAATCTTTCTTCAATTAATTTTCTTTTTTGAAAAACATTATCAATTTCACTCATATCACATTCAATATCCAGCTTTTTCATTTTTCTATAATTGATAATTCTTGCATCTAACACACCCAACATTGTAACAAACAAGTTAAATTGATTAACCAAAGTTTCTTGCCATAAAAAAGGTGGATAACTAGCTTCCCTTTTTCTTTGCATATCTATTTCAGCAGCATTTTCAACATCATAATTTTGCATCAATTTGCATGCACTAATTTTCATTTCTTTAATATATTTTTTTTCAATATTATTATATTTTGGTCTATTTAGTAATATATCTCTTAATTCTGATAAATTCATAAGTTTCCCCCATCTTTAATAGTTTATTATACATTTTTTTTAAAATATGTCAATTATTTATGTTACTTAAAAATGTTTGACACATGCATCTAATTATGTTAATATAAACAACTAATTAGGGGGGTACTAAATGAATTCATGTATAATTTTAGATAATGTTTGGAATAAGTTAGAAGAAAAAAAATTAAACAGTTATAATGACTTAAAAGTGATGAAAGAAAATGGAAAATTGGACTCTTTGTTAGATTCTTTGAATTTGCAAGAAATATTAAAAAGCGATTTTACTTATTTTTTAGATATTATATTTGATGAAGGAAAATTTTATTATCAAAAACTAATATTTTTAGAAAAACTTTGTTATAACGAAATTTATGATATTAACAATGGCATTTTTATTTTAAAATTAATTTCTCTTTATTGTAACTGTGAAGAGGCTTACATAAATTTTCCTGCTATGCTTAAAGCTATCATTACAAAATGTGACATAAAAAAATATGAACATTTAACTGGGGAAGATATAAATAACCAAGTTCATAAATGCATGGCTGTTAGTGATGAAATGAAGGATGGAAAAAAAATATGCAAACCAATTAAAAGGTCATCGGGACAATTTACAAATTATAACAACTATGATTATGAATACGATGAAGATACTATTGCTAATAATCCTACTTTGTTTTTTGTAAAGTCAGAACAATGGGCCTATGAAAAAGAGAATTCTCCGAATAAAAGATGGGTATCCAGATATGACGGTGATGGTTATGGTTTTGATATTTTAAGCTATGACTATGAATTAGATCGGGAAAAAGTAATAGAAGTTAAAAGTGGGGTTGATGATTGTTTATGGTTTACAAATAATGAATTAAAAGTAATGAGAGAATCTGAAGGTAAAAATGTCACTTATTGTGTTTATAAATGGTTTTCTGAATTGAAATTTGACCCAAATTTTTCAATTATGAAAAGAAAAATAAGTGGACCTATTATTTTAACCTATAATAGTGAATTAGATCTTCTGGTTGATGAAAATGGTTTAAAATATGAAATAGTCGAGGAAAATGGAATATATATTGGTAGACCTATTAATAATGAAAAGAAATTACAAATTTTATAATCCAAGATAAAAAAAATAAGTTTTTATTATATAAAAATTGAATTAACAAAAAATAGCAAAAAACTTGCTATTTTTTAATTTAATTGATTTACATTATTTGATTCTTGTTCACTAATACTATTTTATATATTTGATTAATAATTAAAATAGTCTGTTGTTAAATTATAATTAAAACAGCATTGATGCAAATTTGAAAGCTAAGTACATTTATAAACGATAAACTAAAAAGTAGTAATTATTTTCTACTTTTGTCATTTTTTGAACACATAACTCATTTTATCTTCACAATCTATAACAAAAAAACTAACTATTTCTAGTTAGTTCAATTATCAATATGATTAGTTATATTTTCTAGTACGACAACTCTTAGTAATATTAGATAGGTAATATTAAATACTACCTATTTAAATTATATTATTTTACTACTATATTTTTAACCTTTTCCCAACTCGAATTTCTTTCATTTTCATTTTGTTTTAATTTTTTTGCTACTGATCTTCCAAGTATTTCAATATCAACTCTAGAAACTTCAAGAACAATATTAGCTTGCTTAATCCAAGATAGTATTTGATTGTTATCTGTCAATGGTGGACATACAGGTATATAATTTAAATTTCTTCTAACATTGTTTTGATAATTTTTAACTAATACTTGTTTTTCACTCTCAATTATTTCTTGATCTAACATTAAAATAAATATCATAAATGACAAATTTTCAGATTGCTTCTCTTCTTCCATGTAATTAACAAAAAGTTTTTTAAATATTAACAAATTTTTCTCAACATTTAAACTATTTTTTGCTATCCATGATTTATTTACATTAAAAAATTCTCTAAATAATTCTCTATCTTCTTGCTTAAGTTTCATAAATTTTCTCCTGACTAATTTAATAATTATTTATAATATACACTAAAATATAATTAAAAACAATATTTCACCATTATTCTTTTCTTTATTTTCTCTTCATTTCCTTTTTATGTTATAATATTTAACAAGGAAGTGCTATATGAGTAAATCAAAAATTATAAGTGACAATATTTCTTTAGAAATAGATGACGATAAATTAATTCCATATTTATATGAAATAATAAATAAAGACTTTGAAAATAGCAAAATGTTTGAAACTTATAAAAATTCGCAATTGTTTTGGATTGATTCTTCTATAATAGAATATTTTGTTAAAGTTTTTGATTATGTTATAATTCATGACCAAAACGTATATTTTAATTCTGAATTAAAAAGCAATATAATTGATAAAGTTTATTATATTTTAAATGATTTTCAAATGAATAAACTATCTAAAATAGTTTTTAATAACGGTCGTTTTAGTAATTACAAGGACGATATTACAAAAGAAATTGATATAATAGGTTTTAATCATTCAACTGATTTTGAAAATGATTTATCTTTTTGGTATCCAAAAACTTCTAATATAGGCTTTAAAACTCCTGAAACTATTATCATAAATTTAACTAAAGAAGAAGTTAACTTAATTAAAATGGGTAAATGGAACTGTCTATCTGAAAAAGATTTATTAAAAAGGATTAAACTAATTGCCTCTGAAAATATTAAATTTGATTTAAACAACAAAATTTTCATTAGATTAGGTAAATCAAGCAATAAATTTAATTTTGATTCTTGCCTCTTAAATAATATTTCTGAACTATTTTTAAAATTGCAAACAATTTTTGAAGATATGTACTTTAAGTTAGAATGGGAAGAAAAAATTAATTTAGTATTAAGGGAATATATTAATACCAACTATAAAAGAAATAAAATATATAATGGTATGCCTCTTAATAGTGAATTTAGAATATTCTATGATTTTGATACAAAACAAATTTTAGAAGTTTTTAATTATTGGGAAAAAAACACAATGTTAGATAATTTACATAATAGAAGTGATTTATTTACTTTTGCTAATACGATAAAAGAAATTGAAGAAGATTATGAAGTTTTAGTTTCTTCATTAATAAAGGAAGCAAATTACAAGTTACCAAATACATCATTAAAAGGTAAATGGTCTGTTGATTTTATGTATGATGGTGAAAATTTTATATTAATAGATATGGCACATGCAGAATGCAGCTATTACTATGATAAAGTTTTAATTAAACAAAGAAATAATTTTAATATAAAATAACGTAAAGTTATTTTTTTAATTATAAAAAAACTAACTATTTCTAGTTAGTTAAATTATCAATATGGTGTGTTAAAGTTCCCAGTACGACAACTCTTTTACGATATTAAATAGGTAGTAAATTAATACTAACTAAATAAAGTATATCATAATTTTTAATTTTATTAAATAACATAGTATATTTCATATAAATATTATTCATATAGTCTCAAAGAAAAGTCTCCTTCAAATTAATTTTATCTACTTTTCAAAAAAATCTTTTATTTTTTCATAGTCATTACCAGATTTAAACTGTTTATAATTATAATCATTCATAATATCCATCAAAATTAGTACATGAAGAAATCATCTCTTCAACATTATAAGTTTTAATTATATCATTAAATTTATATACGTAACTTTCATTAGGTACATCTATATATTTAATTTCATTATCATCTTTATAGAGTACCAATAAATATTTTTTATATTTACTACCATCTGATTTACATTGCAAGTATTTATCATTGAATACTTTTTCAAAATATTTAATAACTTCATTTATATATTTTATCACATTAATTATATATAATCCTATAATCATTTGCTCATATATAGAATTTTCTTTTAGTAACTGCCAATTTATTAAATTTAGCATATTATTCACCCTTATTGATTTGTTAAAATACTAATATATTTAAGTAAAGAGTTAATTATTAAATAATGTCACATTTAACTCTAAATTAATATATTTTTAAGTTTCTATTTCTAACAAAAAAAGTAGCAATAACTTTGCCACTTATTTATGTAAAATTTTAATTATATTTTTTTCTTTAATGATTGTACTATTATAGAATTCTAATAATGATTTATACATATAAAGAACGTCTTTAGAACCAATTGTTTCGTTTGTAGAATGCATTGCCAATTGTGGAAGACCAATATCTATTGAATCGACACCAACATGACTTTGACTAATTCCACCAAGTGTTGCCCCACATTTCATATCCGATCTACATGCAAAATCTTGATAAGGAACATCCGCATGTTCACACATCCCTTTAAATAAAGATGATGTGACAGCATCCGTAGAATAATTAACATGATGCTTAATAACTACACCCTTATTTAATAATACTTTATTAGTTGGATCACTTTTTTGTACAGCATTAGGATGCATAGCATGAGCATTATCTGCGCTTATGACTAGTGTATTATTTAATGCAGTTAATAGATTTATATTTGATGATTCTGCTATTCTAGTTAATGTATTGATAAGAAATGTTGAATCTGCGCCCTGTGGTGTTAAGCTTCCTATTTCTTCATTATTAAATGCGCATAACACATTTATAGAATTTGTATTATCTGATTCCATAAAACTAGTAAATGCAGGAAATAGTGATGCTAAATCATCTAATCTTGGAGCTAAAACAAATTCATCATTTAGACCAATATATTTTGCCTTATCTCTATTGTAAAGATATAAATCATAATCACATATTTTATCAGCATCTTTGCCATTTTTAAATAAATTATCTCTAATAATATCTTCTAATTTCTTATCATCACTTAGCGAAACGACAGGTAACATATCAACTTGATGATTTAAAGAAATATTTTCATTAGCTGCTCTATTAATATGAATTGCTTGGCTAGGTATAATTAATAAATCTTTATCAACATTTATCAATTGTTTTGAGTACACACCATCTTTTAAAGTAACTACTCTTCCTGCCAATGATAATGGTCTATCAAGCCATGTATAATTTAACATTCCACCATATCCACTAACATTTAATTTCATATAATTACCATCATACATATCTGCATTTGGCTTAATAGAAAAACTTGGTGAATCAGTATGTACAGAAACAATATTAAAACCAATATTTTCTTTTTTATTAGACATTTTAAAAGAAATTAAAGAAGAATCATTTCTAATAACAAAATATTTTCCATCTTCTTTTAAATCAGTCCATGATTCATTTTCATATAATTCTTCAAAACCGCTTTCTACTAATTTTTGCTTTAAATTATTAACACAATAATAAGCATTTGGTGTTGCATCTATAAAGTTCATTAATTTTTTATCAATACTTGTCATTTAAAAACCTCCCTTATTTAGTTAACTATTATAACACATTTTATGTTTCAATACATTATTTTTTATATATAACTCAAAATCATCATATTTTTTTTAATCTTCTCTTTTGAATATTTTATTTTTAATTCAAGACCATTTATATTTTTATTTAATCTATCTCCTTTCAAATACACAAAAAAATACCAACTATAATCTAGTTAGTATTTTCTATACATACTCTAAAGGTTAGAGTTTACAATCAATATGGTGGAGCTGAGGAGAATCGAACTCCTGTCCAAAAGCAAACTTATTATGAACATCTACAAAGTTAGTTGATTAATAATTGTCCTAAAAAGATAAGTAATCAACGACAAACTTTTTAGTAATCCTTTATTGTTCATTACTAATTAAAGGAGTCATAGTAATATATCCTATTAAATCGAACCCTCTAGAACTCCCATAGGAAAAGAGTAAAAGAAAGTTGTATTACTCTAAACTAAATTAGGCAAAGGCAACAGTATTGCTCTTGAACACTGATGCTAATACATTTTTAATATTTTTTGCATTTATTTTTTTGTGAATTTAAAGTATTCCTACTCTTTGCAGTTCATAACGTTCCACTTCTGTCGAAACCTGGACAGCCCCATGAGTAAATTATAGCACTCATTTCATAGTTTTGCAAATAAAAACACATAAATGTGTTTATATTTTTTGTTTTAATTTTTCACTTTCATAGTAAGGATTTTCTTTACTATAAGGAGTGTGGTTTTTTAATTCTTCATTAACAAAATCAACTAATTCATAATCTAAAGAAAATTTTTCTTTCATAGAAACTTTCATAGAAGATTCATTTGAATTATTAATTAATAAAACCACTTTTTCTATTTCTGGATTTTCTTTAGCAACTACATCAAATAATAATTCTAAAAAATATCTACCAAATTTAATTCCTCTAAGGTTTTTTACTAAAGCATAATCTAAAATCAAAAAATCTTTCATTAATGTTACTCTATAAAAACCATAAATAATATCTCTATGTTTTACTATATAACTATTTGTTTTACAATAATAAACATATTCGTTTTCAAATTGACTTATATCACAATCTACATCCAACCCTTTTTCAATCTTTAAGCAATCTTCACGAAACATTTAATACCTCTTATCTATTTATATTTTTGAATTCTCTTTTTATTTCTCTTTCACTATCTCTTTTTTTAATAGCTTCTCTTTTATCATAAGTTTTTTTACCTTTTGCTAAACCTATTAATATTTTTGCATGATTTCTCTTAAAATATAATTTTAGTGGAATCAAAGTATTACCTTCTCTTTCAACACTATCTCTTAATTTTAAAATTTCTTTTTTATGCATTAATAATTTTCTAGTTCTAGTTTCTTCATGATTAAAAATATTTCCTTCTTTGTAAGGACTTATATGCATATTGAGTAAAAATAATTCATTATTCTTTATAATAGCATAACTATCTCTTAAATTCCCTTTTCCTTCTTTAATTGATTTTATTTCAGTACCAGTTAAGGCTATTCCTGATTCATATGTATCAAGTATTTCATAATCATAACTAGCTTTTCTATTATTAATCTCTATCATTTAATCACTTCCTTATTGAAGTTTTTTTGAATATTTTTTTTGATTTTCTTCATTAGAAATAACAAAATCTATTTCTCCGACTTCTTTTCTAGCATCTTTTACAAGTACATCTAGTATATCTCCTAAACGATAACCTTTTTTGTTTTTTCTACCAATCAACCTGAAAGTGCTTTCATCAAATGTATAAAAATCATCAGTTAAGTCTTCTATATTAATTCTACCTTCAATTAAATTAGGAAGTTGAACATACATACCTCTACTCATTATAGAAGAAACCATCCCTGTAAATTCTTCTCCAATATGATCACGCATATACTCTGCTTTTTTCATATCGTCTACTTCTCTTTCACAATCAACAGAGTCTCTTTCTTTTTCTGAAGAATGTTTAGCTATTAACAGTAAATTTTGTTCTTCAAACTCTAAAGTTTCAGCATCCATCTTACCTTCAAATATATATTTTCTATACAATCTATGTACTGTTGTATCTGGAAACCTTCTTATTGGTGAAGTAAAATGTGTATAACACAGACTAGCCAAACCAAAGTGACCAATATTGTTAGTATCATAAACCGCTTTTTGCATACTTCTTAATAACATATTTGAAAATATATGGAATTCTTTTTTATCATTTAATTGTAGTAAAAGTTGTTGCATTGTTCTAGGTGTTATATCGGTAAAACTACCTGTTAATTTATATCCACAACAACTAACAAAAGTTAAGAATTGTTTGATTTTTTCTTCACTAGGTTCACCATGAATACGATATATAAATGGTAAGAAACCATAATTTTTTATATATTCAGCTACTGCTTCATTGGCAGCAATCATGAAGTCCTCAATCATCATTTCTCCAATTCCTCTTTCCCTTTTAACAACAGCTATTACTTTACCAGTTTCATCAACAATTATTTTTGATTCACCTATATCAAAGTCAATATAACCTCTTTTAATTTTCATATTTCTCAAAATAGTGGACAATACTCTCATCTCTTGTAATTTTGATACATATTCTTCATATCCTTCAGAAATAATATTTTCTCCTAATGTTTTATTAACATTTTTATAAGTCATTTGTTTTCTAGAACTAATAACACTTTCAAAAATATCAGTTTTTACAATTTTTCCATTTGGAGTTATTTCCATAACACAAGAAAAAGCAAGTCTATCTACTTCAGGATTTAAAGAACATATCCCATTAGATAATTTTTGTGGCAACATTGGTACAACACGATCTGCTAGATAAGAACTAGTTCCTCTTTCTCTAGCTTCTTCGTAAAGAGCCATACCAGGTTTAACATAGTAACTTACATCTGCGATATGAACTCCAAGTTCTGTATTTCCGTTTTCTAGCATCTTAAGAGATATTGCATCATCTAAATCTTTAGTGTCATCACCATCAATAGTAAAAATCATTTCATCTCTTAAGTCTCTTCTTCCGTATAAGTCACTTTCTAGAACTTTATCTGGAATATCATCTAATTCTTTTAAAGCTTCATCACTAAAAGTGTCATTAATACCATATTTATACATAATAGATAATATATCAACACCAGGATCATTTTTATGTCCTATTATTTTTGTTACTTCTCCTAAAAAAGTATTATTTCCAAGATTTTTAGCAACTTTTACAATTACCTTATGACCAGGCATAGCATTCATTGTTTTGTTTTTATCTAAAACAACATTTATTTTCATTTTTTCATCATCTAATTTTAGATAAGCATCTTCTTTTTCAAAATAAACTTCTCCTATAAGAGTATTTAAATCTCTTTCTAGAATTTTTTCTATTCTACCTTCAGGTCTAGAAGATTTAGGATCTTTAACATTAACGATAACTGTATCTCCATTAATAGCTTTATTAAAATTTGAAGAATGAATAAATATATCTGGAGTTTTTTCTTTATCATCTGTTACTTTAACAAATGCATATTCTCCTTTAGTTGATATTAAAACTCCTTTACGGTAATTTAAATCTTCATCTAACATAAATTTATCTTTATTAGTTCTTCTTAAAACCACATCGTCTTCTAATTTGTTCAACTCACGAAGTAAATTTTTAAATTCTTCTGGTGTTTTTAATTTTAATGCATCTAAAATTTGATCAACACTTAAAGATTTGTTTTCTTCTTTAAATAATTCAAGTATAAGTTCTTTCATAATACCACCTCTGTTATCATTATAGAATAATTTTTATAAAAAATATAGTGTTATGGTAAATATTTACTATATTTATGTGCGATTTCTTTAAAATTATTATCTTTTATTACCTCATAAGAATTACTAGTTAAGTTAAGTAATCTACTTTCTGTTACTTTTTTTAACTTTATTTTTAATTCTTTTAAATTATTATAAGTGTATATATGAAAACTATTTAATAAATAATTTTCATATAATATATTATCTTTACTAATCAGGATTTTTTTTAACAGCAAAATTATATTTAAATAATCATCTTTTAAGATAATATCACTATTATTTATAATGATGAATGATTCATTTACTAAATACCAAAATATATTTATATTATGATATTTTACTAATAGCACATTTAGTGGTAATTTGTTTAATAATATACTATTTTTTAAATCACTATTAAACCCTAAATAAATGAAATTATATTTAGGGTAGTTTAAAGAAATATCAAAAATATAATTTATATTAGCATAATTTAAATCTATAAATAGAATATTTTTTCTACTTTTTTTTATATGATAATATTCACTTATATATTTATTGTTGCTTATTATTGGAAGTTCTTTATTTATAACATATATACTAGTAGTTATTTCTTTTTCCATTATTTTTTTTAAACTTTCTAAACTAGTTATTACTCTAAAACAAGTATTTAAATAATCAAATAACTTTTTTTTAAATTCTTTATCTTTTTTATTTTTTTTGATTAAACTATTATATAATTTTTGTTCAATCAAATAAGTAATAAATATTATTTTTTTATTTTTAAAATTATCTGTTGTTTTTTTATTTATTTGCGCTATTAAAACATATTCATAATTAGAAGTAATATCTAATGTATAATTTTTTTTGACATAATCTAAATAATTAATAATTTGAGACAAAAATATTTTATCTTCTATATATATAAGCATTAAATCACCTATTATTAGTGTTAGTTAATTAATTTGTTTTATACAAAAAAAGATATTACTATCTTTATAATTCTATTCTTAAAGTATTTATTCCTATATTTTTATATAAATCTTTATCCAAAATAATTTTTTTATAATTATAAATATAAGTAAGATTATTTTTGTTTTTAATTTTATACTCTCTGTTATGAATATCTTTTAAAACCAAAAATTTATGATTATAGTCTTCCTCTATATTATATTTAGTAACCATTACTTCTGGATAACTATCAACAATTACTTCCAAATTAGGTTTTTTATTATATCTTTTAATATAATTATTTATAAGTTCTTTTGTTTGTTCAAAATTTATTTCATAAGATAAAGTAATTCTTTTAACACCTAAAGATGTTAGAAAAGCAACTGTATATGAATTAGTCACATTTAAAGAAAAATCTGAATAACCTTTGTTTAAATACAAACTTCCTATTTCACCATTTAAAGTATTTTCTTTTGATATTACTTTTTCATTTACTCTTGGTAACTTAATAATAATTCTATTATCGTTAAGTTTTAAATCTTCTTCCATATATATGTATTTAATATCTTCTTTTTTATATAATTCATATTCTTCTTTATTATTAACTAATATACTATAACCAAAATCTTCTTTATATTCAACTAACTCTATATAATAATTTTCTTTTTTATAATTTGTTTTATAAAGTCTTTTTTCATCTAATAAAAGACAAGTTTTTCTTCTTAATTCATTTATATCTGTTATTCTAACAAATATATTATTATCCTTTATTATATCCAAGCTTTCAAACTCATAAACTGTACTTCCTAGTTTTGATACTTGTTTTCTTATATCTTCTTCTGTTGTACTTATATTAATTGATTCACTTACTATATTCCCTTCAAGCTTAATAATATTTTTATTATCTTCTATAGTAAGTTCTAAAGGTTGATTTAAAATACATTTAATTGTACCTTTAATTTTTACCTTTCTTTTCTTATTTTTAATTAAATCATTAATATTATTTAACTGTTCAATATCAGTTGTTTTTAGAACCTTATCACCTTTTTTAACCATTCCTTTAATACTAATTTTAATTACATCATTTTTATGAGCAATCAAAACTAATTTATTATTTAAATAAATATTATTTAGCCCTAAACCAGTATCTTCTTTAGAATTTATAATTCTAATTCCGTCACCCTTATTTATGGTATCAACCAATCTAATAAAAACATTGTTTTCCTTAATCTCTACTACTTCACCAATCTCTATTCCTAAATGATTAGGTCTATAGGAATTAATGAAATTATTGTTATTTTCATTAAATAAGAATCCTTTAGTAAATTTTCTATTAAACATTTTCTTCATTTCGTTTACTTCTGTATCTAGTTTTATAGTCTTTTTTTCAAAATAACTATCAATGGCTTTTCTATAAATACTAGTTATTAAATAAACATATTCAGGTCTTTTCATTCTTCCTTCTATTTTTAAACTATCAATACCAATATCAATTAACTTATGAATATATTCCACTGTATTTAAATCTTTAGTACTTAACAAATAATTATCTTCATTTATTTTTTTATTATTACTAAATAAATCATATTTCATTCGACAAGGTTGACTACAAGTCCCTCTATTACCACTTCTATCACTTGTCATAGAACTCATTAAACACTGACCAGAATAACTAAGACAAAGAGCGCCATGAATAAATACTTCCAACTCTATATTAGTATTTTCTCTTATATTTTTAAGTAATTCATAATTAGTTTCTCTGGCTAAAACAACCCTTTTAAGACCTACTTCATGAGCAAATTTAACACCTTCTAAATTATGAATGTGCATTTGAGTTGAAGCATGAAGTTCTAAATTGGGATAAGTCTTTCTAACTAAATCCATCATCCCTAAATCTTGGATTATTAAAGCATCAACATTGTTTTTATGAAGAAAATCAACATACTCTAAAAACATTGGAACTTCATTGTCATATAAAGTAGTATTAACTGTAACATACACTTTAACACCATATAAATGAGAGTAATTGATTGCTTCTATAATTTCTTCATTACTAAAATTCCCTGCATAATTTCTGGCTCCAAATGTATAGCCACCTAAATATACAGCATCACAACCTGCTTCAATAGCAGAAAATAAACATTCCATATTTCCAACAGGAGAAAGTAATTCCGGTTTTTTCATATTAATCACCATATCCATATTAGCATATTTTGTTTTATTCTGATAGATGTTCTTCCAAATTTTTAATTAAATATCCTTTACTATTTATAAAATTAATTATCAAACTTAATTCATTTTCTAGTTCTTTATTAATTTCATAAACTAAAAGAGTCCCACTACTTATTAATTTCTTAGTTTCTATATATTGATTTTTATTTATTACATTTGCCTTTATTGTGTAGTTAGTATTATCTGAACATATTTTTATATCTTTTTCTTTTTCTTTTTCCATAAAACAATAACCTTTTTTTTGTTTAAAAACTTTTCTTATAACAGTATCAATCCAAGAAAAGTTACTATTTGTATAATCTCTTTTATAACTAAGATTTCCTATAGTATGATTATTTTTTATTAAATTTAATATTTTGGTGTTATTTTTTTCTAAATAATTACTATTGATAAAAAAGGTTCCTTTTATATTATACTTATTAAGTATTTCAAAAATTTTATTTATATTGTCATTATTTTCAACTAAAAAAATTAAGCTTATCATATTTTTATTTTTATTACCACTTATTATATATTTATCTAAATTACTATCAATTGAAGTATTTAATCTGTGTTTTTTATATACAATTAATCTTTCATCATAACTTCCATATTGTTTCATCTCTTTATAACTTTTATTAATATCAATTGTTTCTTTTTTTATTCCTGGAATAATAGTATTTTTATATACTAAAGCATCTACTTTTTCACTTTTATATAAACTGGCTTTTTCTTTTATTTTTATCATTATCTGATCATATTCTTTAACAACCATAACTGTTTTTTCTGTATATATAAAACTAAATGATAATAAAACTATCAACCCTAACATTTTAAAAAATTTATTCATAAAATCACCTAATTAATAATATGAGAAAATTTATTATATTTTCACCAAATCAAATACTTATCATAATATATTATGAAAGGAGAATATATATGTATAATTATCCAAATTATAAAAATCCAGGTTATGCTTATAAAAATCCAAATGATGATAGATTTATAGCAGGCGGTTTTTTAGGACCATTTTTATTAGGTGGCATTACAGGAGGATTACTTGCTCCGGCATTTGGTGCTGGTTATAGACCTTGTTGCCCTCAATATCCATACCCTTATCCTAATTATAATCCTTATTACGGACCATACTATAGATAAGTACTTAAATAGTACTTTTTTAAATTATTATTTATAAAAAAACACCATAAGTGTTTCTAATAATTATATAATCCATGTATCTTCATTTGATCATTTTCTGTTATATCATTAATTTGCCATTCATCATTAATCTCCGTCAAATTAATTTCGAGAGTATATTTTACTTTTTCTGTAACTTTTGATAATTTTTTAAGTCTATAAGCGGTGAATAGTTTTTCGTCATATTCATTATTTTGATTATTAAATTCTTTTGGATTTTCTTTTAAATATGAGGTTGCTTCTTCCATTGCTTTAGTATAATCAGTTACTTCAATTTCAACAGTTACAGTAGCATTATCACCATCAATCATTGAATCTTTAATTTCATAATTTAAATTTTGATAATGTTTTTTCATTAATTCAATATATTCTTTTCTTTGCTCTGTATTAAATGTTGTTTCTTCATTTACAGTATCATTTAATTGTTTCAAAACCTCATCATCTAATGATTGGTAGCTACTAAAAAACATTTCGACTTTTTTGGTTGGATTATTGAATAATTCCTTATTACCACAACTACAACTAAATAATAACAAAGGTATTATTAAATATAGTAATTTTTTCACATTTTTCCTCCTAACATTATTTTGATAATTATTTAATCATTTATACATTTTTAAGTTCTAAAAAATTATTTAATTTTTCTAATACTAAACTATCTTCTAGCTTGTTTTTAATTTCATCAATTATTTTATTAATAGAGTCACATTTAACATTAAAACATTCATAGTAAAGATAACTTAATTTTTCAACATTATTTTCAAGTATTATTTTACTAAATTCTTTTTGAATATGTTTTAACATTTCATTTTCTTTTCTTGTTTTATAAATATTAATCTTATTTTCTTTTTTTATTTGATAATTAATATTAATTTTATTTAGCTTATTTGATATATCTAAGATTTCTATTTCTTCATCAATTAATAAAGAACTATAAAGTAAATATTTATTTATATTAAGCGCTATTACTTCTAAACCATCAGTAAGTAAAAAAGAGTACTCTAATTCTTTAGTTTTTCTATTAATAAATTCTTCTGTTTTATTTTTAATTTTTTCTAGAAATTCCTGTTCAAATATTACTATGTTATTTTTAATATTATATAAATCTTTATAATCTATTTTAAAAATTGGTATTTTTTTGATGTGCTGAATATTATCAGATAAATTCCAATCATAAAATTCATAATACTTATTATTAAAATTTAATAATATATCATATATGTAATTCATAATTCCCTCCTTTTGAATATATTGAAATAATCATTAATAGTATTCCAATTAGTGTATACATACATTCTATTCTTCTAATTATAAAATTAGCATATTCTAAAAAATTATACCCTATGGCTAATAAATTTAAATAACTTATAATATAAATTAAACCTATTACAGTTAATGCATAGCCTAACAAAAATATAAATACTCTAAGAAGCATATATAACCACCTATTTTATTTTATTTAAAATGTTTTTTTTTATTTATTATTTTTCATTTTTATTATATAATTAGATAGGTGATTATATGAATTTTATAGATTTATTAAAATATATTTTTTTAGGAGCTGTTCAAGGTTTAACAGAAGCTTTGCCTATTTCTTCAAGTGGACATTTGATGATTGCGAAAGAAGCTCTTAATATGAATGTTGATTTTGATACTTTAGCAATTATTACAAACTTTGGTAGTTTAATAGCTGTTTTATTGGTTTTTAGAAAAGATTTATTTACTTTAATTACAAGTTTTTTCAAATACCTAAGTTCTAAAGAAGAAAAATATAGAAATGATTTTAAATACTGTTTTTTAATTGTCATAGGTTGTATTCCAGCCGGTATAGTTGGAGTTTTAGTAAAAAAATTCGATATACTTAGTTCCATTGAAGATAGTATTAAAATAGTTGGTCTTTCTTTATTAATTACAGCTTTTCTATTATTTTCAATTAGAAAATTTGAAGGAAAAAAAGAACAAAAAGACATGACTATCAAAGAAGCTTTAATAGTTGGTTTATTTCAAATTATAGGAATATTTCCGGGGATTAGTAGAAGTGGTTCTACTATTGTTGGTGGTATGGTTGGTAATTTAAAAAGAGATACAGCTTTTAAATTCTCATTTATGCTTTATATACCTATTAGCTTAGGAGCAATGCTTATTGAAACAAAAGATTTATTAAATACTAATATTAGTAAAGAAGTTTGGATTTATTACATAGTAGCAACCATAGTTGCAGGAATTCTTACAGGTTTAGTAATAAAATGGTTCAGAAAAATCGTTAATGAAGGTAAACTAATTGGTTTTGTTTACTACTGTATATTAGCAGGTTTAGCGGTAATTTTATTTTTATAACAAAAAAGTTCAAGATTTTATTCTTGAACTTTTTTAAATTCTTTACATAACATATCATATTCATTAATAAGTTGGTCTACTTCGTCAAAATCTTTTAATCTAACTCCACAAGCATATATATGCCCTCCACCATTATAATGAGTTGCTATTTTATTAATAATTGGTCCTCTTGATCTAAGAGATCCCCTCACATTACTATTTTGTTTATCAACAGAAAATATTCCCCATGCTAGAACTTCTTCAATATAATTAAAATCATTAACCATATTTCCTGCTGTAGCAGCATCAACTTCATACTTAGATAAAACGTCTTCTGTTATCTCTAAGTATCCAAAACCATTTTCTGTTACTTTTAAATTATCTGCTATATATCCTTTAAATTTTATTTCTTTAAGAGAACGCATATATAATTCTTCATATAATTTAGAAAAATCTAATTTTGTTTCATCAATTAATCTTGATACTAAATCAAATGTTTTAGAAGTTGTGTAATAGAATAAAAATCTATTAGTATCTGCTACTAAACCTACATAAAGTTTTTCAGCTGCTTCCTTAGTCATAACTAATTTAGTTGAAAAAGCAAGTTCCATAATCATTTGAGATGCACTACTTGCTTTATCATCTACCCATTCAAGAGTACATGAAGTTTCAACAAAAGGATGATGATCTATTTTAATACTTTCTTTAAATCTAGATGCATCAACTGAATCTATTCTTCCCTTATCAGGAGTGTCAGTAACAATAAGTAAGGAATCTTTATATAAGTCATCATTAAATTTATCTAATTCACCTATATATTTAAACTTACTAGCTGGATAACCAACAACATAAACTTCCTTATTAGGAAAAGTAGCCTTTATTATATCTTTTAGTCCTATTGAAGATCCAAGTGCATCGGGATCTGCTCCAACATGTCTAGCAATAACTATTTTGTCATATTTTTTTATTTTGTTATAAATTTTTTTACAAATTTTATTCTTCACAGTATCACAACTTCCTATTTTATTAATTCTAAAGTATCTAATGAAATCATTAATTCTTCATCAGTTGGAACAACATAAACTGGTATTTTTGAATTTTCACTTGAAATAAGTTTAAATTTTCCAGTTACATTATTAGCTTCTTCATCTATTTCTACACCAAGACTAGCTATTTTTTCAATTATTAGTTTTCTATAGTCTTTAGCATTTTCACCTAATCCAGCAGTAAAACATATAACATCAGCTTTACCCAAAATATTATTATACATTGCTATGTAGTTAGCAACCTTTTGACAATAAATATTTTTAGCTAAAATACATCTTTCATTACCTTCATTAGCTAATTCCTCAACATCTCTTGAATCAGAACTTACACCACTAACTCCTATAAAACCACTTTTTTTATTTAAGTCACTGAATACTTCATCTATAGTCTTATTTTCTTTATCCATTATATATTTTATTATACTTGAATCTATATCACCAGAACGGGTACCCATCATAAGGCCAGCTAAAGGTGAAAATCCCATTGAAGTATCAACTACTTTATCAGAGTTTATAGCACATATAGAAGCTCCACTTCCTAAATGACAAGAAATTACTTTTAAATCTTTTCTATTTAGTTTTTCTTTAATTGTTATATTAATAAATCTATGACTTGTTCCATGAAAACCATATTTTCTAACTGCATATTTTGTATACCATTCATATGGTACTGGATAAATAAATTCTTCTTTTTCCATAGTTTGATGAAAAGAAGTATCAAATACAGCAACCATCGGTGTATCTTTCATGACTTTCATAAAAGCTTTTACACATTCTAGCATAGCTGGATTATGAAGAGGGGCTAATTCATTAAACTTTTCACATTCTTTTAATACTTCATCTGTTATTAAAACACTGTTCTTAAAAATATCTCCCCCATGAACTAAACGATGTCCTACTCCGTCTATTTCATCTAATGAGTTAACTATATTATTTTTAATTAGCTCTTCTTTTAAACATTCTACAGCATCTATATGATTTTTAAGTTCAATTTCATATTTCTTTTTAACACCATTTATTTTTATGTCATAAAAACTATTATCAATACCTATTCTTTGAAAATAACCATTGATTAATTCGTTTCTTTCTGGTAATTCAATTACATTAAATTTAAGTGATGAACTTCCAGCATTTACTGATAAAATTTTCATTTTATCCCTTCTTTCTATAATTCATATTGTTCAAATGAACAATTATGAGATTTATATTCCATTAAATCTCCCGATTCTGGAATACCATTAAAATAGTAATATAAAATTCTACAAATACCACTATGAGTAACTAATAATATTTTTTTGTTTTTATATTTTTCTTTTATTTCTTTTAATAATGAATCAATTCTATTATATAATTCATGAACCGATTCTGCTTTTTCATATTCATTATTTTTTGCAAAATTCCAGTAATCATTTATATTAATTTCATCTCTTCTTTTTCCTTCAAATTCACCATGATTGCGACTAAGTAATCTGTCATCTGTTATTAAAGGTATGTTAGGAGCTGCTAGTGAAGCTGTTTTAATGGTTCTTTTTTTAGGTGAAGCAATTATTAAATCAATATCATGTTTACTTACTTCATCTCTAGTAGCTAAAGCTTGGCTTTCTCCTTTTTGGTTTAAAATTGTATCCATATTTCCTTGCAAAATTCCAGTGATGTTTTCTTCTGTCTCACCATGTCTAAGTACAAATATTTTCATTATTCTTCTGGTTTCATCATTGGAAACAATACAACATCTCTAACTGAAGGAACATTATAAATTAACATCATTAATCTATCTATACCAAATCCTAATCCAGAGATTGGTGGCATTCCTTGTTCCATCGCAAGTAGGAAATTTTCATCTAAATCCATAGTTTCATCATCACCTTGAGCTTTAGCTTTTAATTGATCTTCAAATGTTGCTCTTTGTTCAAGTGGATTTACTAATTCTGAATATGCTTTACATAATTCTGTTTTAGCTGCTACGATTTGGAATACATCAATTCTTTTTTTATCAGAATCATTTCTTCTAGCAAGTGGTATTAATATTGCCGGATAATTATAAATAATAGTTGGTTCAATTATATCTTCTCTTATTTTTTTCTTATATACAAAATCAATTATTTGACTTAATGATTTATAATCTTCTATTTCTTCTTTTTTATATAAACCTTTTTCAATTATTTTTGTTTTTAATTCTTCTGGTTCTTCTATACTTAAAAAGTCAAAATCAAATATTTTTGTCATTTCTTCACAGTAGTTAATACGATTCCAATTTTCTTTACCAAAATCAAGTGTTGTTCCTTGATACTCAAGAGTTGTATCTCCTACTAATTCCATTAATAATGATTTAATGAAATTTGTATAAAATTTAATATTATCTTCAAAATTCCAGTAAGATGCATACCATTCTACTTGTGTAAATTCTTGCAAATGTTCTGAATCCATTCCTTCATTTCTAAAACATTTAGCAACTTCATATACTCGATCAAATCCAGCTGCAATACATTGTTTTAAATATGTTTCTGGAGCTATTCTTAAATTACAATCTAAATCTAAAGCATTATGATGTGTATAAAATGGTTTAGCGCTTGCTCCACAAACTGCTGTTTGAACAATAGGTGTTTCTACTTCTAAAAAACCATTTTCATTTAAATATTTATGTAAAAAAGCATAAAATTTACTTCTGCCTAAAAATACTCTTCTTGATTCTTCATTAGTTATTAAGTCAACATATCTTTGTCTATATTTAATTTCTGTATCAACTAATCCATGAAATTTTTCAGGAAGTGGTCTTAAAGCTTTACCTAAAAATTCAAAACTATTTACTCTTAAAGTTTTTTCTCCAGTTTGAGTTGTAAATATTTCTCCTTTAGCTCCTATAAAATCTCCAGAATCGATTTGTTTTTTAAAGAAATCATATCTTTCTTCACCAACAATATCAATTTTTAATTCTAATTGCATATCTCCTTCTAAGTCTCTAATTCTAATAAAACTTAGTTTTCCCATTTTTCTCATGAAAATAATTCTACCTGCTATTGCTACATTTGTTTCACCATCTTCTAAAAATTTTACTTCTTTTAAAGTATGGGTTCTTTCATATTTTTCTGGGTATGGATTACATACTAGAGCTATTTCGTTTAATTTACCTCTTCTTACTAATTCTTGTTCTGTAAATTGTCTCATTCTTTCACCTCTTTGTTTGTTATTATTTTTGTTTTACTTAAAATATCTTGTAATCCTTTACTATTACGTATTATCATTATTGAACTTATAACTAATAATATAAACTGAATAAGTCCGAAAATTGTTATTAAGATAAAGTAAGTTAAATCTTTAAATATATATACCAATATTAATGATAATAAGGAATATAAAAGCCCGGTTGCTATTAAATTACGAATAAACATTGATTTAATAGTAAGCTTACCATCTATCTTTAAATTTAAAATGTACAAACCTAAAGTTTTTCCTTTACTTATTATTGGGACAATTACAAAATAAATAATTATTATTAAAATATTAAAAGCTGTATAATTAGATCTATCTTTATCTAGCTGATAAATATTTTCACTATACTTAATTAAGTAATCTTTTTTTCCTATTTCATTATTAGCAAATTGTTCGTTTATTGTAACAATATTTTCATTAATTGATTTTATTTTTTTGTTTTCTGGTACAAAGTAATAAATCATCATTAGAAATAATCCTAAAACCATAATATCAATTATAAATGCACTAAATCTTCTATAAGTTTTATTTTTCATAAAGTCTCCTTTTAATAAAGTCTTCTATAAGTTCTTTAAGTTCTATTATACTTTTTGTTTTAAAAACTTGGTTTTTAAGTTCACTTGAAGCAGGAACTTGTTTTAAATAATAACCAATATGTGTTCTTATTTCAAGTAAGGCTACTTTTTCATTTTTAGTAGCAATCAATCGTTTCAAATGTTCTAAAATCATTTCTAATTTTTCTATTGGTTTTACCATATTAATTATTTTATTGTTTTCTAGTAATTCGACTGTTTCTTTGATTAACCAAGGATTTCCTAAAACTCCTCTACCAATCATAATCGCATCACACTTAGTAGTCTCTAACATTCTTAATGCATCAAAAGCAGATTTTATGTCTCCATTTCCAATAACTGGAATGCTCACATTTTCTTTAACTTCTTTGATAATATTCCAATCAGCATGTCCTGAATAACCTTGACTACGAGTTCTTGGATGAACTGTAATAGCACTAGCTCCAGCAGACTCAATAATTTTAGCGATTTCTACTGCGTTGATACTATTACTATCCCAACCACTTCTTATTTTAACTGTTACAGGAACATTCACACTAGCAACTACTTGAGATACTATTTCAAAAACTTTCTTTGGGTCTTTTAGCAAGGCACTTCCTGCTTGAGATCTCAAAGCTACTTTTGGAACAGGACATCCCATATTTATATCAATTATATCTGGCTTCATAACTTCTTCAATGTATTTTGCAGCCTTAACAAATGATTCAACATCTGAACCAAATATTTGTTGACTAATAGGTCTTTCATAATCGGTCATATATAACATATCAATAGTTTTTTTTGAGCCATACATTATAGCTTTATCACTTACCATTTCAGCGCATATTAAACCACAGCCCATATCTTTGATAATAGTTCGATATGCATTATCACATATACCAGCCATAGGAGCTAGAACCACTTGATTATTTATTTCAATATTTCCAATTTTCCACATTAATTTCACCCTCTTACTTTACATTAAAATCCATATTTTTCTTTTCCTCATTTGTTTTTATGTTTTTGACCTTCAAAAATTAGTCTTTCAAAAATCAAATCATTTTCTTCTAATTCAGGATGAAAGTGGACACCTAATATAAAATAATTATCATCATTATATTCAATTGCTTCACAAACACCGTCTGATGCTTTTGCAGAAATAGTAAAATCTTTACCAACATGTTTAAAATCATAACTATGTAAGCTTACAACGTTTAATTTGTTGGTCTTATATATACTATATAATATAGATGATGATAAAATTTCTATATCATGTCTTGCCTCGGATATATTATTTCTATTTACTATTATGTCTCCATGAATATTTGGACTTGGAATTTTTTTTAATAATGTTCCCTCATTTTCTTCTTTTAATTGTTTATAAATATCAATAATTTCATCAATTGATGCTAAACTATTGATATTTATTCTATCTAAAATAACACTAAATATATCTATTGCTTCGGCTCCTAAACAAATACCTAAAAGAGGTTTATTATTTTTTAATGCATAATAAATTATTTCATAAATATACTTATGTACTTTATTACCACCTTGAATTAAAAAGGCGTCACATAATTCTAAAATTTCTGTATCTAATTTATCATCATTTAATAAAATACCAACAGGTATTCCACCGTTTTTTATTATTTTTTTAGAATACCCATTAACAAAACTATATTTATCTTGATATGGGTTTTCGGTAGTAAAAACACTTGAGGTTGGAACTATTCCAACTATAACTTTTTTCATTATCAAATTCTCCTTATATATTAAAAAATGACATACCTAAGAACATTCATCTCAATTATATCTGGCTTCATAACTTCTTCAATGTATTTTGCAGCCTTAACAAATGATTCAACATCTGAACCAAATATTTGTTGACTAATAGGTCTTTCATAATCGGTCATATATAACATATCAATAGTTTTTTTTGAGCCATACATTATAGCTTTATCACTTACCATTTCAGCGCATATTAAGCCACAGCCCATATCTTTGATAATAGTTCGATATGCATTATCACATATACCAGCCATAGGAGCTAGAACGACTCTATTTTTAATTGAAACATCTCCTATTTGCCACATAAAATCACCTATCTAATTATATAATATTTTTGATTATTTTGAAAGTGAAATATAAAACTTTATAAATTAAATGTATTTATTTATTTGACTTTATTATAAGAAGTGCTATAATATTTTCTTAAAGAAGGGGAGAAAAATATGGAAAATAAAAATAATTTGTTTATAATAAAAGAAAATATGAAATTTATATATGACAATAGTGGAATAATTTTAACAAAATTACTTAACATTAATACATTTGAAAATACTCATTTTTTATTAGAAAATTTTATCTTTTTGAGTGATGAAACTGTACAAAATGAGTTAATAAACAATAATGATTTATATTCTGAATATAATGATTGTTATAATTCTGCTATCAACATAATTTTTAATATGTGTCACAAAATAAATAATAGCGATAAAACTAAGGAAGAAAAAGATAATCTTAAAAATACTTTAAGAATTTATACAAGACATTTAAAAGAGGATGGTATTAGTAATAAACAAAAAAACATTTTAGGTATTAATTTTTCTTATGAACAATATGATGAAATTAATAAACAAATGGATAAAACATACAAAAAAGTGAAATAATTAAATTTCACTTTTATTATGACTTTTTTAAAATTTGACAAATATTTTTTTTAGTATATAATACATTATCAACAAAAGGGGGAAATATTATGGATAAGGTTTTTGATGTTTATAAAGCAAGAAAAACATTATTAGTTTTAGATTATGTGGCTATTTCTTTATCAGGATTAACTATTTTAATTGTTGCAATTCTATTTGGTATAATAAGAGTACCTGAAATTATAACTTTATTAAAATTTACTTTTGCTCTAAGTCTTATTATATTTTTAAAAGAAGCCTACAATATCAAATCATATTATTCTAAAAAAGACAGCCTTTATAAATACACTATATAGTGTATTTTTTTATTTCAACATCCATGAATTTGGAATCCATCTTTCTCCAGTAGCACTTACTGCGCATGGTTTATTTATTATTTTTCCATTTATTACTAAACTAGAAGAAGCTCCTCCATCTAAATTAGAAGCATTATAAGCTTTATATTTTACTAACAAATCTGTCATTTCAACTAAATCTATACCTATACTATATCCAGGTTGTCTTCCATCAATAACTAACAATAAAACAATTCCATCTTTTCTTTGAGCAATAACGGTACGAGAAGCAATTCCCCATCCTCCATTACCTTTAGTAACTGCTCTTTTACCGTTTACTATAAGGAACGGTCCAAATTCTACAGCATCCATCATTCCGTTCTTAATAGCAACACTTGGGCTATCCTTTGTTAATACAAGAACATTATCTTTATTAAAACCTATTAGTCCTCCACCCCATCCGGTAGGAGCGCCACTATATAGAATTTTACCATCAGATATCACGGTTCCTGTTGGTATTCCTCCACTTCCAACACCACCGGCATCGGCAAAACCACCGGCATTAACCGAAACCAAAGAATTATGATATTTCGACATATTTTGCAGAAATTCCCCTTGTTTACCTAAATATCTAGTGCTGACTAAATTAAGTCTTGAAGGATCATAAACAACTACCATATATCCAACATATGAAGAACCTTTAAGTTTAACAACTTTATATAAATCATTGTTTTCTTCTTTTTTTAGTATTTCTTCTTCATATTTTGATTCATATTTATCTGTTTCTTTTATTTTTAGAAATTCAATAGCACTACTATCAGTATTTTCATTTATTTCTTCTATATAATTTTCACTCATTACTTTAGAAATTGTTTTTTCACTATATAAAGTACGAGCTAAATATTTATGACTTTTAGTTGTCATTGCTGTTGTTATAAGCAAATTCCTAAAATAACTGATTGGACCATAGGTTAAAAATAAAAATACAATCATTAATATGTCTAATATTGTTACAAATATAATTTTCTTTTTCATATGCACCTTATTCTATTTCAAAAGGAAATTCTTTCGTTCCAATTCCTTTTGTAATCACTATATTTTTATCTATATTAATAGATGGATAAATATTCAATTTTTCATCTGTTTTAACAGAATAAATCATTTCCTCTTCATTTATTGTATTAATCATTTCTTCATTTGAACTAGTAAGTGTGAATGAAGAAGGCTTATTAAATAGTTCTGTAATATTTAATAGTCCTACTTTAGCAATCTTATTACTAACAAAAATATTTTTGTAATTATAATCACTAGAAACACTATATTCACCTATATACCAAGTACCATCTACAATATGTTTTTTATTTAATGTATTATAAAATGTATTGTTTAAATAATAAGCTAGAGAAGAATAATCATATTTGTTAAAGTTGCTTGATGTATTTGAATATACTTTTTCTATACATTTGTTGTTTGACTTTAAACACGAATCCATTACTAATTTAATTTTATCATTATTACTAACTACTTGCCATGTATAATTACTATAATTAATATAACTTCCTACTTTTATACTATTACTATTTTCAAGTAAGTAAGGTTGTTCTTCTGTTCCGTTACCACTTATAAATTCTGTTGTTGCTTTTATATTTATTACCGGTCTAACTCCGTAACCATAATATGTACTAGAATCATTGGAATTATTATTAACCCCACCTTCATTAAAAACGTACCAAACTTTGTTGTTTTTATAAGCATTAACTGTCCAAAAATATTTAGAAATATTTAAATAGCTATTATTAGCTAATGCATCTTTATATTCTTCATAAGTAATTAGTCCTACTTTATTTTTAATTGTTTTTTTACAAATATCTGTTTTTTCAATTATTTTATCAGTACAAAATTTCGAGGAAACAATGTATTTGTCTGGCTCTGTTAAACTATTATAAAAATCTTCATTTAACCATTTATTAATATATGAATTTTCATAATCTTTGTTATAACTCCATACTAAAGATGTAACATTATTATTTGTTATAAGTTTAATACTTTTGTCTTTATTAATTTTTACTATTCTAAACATATTTCCAGAATAATAAACATAATTATTTGTTGGCTTTCCTTTAAAAATATATTCTGAATTAATACTTTTAAAATTATCTTTGTTTTCATTATCTTTTATTATTTTAGAAACTAAAGTATTATCTTTAATACTTATTTTAGGATTTTCTATTTTATAGTAATGAACTAATCTATAAGTATAAGAAATAATTAAAGAAAACATAATTAATAAAGAAATTATTAGAAATATATTACTTTTTTTTAAAAGTTTTTTTTTATTAATTAAAGACTTGCCTGTCATTTCACTTGGTTTTTTCAAATTAAGTATATCTAACATAGTAGGAGCAATATCTGATAATTTACCATCATTTAATTTATATTTTTTATTTGTTATAATAAACGGAACTTTACTCATTGAATGTGAAGTAATAATATTGTCTTTATCATCAAGCATATAATCACTATTACCATGATCTGCTGTAACTATTAAAATTCCTTCTTTAGAAATTACTTTATCATATAATTTTTTTAAACATTCATCTAAATTTTCTAAAGATTTTATAGTTGCTTCCATATTACCTGTATGACCTACCATATCACCATTAGCATAATTAAGTATGACAACATCTAAATAATCTTTATCTAATTCATTAATTAGCGTATTAGTTATTTCTTTAGCGCTCATTTCTGGAAGTAAGTCATAGGTAGCTACTTTAGAGGAAGGAATAAGTATTCTATTAGAATTTTTTAGTTCTATTTCTTTACCCCCATCAAAGAAATAAGTTACATGAGCATACTTTTCAGTTTCAGCAATTCTAAGTTGTTTTAAACCTACCTTATCAATATAAGAACCAAAAGTGTTCATCAAATTATCATGTTCATAAGCATATAATGATACTATTTCATTATTAACAGGATACATAGTAACTAATTTAATATTGTTATATTTTTTATGTTCAAATTTATCAAATAAAGGATGCGTAATAGCCGAAAATAATTCTCTTAATCTATCAGGTCTAAAATTGAATACAATTAAGCCATCATTATCTTCTAATACTCCCTCTTTGTCAACTTGAATTGGAACTATAAATTCATCTGTAATTTCTTTTTCATAACTTTCTTTTATATATGTTTTATAGTCTTTTATTTCATCTTGTTCTAAGGTAATAACATCATAAGCTTTTTTTACTCGCTCAAAATTAGCATCTCTATCCATAGCATAGTATCTACCTGATATTGAAGCTATTACTCCAATCTTCGTTTCATCTAATTTTTTTTCTAATTTTTCAATAAAACTGATACCTGACTTTGGCAAAGTATCTCTACCATCTAAGAATAAATGAAGATATACTTTATTTACACCATTTATTTTGCACATATCTATTAAAGAAAATAAATGATCTATATGAGAATGAACTCCTCCATCACTTAGCAATCCAAAAATATGAAGTTTTGAATTATTTTTTTTAGAATGATTAATAACTTCTAGTATATTTTTATTAACAAAAAAAGTTTTATCTTCTATACACTTATTAATCATTTCTAAAGGTTGGTAAACTATTCTACCTGCACCAATATTAGTATGACCAACTTCACTGTTACCCATTTGATTTGAAGGTAATCCAACAGACTTACCACTTGCTTCTAACAATGAATTTGGATATTTATTTATCATCATATTAAAAGTAGGCATATTAGCTTTTTTTAAAGCATTTCCATGTTCTTCTTTTCTAATTCCTACACCATCTAATATACAAAGTACTAAAGGTTTCATATAATCACTTCCTATCTTAATATTATATAATATTTTCTCTCTAAAATCTATTTGATTAGAAAAAAAATCATAATATATGATTTTTAGTGTACACCTACTTTATTTCCTTCTAATTTCATTTTATCGGCAATTGTAACTATAAATTCTGAATTAGTTGGTTTAGCCTTATCAATATCAACACTATGACCAAATATGTCTTCCATTAAAGAATAGTTACCTCTATTCCAACTTACTTCTATGGCATGTCTTATAGCTCTTTCAACTCTTGATACGGTGGTATCAAATTTACAAGCTAATTCCGGATACAATTCTTTTGTAATCCCTCCTATTTTTTCTGGATTATTATAAATTATGCTTATTCCTTCCCTTATATATTGATAACCTTTAATATGTGATGGAATACCTAATTCATGAAGAATACGTGTTATAGATATTTGCAAATTATTATAATGAAAATCTATATTTTTTCCTTTTTTGTTATTCACATTTACTATATCGGTTATTCTTTTTTCTAAATCAACTAATTCAAAAGGTTTAAGTATAAAATAATCAACTCCATATTCAGATACTTTTCTTATTACATCTGTTCCATTGTAACTCGTTGAAACGACTACTTTTTTTTGAATATTTCTTTTCTTCATTTCTTCTAGAACATATAATCCATCTTTATTAGGCATTATTAAGTCTAAAATTATTACGTCATAATCATCCTTCTTTTCTTCTATTAATTTAATTCCTTCTAAACCATCATTTGCTTCAAAATCAATACTTACATTACTGTCTTTAAAATACTCCTTAACCATATTAATTAAATTGACATTATCATCAATCATAAGAACTCTTGTATTTTTCATTTTCTATCCCTCTCTAACAGTACTGCTTATGTTTATTAAATTATACTATATTTGAATGTGATTTTAAAGAATTTAAATTAGCTAGTTTTGTCTAATTATGTCGAAATTTATCAAAAAAAGTCGTTACTATATAACAACTTCTATAATCTTCAAAAACTCTTTGTAATCTGTTGATGCTTTACCTATTAAGACACCATCTATTTCAGATATTCTATTTATTTCTTCAATATTTTTTGAATTAACACTACCACCATATAAAACAGGTATAACTTCACAATTAAACATCTCTTTAATTATTTCTTTTATGTATATAGAAACTTCACTTATATCATTCGCCTCAGGTATTACATTTGTTCCTATGGCCCATACTGGTTCATAAGCAACTATAATATTTTTAAAATTTGTAATGCCTTTTAAAGAATTTTCTAATTGATCTTTCAAAATTTTTTTAGTTTGAAAAAAATTCTTTTGTTCTAAAGTTTCACCAATACACAATACAATTTTCATATTAGCTTCAAGTGAATCTTTTATTTTTTGGTTTATGAAATCATTACTTTCATTAAAATGAGTTCTTCTCTCACTATGACCTAATATAACATAGTTAATACCTATCTTAGCTGCTTGTTTTACATTTATTTCACCTGTACATACTAAATCATTTAAACAAACATTTTGAATACCTACACTATATTTTTGTTTCAAAAAATAAGGAATATATATATTTGATGGGCAAATAACAACATTTTTGGTTTTTATTTTGTCGTTGATGTTTTTCAAATATTCACTTATATCATTTGTAAACATATAATTTTTATGATTACCTATTACTATTTTATTCATAAATCACTTCTTCATCATTTCTTTTAATTTATCAACGAATGATTTTGGCTTATCTAATAAAGCACAATTATATACGTCGACTATTTTTTCAGCATAATATTTTAAAGAATGTGATTCTGCTGTTATTCTTGCTTGTTTACACATTACTTTATATTTTTCTTTATTTTTAATCATATTTTCTACGTTTTTGATATAATCTTTATCATTTTTAAATACATTACCATTAAGACCATCTATAACTGTATCTTTAAAACTATCATCATTTATACATATGACTGGAGTTCCTGAAGCCATTGCTTCAATTACTGTTAATCCTTGCGTCTCGGTTGTTGAAGCAGTAACAAAAACATTAGATATTGCATAATAAGATGGAATATCATTCCAAGGAATACTTCCTGTAAATATAACAGAAGATTCAATGTTTAATTCTTTTACTAATTTTGTAAAGTAGTCTAAATCTGGTCCCGAACCAACTATCATTAATTTGCACTTTTTATTAAATTTTGCTTGATTTTTTATTAAGAAATCAATGTTTTTTTCTTTTCCAAGTCTACCTACATAAGTAATTATAAAATCATCTTTCTTAATTTTTAATTCTTTTTTAAGTAATTCTAAGTCTTTTAAACTTTGTTTTTCATAATAAAATCTTTCTACATCAATTCCAGTTGGGACTATATGAACATTTTTATTTACTTTATATTTTTCTTTAAATAAATTATAAGTTTTCTTGCTTGGGACTATTAATTCTTTAGCCGTTTTATCACAATAAAATTTAGTGAAGTATTCGGCTAATTTTTTACTTGACTTAGAAAAATAACCTTTTGTTATATAATGAACATAATCCTCATACATTGTATGATAAGTGTGGACTAAAGGTATATTAAATTGTTTTGCTATAATTCTAGCAAAAGTACCTATTCCAAATTCAGTATGAGAATGAATTACATCTAGATTCCACTTTTTAATCTTATTGATTGCTCTAAGCGGATATATTCCGGTTAATCTATAATCGTATATTCCAATTGGAATTCCAGGTATTCTAATAATATGATCTTCATTTTCATATTTATATGATAAATTTTCAGCATTAACAGTTACAATAAACACTTGATGTCCTTTTTGTTTTAATGCTCTTTCTAAACTAACTATACTTGTTGAAACCCCATTTATGTAAGGTGGATACGTATCTGTGAATATTCCTATTCTCATTTTATCTCTCCTTCTTATTTAAACTAACGAAGATTGCTCCTATAATAAATCCAAAATAGTAAGTTATAAATCTCCATAAGATCATTATAGCATTTAGTTTACTTCCTATTATAAAATTACCAAAAAAAGCTAAAAATCCAAATTCTAATCCCCCAGTACCTCCTGGAATTGGGACAAATGAACCTATTATCATAACATAAGCTGAAGCTGTTATCGATTCAATACTATTAAAAGAAACATAATCTTTAGTTGCATATAATAAAGTCATTGGTATTAAATATAAACAAGCTAATGAAATTAATTGCAACTTAATCATTAATATAAATTTTATTTTATTTTCGAAAAGTATTTTTGCTCCACTATGAAATTCTGATAAATGATTTTCTATTTTTAAATATTTTTCTTCTTTGTCTTTGACTATTTTAAGTTTACTTAATAATGATACTAGATTTTTGATTATAAATTTATTTATTTTTTTTGTAAATGTTAATACAAAAAGAAGAATCATAACTCCTAAGTTAACAATAAATCCTAAAATTATTAGTTTTGTAAGAAGACTATTTTTAGTGAAGTAATGAAAGACACTATTTAAGTATATTGATATAATTCCAAAAATTATTAAGGCCATTTGATAAACTATAAAATTTTGAATTGATATATTTGTAGCATCTGCTAGTTTTATATTTTTCTTTTTTAAGGAATAGATTTCATAAGGTTGCCCACCGGTTGCAAAAGGTGTTATTCCATTAAAGAAAGATACTTCTAGTTCTGTTCTTAAAGCATTTCTAAATCGATATTTTTTATTAAATTTTTTTGCGAAGAATGCTAATACAAGACTCTTAAAAAAATAATATCCTCCAAGTAATAAAATTGATACTAGTATCCAAAATAAATTTACGCTCTTTATTTCATGTATTACTAAGAAAAAGTTTTCTTTAAGAGCAAAATATAAAACTAATATAGTTATAATAAAAATAAATAAGAAATTAATTAAAGTTTTTTTGTTTTTCATATTATTTTTCTTCTATGATTTTTAAGCCCGGTAACTCTTTACCCTCTAACAATTCCAAAGAAGCTCCTCCCCCTGTTGATATATGTGTTACGTCATTTTTATAACCAAGATTTATAATAGCTGAAGCTGTATCTCCACCACCAATTATTTTGGTTGCTTCAATATTTTTTAATATTTCACAAATAGAAATTGTTCCTTTACTAAATTCTTTAAGTTCAAACATTCCTACTGGTCCATTCCAAATTATTGTTTTACTATTTTCTAAATATGTTTTAAACAATTTAACAGTGTTATAACCAATATCTAAACCTATTTCATTATCTTTGATTTCATTAATAAAACATAATCTGCCTTTTTCACTTTCATTTATCTCTATACCATTAACACTGTCTATTGGTAAAATTATTTTATCTTTATATTTTTCTAGCATTTCTTTAGAAAATTCTAGTGAGTCACTATCTAATAAAGACTTTCCAATATTTATACCTGAAGCAGCTAAAAAAGTATAAGCCATTCCTCCACCAATTAATATATAGTCTACTTTATCTATTAGATTTTCAATCAAAGATATTTTATCACTAACTTTTGAACCACCAAGTATTAAAGTAAATGGTCTATCCGGATTATTAAGTGGTTTTGTAAATGCTTTCAATTCTTTTTCAATTAAAAAACCTATTCCATTTGGTAAATGACTAGCAATTCCAACATTAGAAGCATGTGCTCTATGTGAAGTACCAAAAGCATCATTTATAAATATATCTCCTAGGGAAGCCCAATAACTACCTAATTCTAGATCATTAGAGCTTTCTTTTTTTGAAGGAAAATCTTCAAATCTTGTATTTTCTACTAAAAGGACTTCTTTTTGTTTTAAATTTGAAATTTCTTTTTCAAGTAATTCTCCTCTTGTTTCTTCAACAAATATAATTTCTTTATCTAAAAGTTCACTTAATCTAAGAGCTACAGGTTCTAGAGTATTTTTTTCTTTATCCTCTAAAGATTTAACTCTTCCTAAATGTGATAGTAATATTACTTTAGCATTATTATTTATTGCATATTCAATAGTTTCTAAGCTTTCTTTTATACGATTATCATCCAATATATTTCCATCTTTAATAGGCACGTTAAAATCAACTCTTATTATTACTTTTTTATCATTTAAATCATAATCTGCTATAGTTTTTTTCATAAATCCTCCATTATATAAATCATTCAAGTATTCTGTATTCATATATTCCGTCTTCATTAACACTTATTTCTATTTCAATTTTTCTATTTGTATCATCTGTTATTTTCTTTTTATTTTCAGGGTTAACCAAGGTGCTTTTTATATAACCAGTGTTTAATAATTGACCTACTGTTATTACAAAAGGGGGGGCATCATAAATGTTTTCAACTTGAATATAAGATTCGGTTGCTAATAAAATTTCGTCTTTAAATCTATTACGCGCTTGATCACTTGAAGTTTTAAGGGCATTTATAACAAGAGGTACAGCTATTAAAAGAATTATTCCTGTAATTGTAAATACAGCAAGTATTTCAACCATTGTAAAACCTTTGTTTTTCATATTTATCACCCACTATAATTCTATAACTTTTTGTCTTTTTTATCAAGGAGTTTATTTAATTGTACTTTTTAAAACTGTAATAACTGGTCTTACTCCAAAATAATTTGTATCAGCAACTAAATAACGATCAAGTTTAGCACTATTTTGAACTATCCAAGAGCTTACTGTAACCTCTGGTTTGGCCGTACTTGTCCAATAGCCATATGTACTGGCATCACTCTTGTTACAACCATATATAACACAATTATTTGTATAATCAAATAACCAAGCATACTTTTTAGTTACTGGATTTGGAGCTGTTTGATTTAAAGTTTCAAAATATCTTAAAGCAGATTCGGTTGCTTCATTAAAAGTTGGTATTCCTATTATATTTCCTATTTCACCAGCCGTTATAAGTCTTGCTTTGAATGATGCATAATTGATTGTATAATTAGCAACACCATTATTTAAAGTATAATTACTTGGTGTAATTACTCCTGTCCAAGCGCTTGTATCTGTAGATAATGCATTTAATACTTGATTAGGTCCACTTACATTAGTTCCACTACTATTCCAAGCAACTTTAGCAGTTGTATTGTGATCTAAAATCATATTCACTGTAGCATTTGTTCCATTATTTGACTCACTATCAAGAAATGTATACCATTTCATACAACCTGTTTTTACTGAAGTATTACTATTTGCTTCAGTGTAACTATAGCACTTTGAACCAGTTGTAGGATCAAAATAAACAACGTGACCATTTTCATAATAATGACTTTCAATAATTCTATATACATACTCATTATCATTATTTAAATAAACTTCAACTGTATAATCTTGATTTTTAACAAATTGTTTTTTTTTAGGATCATAAAGATTTGATCTTAAATATTTTGAGGCGATTAATTCTGTGTAATAAACATACACTTTATTATTTAATTGTTCTATATTTTGATAGTTTTCTAAATTTTGTTGAATATATACTTCTGTTGATAAATAAATATCATTTAAAAAGTTTTTATATTTATTATCTTCAACTTTTTTAAACATATTACTTATTTTAGGAGACATCACTAATGTAATCATAACTATAAACACCATTACAAGTAGCAATTCTACTAAACTGAATCCCTTTTTATTCATGCTATCACCTATTATATATAATATCATTTTTAGCACTAAAAAAAAAGACTTTCGTCTTTTATTTGTTCATTAATTTCCCTAAGTATTTTGCTGTTCTAACCATTTGAGCACTATAACTCATTTCATTATCATACCAAGCTACTATTTTTACTAATTGTTTTCCATTAACTTCTAAAACACTTGTTGAAAGACCGTCTACTAAAGCTCCTAAATTTGAACCAATAATATCACTTGAAACAATAGGATCCATTGTGAATTTAATTGTTTCATTTTGATTAATTTCAAAAGTTTTGTTAATATCTTCTACACTTGTATTTTTAGAAAGTTCTAACACTAAATCTATTACTGAGCCTGTAGAAACTGGAACTCTCATAGCTGTTCCTTCCAATTTTCCATCCAATTCAGGTATTACTTTTCCTATAGCTGATGCTGCTCCTGTTGATGCTGGAATTATATTTGCTGCAGCTGCTCTACCACGTCTTGCCTTAATTCCTTTTTTATGTGGAACATCTAGAGTTGCTTGATCGTTTGTATAAGCATGTACTGTAGTCATATATCCTTTTTCAATTTTGAAATAGTAATCTACTATTCTAAGTACTGGAGCTAAACAATTTGTTGTACAAGAAGCAGCTGAAATGATTTCTTCTGTACCATCCAATGTTTTTTCATTAACATTATAAACAATTGTTTTTAAATCTCCTGTTGCTGGAGCGCTTATAATTACTTTTTTTGCTCCGGCTTTAATATGAGATAAAGCTTTTTCTTTATCTGTAAATAATCCTGTACATTCGAACACTATATCGACATCTAAATCTTTCCAAGGTAAGTTTGAAGGATCTTTTTCACTACAAATTTTTATCTCTCTATTACCTACTACAAGTAGACTATCTTTATAGCTAATCTCATCGATTCTATAGTTTCTATGATTTGTATCATATTTTAATAGATAAGCTAATTGTTCAGCATCTGTTAAATCGTTAATTGCTACTATTTCAAAATTAGGATCTTCTTCCATAATTCTGAATACTAATCTACCAATTCTTCCAAATCCATTAATTGCTACTTTTATCATAATAATCCCCTTTTCTTTATTATTCTATTCGTCGTTCTTGATTCATTTAAATAATTTTTTTTTTTTATTTTTGTGAAATTTTCTATTACTGTTTCTTCTTTATAAAAAGCACTAGGAATTTCTAATTCTATTTTTTCAAATATATTTTTTTCTGATATTAAAATTCCTTCTGTTATTAAATTATTTAAAGAAATTTCTTCATGTCTATAAAATCTAATAATTGTACCTTCTACATGTAATTCATTACCAATATCTATATACCTGAAATTATATTTTATAGCCATTTTTATAATTAAATCTTTGGCTAACTCTATGTTTTCTGTATAAATTTTTTTAACTATCACTTAAAGAAACAACTTCTACCAATAAATTCTCTAAGTACTGAATCTTTTGGAATATAATCACTTGGTATAGGTAAGAAATTTCTTAAAAAATTAATTAATCTTAAAGCTTCAGCATAGCACTCATCATTTTCTGTTACTGAGAACAATAGAGGTTCTGCATATGTTTTTAAAATACCTAGTTCATATATTAAAGCAGAATTTAATATAACATCGGCATCATCTTGGTAAGGAAAAACGAATTTTTCTTCTCCCTCACGAATTGTTTTCCACATTTTAAGTGTTTCGGCTGCCTTATAAGATCTATATTGATTATCTCTAATTATTCTTCTTAATTTTCTCGTATCACTTGTATGAATACGATTATGGTTATCAATATTAAGTTGAGTTAAAGCACTTATATATACTTTAAATTTATTTATTCTTTCAACTGAGATAGTTAAATCATCATTAAGAGCATGTAATCCTTCTATTATTAAGACATCATTTTCTCCAAATTGAAGATTTTTACCTTTATATTCTCTTTTTCCTAACATGAAATTATATTCTGGCATTTCTACTCTTTCACCGTCTAATAATTTTGTTAAATGTTTATTAAATAAAGTCACATCTACACAGTTAAGTGATTCTGTATCTAATTCTCCATTTGGAAGTAAAGGTGTTTTATCTCTATCTAAAAAATAGTCATCTATTGATATTTGATGGGTTTTGAACCCTTTATTTTGTAAATAAACTTCTAATTTTTTACTAGTTGTTGTTTTACCGCTTGATGAAGGACCAGCTATTAAAACTAGCTTAACATTTTTTTTGTTATTATATATTTTATCGGCAATAACTGACAATTGATTATTATAATAAGTTTCAGACAATCTTATAAGTTCATTATATTTTCCGTCCGATACTATTTTGTTTAAATCAGCAGCGTTTTTAAGTCCAATCATTTCTCCCCATTTAGAGTAATCTAAAAAAGTATTAAATAATTTTTCATGGTGTTTATAATCAAGAGTACATTCTGGATTATAGCAATCAGGATAACTAACTACAAATCCGTTTCCCTTTATGTAAGTTAATTTAAAGTCATCTATTAAACTTGTTTTATAAGCTAACTCACCATAGAAGTAATCATAAGTATCATCCATTCTATATAGGTTAACATATGTATTACTGATATATACTAAAGCATTTGCTTTATCTATTTGTTTTTTCTTTTTGAAATATTTAATGGCATCATATCTAGAAACGCTTACTTTATTTATAATATAATCTTCTTTAGATAATTCATACATTTTTTCTTCAATTTTTCTTACCATAGATTTATCAATATCAGCATCTTCTATTCTTACATAAAACCCTTTATCAATAGAAAAATCTATTATTGGATCATATTCTTCACCTAATACTTTTTTTACAGCAACTACTAATAAAAATTGAAGGGTTCTACCATATATACCGTTACCTGTAGTTGTACTTCTATCTTCAAAATCTATTCTAGCACTTCTTGATAATGGTTCATTAAGTTCAACAATATCATTATCTATTTTAGCTATTAATATAGGATAATTATAGTACTTTTTAAAATTATCCGCTACTTCTTTAAGTGTAATACCTGACATAAATTCTTTTGTTTCAATATCTCTATAATTTACTTTTATCAATCTTGACATACCTATCCCTCTTATTCTATATACATTTTATCAAATAATAAGTATTTTGTCACACTTTTTAATGAATATTTTATATAAATTAAAGTATCATAAAAAGAGGAGATGATTAAATGACTTTAATTCCTAGTGTTATCGAAAAAAACAGTAATGGAGAGAGAGTATATGATATATATTCTAGACTTTTAAAAGATAGAATTATCATTTTAAGTGATGAAATAACTGACAGTAGCGCTAATATAATTATTGCCGAACTTTTATATTTAGATTCATTAAATCATGACGATATAAGCATTTATATTAATAGTCCTGGAGGTAGTGTTACTTCTGGGATGGGTATATTTGATACTATGAATTTTATTAAATCTGACGTTTCAACCATTTGTGTTGGTATGGCTGCTAGTATGGCTGCTTTTCTTCTTAGTAGTGGTTCAAAAGGGAAAAGATTCGCGCTTCCTAATAGTGAAGTAATGATTCATCAACCATTAGGAGGAGCTGAAGGTCAAGCAACTGAAATTAAAATAGCAGCTGAGAGAATTTTAAAAATGAGAGACAAATTAAATAAAATGCTTTCAGAAAATACAGGTAAAGATTTGGAAATAATTGAAAAAGATACAGATAGAGATAATTTTATGAGCGCTAGTGAAGCTCTAAATTATGGTATTATTGATAAAATATTGTAAAAAAAAAGAGTTTTCACTCTATTCTTACCCACAAGTCTGTGGTTTTTTTTATGGAATATTGCCCAATTGCATATGGACCAATTACTCCATAATTATTAGGTTGAGTTGCTCCAATATGATAATATCTGTCACCACCAGTAGTACTAGCAGATGCTGCAAGTGGTGTTATAGAAGTACCTGTAGAAACTAATCCTCCAAAATCCATAACATCCTGTCCATTTACCCCGTTTAAAGGATCCTCAAAGTTAAAACTAATATTTTTATATCCTGCTATTGTTGATGTTTTTGTAAAATTTGATGTTTGGTTCCAGCGCCTATATTTACCTGGAAAGTCGTCTGGATATTCCAGCATAAATTCATATTTTCCATTAAATTTCAAATTATTATCATTTTCTTTCATATAATAAAGTATACTTTTTTTATAAAGAGTATCTAAACCCCCATCTAACAAAACTTGAGTTTTTGCGTCCCAAAAAATTTTTCCATATAAATTATTATGATGATAAATTCTCATCCATACAGAACCATCTGTATGTTTTTTGATAGGGACATATACATTTCCTATTTTTTTTACCTTACTTATTTCATTGGCTTTAACAGTTAAACCATTTATTGTTTCGGGTTTTTCATAATTATCAATAACTCTATAGTTAACCCCATCAGATGATACTGATAAAGTTCTTCCAACGTATTTTCTATTATCTGTATTGTGCCATACTGTTATTGAATCTAAATTATAAACGTTGTTTAATTCTGCGGTAATACAACTTTTTCCATTTGAATCAAATGTTACAGCTTCTACTTTCGAATTTAAATCTCCATCGACTAGTTTAGACTCCTCACCAGGATTTATATCTCCGGTTATTTTACTAGCATCTATCTTGTTTTCAGAATCAACTAATGCTTCTATTTCGGTAAAGTATTTTTTTTTGCAAACCATCGTTGGGTATTTAACATTACTTTTGGTTACTACCTCATATACTCTTTCTTTAACATATTTATGCGTACTATTGTTATAACAGTCACACATACCCATTGGAAATTGACAGTTTTTGCAACTGCTAATTTGGTATGTTGGATCGAATCTTAAATTTGTCACTATTTCATTATTTGAGCACTCATATATATCACCGTTTTCAATACAATCACTTGTTTTCATTTTCAGTAAACTATATCTTGGTTTAGTTAATGTAATATTCACAAATGCATCTGGATCAGGATAACATCCTTCAAGATTTAAACCCGTAGTTGAATTATAATTCGGATCTGTTGATTCAGTTATACAGTCTTTTATGTATTTTACTTTATTTAAATCCGCATTTTGTCTTACTTCAGGTATATAAGTTACCTTTACTGAGCCTAATCTTGAAGTAGTATCTAGTTCTGTTTTCTCAATATTTTCAAAGTTTATTTCATTATACTTATCCTGTGTTATTGCACTAGTAGTAGCCGTTTTTGGAGAACCAAGAGAACCTGACTTTACTAAATTTTTATTTGTTTTTGTAACTTCATCAAAATAATAGACTCCTGTTTCCGTTGGATTTACATAAAAGAAATATCCTTCAATAACTGCATGATTACTAGAACTAGTACAATTAGTAACAGAATTCGAATGATAATTAATACAAGAATTAACCTCCGCATATAATTTGGTGTCTTTTTCTAAATAAATTTTACCAGTAAAAACTAATCCTTTTACGACAGTTCGCACTTGATTGACGAAAATAGAATTAGCTATTTCTATTTCATAATAACCTGTTTTAGTAATATTTATTTCATATTTCCCTGCAGTTTTAAAATTATATATTTCATATATATTAGAAGTTTCATCTAAAACCTTCTTTTTAAGTTTGTCTAATATTGTTTTTCTACTATTAAACATTGTAAGTAAACCAACTACTAATAAGACAAATATTGCAAGAATAGTATAAAGCATTCCTGAAAGTGCAAAACCTTTATTATTCATAGTAGTTCACCTATCTTTCTAATGATAATTTTATAATATTTTACCTTTATAGTCAAACTATATTATTTTGTCTAAATAATCTTCTAAAGACCATATTGGAATATTTAGTTCTAAAGCCTTATCATATTTACTTCCTGGATTTTCACCTACTATTACTGCATCTGTTTTTTTAGTAACAGACGAAGTAACTTTACCACCAAGATTTTCGATTTGTTCTGTTATTTCTTCTCTTGTAAATTTTACTAAAGAACCTGTTAAAACAAAAGTCTTATCTTTAAAAAACATATTTTCTTCAACTTTTTTACTAAGGTATTTCATATTAATATTTAATCTTTTTAATTCATCAATAAGTTTTATATTTGTTTCTTCTTTTATATAATTATAAACACTAGTAGCTATCGTACTACCAACATCTTTAATATCATTTAATTCTTCATATGATGTTTCTAATAATTTATCAATTGTATTATAGTGAACAGCTAATGTTTTAGCTGTTTTTTTACCTACATATCTTATTCCTAAAGCAAATAACAATCTTTCTAGTGAATTATTTTTGCTATTTTCAATATTAAATAGTAAGTTATTAATACTTTTATTTCCAAAACCTTCCAAACATTTAAGTTCTTCTTTGATTACTTCTAAGTTATAAAAGTCTGTTATTTTTTTAATATATCCTAAATTATAGAAGTCCTCAATAATTCTTTCTCCGAATCCTTCTATATTCATAGCATCTCTACTTACAAAATGAATTAATCCTTCTATTTTTTTAGCATCACAATATTCATTAATACAGTAATAAGCTGCTTCTGTTTCTTCTTTTTTTAAGTCATGATTACATATTGGACATTTCTTTATCATTACAAAATCTATTTCTTTTCCATTTCTTTTTTCTATTATTGGCTCAACTACTTCTGGAATAACGTCTCCAGCTTTTTTAATAGCTACTATATCATTTATTTTAATATTTCTCTTTAGAATATATTCTTCATTATGTAAGGTTGTTCTTGATATAGTTGAACCCATCAGTAAAACCGGTTCTAAAACTGCATTAGGTGTTACTTGTCCGGTTCTTCCAACTGTAAATATTATATCCTTTAATCTTGTTAGTGCTAACTCTGCTTTAAATTTATAAGCTGTTGCCCATTTTGGATATTTAACTGTTGCTCCTAATTTTATTTGTTTTTTTAAATCGTTTAGTTTTATAACTATACCATCTATTTCATAGGGTAAATTATTTCTGTTTTTTTCATGATAATTTATATATTCTAATAATTCATCTATGTTTTTTACAATTTTAATGTTGGGATTTACTTGAAACCCCATTTTTTTTAAGAACTCTAATGCTTCATAGTGAGTATTAATATTCATTTCTAAAGCATCTGGCAAATGATATAAAAAAGCATCTAAATTACGACTTTTGGCTATTTTAGAATCAAGTTGTCTAATAGAACCAGCAGCAGCATTTCTTGGATTAGCAAACATTTCTAGATTATTATTTTTTCTTTCCTCATTTATTTTGTTAAATGATTCTTTAGACATATATATTTCTCCTCGAACTTCAATGTCTATTTTTTCTTTTAATACATGAGGAATACTTTTAATGGTTTTAACATTATGAGTTATATCTTCTCCTGTTATTCCATCTCCTCTAGTAGCAGCTTTAAAAAGTTTACCATTTTTATATATAATTGAAACTGATAAACCATCTATTTTTAATTCAGCAACATATTCTGGATTTATACTTTCTTTTTTAATTCTTTCATCAAAATTTATTATTTCTTCTTCATTAAAAACATTACTTAAACTCATCATAGGTTTTTTATGAACCACTTTTTTAAATTCACTAATTACTTCTTCACCGATTCTAGAAGTAACTGAGTTGTCTTGTTTAAACTCAGGATATTTTTCTTCTAAAGTAATTAATTCTCTTAAATACTTATCATATTCTTGATCTGTTAAGACCGGATTATCTAAAATGTAGTATTCATAACTTGCTTTATTAAGTATTTCTGTTAATTCTTTTATTCTGTCGTTTACCATATAATCACCTATATTTATTATATCAAAAATAAGATGATATTTCATCTTATTTAAGTAGTATTATTTTTTATTTTTAGCCATTTTTATGTAAAGAATTATAAACTGTCCAAAATATTAAAACTCCTCCAAAAAAAAGCACCATCCATAATACTGGATTTGTTCCATTTTCAATTATGAACCCCTTGAAATTTTTGGCTAGTGATGAAATTATTTCTACTATTTTATCTAACATTTTTATGCCGCCTTTCTAAATGATTTATGCCCTTTTATTAATTTTTTTATTCCATGTGGATGTTTAAAAGCTATTGTAACAATTGATTTATCAATTGTTATTATTATTCCTTCTCCACAAGTATCATGAATAACTTTGTCTCCAGCTTTATAGTCAACATTATTATCAATTAATGATTCTTTATCAAAAATTTTATTTTCTATAAATTCTTCTTCAGATTCTAAATAATTTTTATCTATTTCATTTATAAATCTACTTTCCGGATTAAAAGAAGCATCCCCAAATATCATTCTTTTTCTAGCATTAACTAAATAAAGTTTATTTTTGGCTCTTGTAATAGCTACATAACAGAGTCTTCTTTCTTCTTCTATTTGATCATTATCTATAATTGAGTTTTTATGAGGAAATATTCCTTCTTCTAAACCGATTATAAATACATTATCAAATTCTAATCCTTTAGCTGAATGAACTGTCATAAGTGTTATTACATCTTTGTTATCTTTATGTTCTTCTATGTCAGCTACTAAGCTTATTTCTGCTAGAAATTCCTCTAAAGATACTAAACCATTTTTTTCTTCAAAAACTCTAGTTATGGTTTTAAATTCTTCTAAATTTTCTAATCTTATATCTGCTTCTAGTGATTTTTCGTTTATTAATTCTTGTTTCATACCTGTTTTATCAAGTATTAGTTCTATTAGTTCTGTAAGACTTAAGTTTTCTTTTTCTTCTTTTATTTGTTCTATTATATTTTTAAATATTAATTCTTTATTATTTTCTATAACATTATAAATTGTCTTATTTTCTTCTATTGCTTTAAATGATAAGTTTTCTATTGTTTTAAGACCTATTCCTCTTTTAGGAACATTTATAACTCTAAGTAAACTTACGTCATCATCTTCGTTGTATATTAGTTTTAAATAAGAAATTAAGTCTTTTATTTCTTTTCTATTATAGAAATAAAAGCTTCCAACTACTTTATAGGGAATGTTTTCTCTAAGTAATGCTTCTTCCATTACTCTGGATTGAGCATTAGTTCGATATAGAACAGCAATTGATGATAATTTTTCATTTTCTTTAAGTAATTCTTTTATTTCTTTCATCACATAAAATGCTTCATCTTTTTCGGTTTCAGACTTATGATATTTAATTTTGATTCCTTCTTCTTTATCTGTCCAAAGATTTTTATCTTTTCTTTTCTTATTGTTTTTTATTACATCATTAGCAGCACTAAGTATATTTTTGGTTGATCTATAGTTTTTTTCTAACAAAACTACTTCTGCATTTTTATAATCTTTTTCAAAATTAAGGATATTCTTATAATTAGCGCCTCTCCAAGAATATATTGCTTGCGAATCATCACCTACTACACAAATGTTTTTATATTTAGCCGATATCATTTTTGTTAATGTATATTGAGCTTCATTGGTATCTTGATATTCATCTACTAATATATATTTATATCTTTCTTGATACTTTTCTAAAATTTCCTTATTTTCTTTGAAAAGTTTAATAGGTAACATTAACAAATCATCAAAATCTAGTGAATTATTTATTAAAAGCTTATTTTGATAACTTTTATATACTTTTAAAACTTTTTCTTCAAAATCACTTCCTATATATTTAGCATATTCTATTTCATCTATTAATTCATTTTTAGCTCCTGATATACTGTTTTTAATTGCTTTTGGATTATATATTTTAGGGTCCATTTCAAAATCTTTCATGATTCTTTTAATAATAGTTAAAGAATCATCGCTATCCAATATAGTAAAATTTGATTTATATCCCAAAAAGTTATAGTTTTCTCTTACTATTAAAAGACCAAAGGAATGAAAAGTTGATACTTGCATATTGTAACCAATACTTCCTAATAAATTAATTACTCTTTCTTTCATTTCTTTAGCGGCTTTATTTGTGAAGGTAATAGCTAAAATATTAGAAGGTGAAATATTTTTTTCTTCAATAAGATAGGCAATTCTAGTGGTTAAAACTTTTGTTTTACCACTCCCTGCTCCAGCAATAACTAAAACAGGTCCTTCTGTTTTTTTTACTGCCTCTAGTTGTTTTTCATTTAAGTTGTCGAGCATATTTTCACCTCTTATCTCGTTTTTGGTTTTATAAATTCGTCTAATACATTATAATCTCCAAATTTTAATGAGGCATGATTATTTTTATCAATATCGTACCATACATGTATTTCACGATATTTTTCCAATGTATTTTTAAAATTAGTTAATGTTTCCATTTGTTCTTCCGTAATTTCTTCTGGCAAAATTACAATTCCTGTTCTTCCATGTTTTTCTAACATATCTTTTCTATAAGTTGTGGTGTTTAAAAAAACTATTGCACCTATGTTTCTTAGTGTTAGGGCAACTTTATTTATAGCAGTATATAAATCATAACTTTGTAATTCTTTATTATCTTTATAATGTTCTTTTAAATATTCTACTATTGTATAAATATGAACAAAGTCATCTTCAAATGAGCAATTAATATAATCTATTTCCCCATTCCTGTGTTTTCCATCAACTAAACAATTACCATGAATTATTGATATTTTATTTATATCTTTTTCCATATTATTCTCCTATAAATTTTTCAAGCAAATTAATCATTTTATTATTATTACTAATATATTTTTGGGGCTTGAAATTTTCTAATTCTATTATTTTATTTCCTAATCTTTTTAAATTGCCGCAATCTAATATAAAACCTAATTCATCAAATTTTTCAATTATTTCTATTTGATGATCATTCACATGTTCATTATATTTTTCTAATCTAGGTATAGCAATTACTTTTTTATTATATTTAAGTGAATCTAGTATTGAGCCTACTCCACCATGAGTTATTATGTATTTTGCTTTCTTAATATAGTGGGTGAAATCTGTCATAGGAATATATTCAAGTATTTCAATTTCTTTACTTTTATATTTAGTACATCCTGCTTGAACAACCACTTTTTCTTTAATTATACCATCTTTTTTAAGTTCTTCTATTTCTTTTATTAATCTACAAAATTGTTTATCTTGAGTTCCAAGTATTACAAAAATCAAAATATCCACCCCCCATAAGTTGCTTTTGGATAGAGTTTAAGCATACTTTCCCACTGTACTACAAATAAGTCAGCAATAGGATAAATAAGCTTTCCTGTCAATGTTTTTGTATTCATATTAGCAAAAGTTTCAATATAAATTATTTTTTTTCTAAATAGCTTTCCAATATAGCACATTGGTACTGATGTATGAGCTCCTGTTGTTATTATAACATTTGGTCTTATTTTTAAGAATAGATAAAAACTTTTAATTATATTAAAAGAGAATACAAACAAGTATTTTATTATTTGACTTTTTGTTCCATAAAATAAATAGTAAATATTATTTAAATCTTCATTATTTAAATTTTTATTTGTTTTTGTTTTTTCCGTTATTAAATATGAATCATATTTAGAAAACATAGGTTTTAATTGTAATAATTCATTTAAGTGACCACCAGTACTAGAAATAAACAAAACTTTTTTCATTTTAACACCTACTTTTCTATTATCTTAATCCATTCTTTTTTTATTTCATTAACATCATATTTACTTGCTTTTTTAAGAGCATTAGCTCCCATTATTACTCTTCTATTAGGATTTTTTATTAGTTCACAAATTCTTTTAGCCATCTGTTCTTTTGATGAATCTTTTATTAAATATCCATCCCAATTATCACTTATTATTTCTGTAGCGCCTACGGCTCTACTAAATGCTATACAAGGTAACCCATATGAGAATGCTTCTAAAAGGACAATTCCAAATGATTCACTAAAAGAAGGCATTACATATATTGAAGATTTGAAAAGACATTTATTTATATATTCTTTATCTCTAAAACCATGTAAAGTTACTGAATTGTTTAAATTTAATTTATTGATTTTTTCTTGGGTACTTTTTCGCATTATTCCATCACCAATTATATTTAGATGCCAATCAGGATAAATGTTGTTTACTATTTTAAATACGTCTATTAAATCTTCATAGCCTTTTTCTTTTGATAATCTACCAACTGAGATAATATTTTTTTCTTCTAGACTCGCATATTTAGTTGGAAATTCATCAAGAACATTTGGTATATAAATACATTTGCACTTACTATTTTCTAGTTTTTTTTCATAAAAATCTTTTAAATTTCTTGATACTAATACAAGATAATCTAGTTTTTCTACTGAATTAACTACCTTATTTATATAAGAAACATCGTTATTATGATGATTATGTTCCCAACCTATTTTAATACTTTTTTCTTTAGCGTATTTTCCTAACCATAGGTTATGAATATCTCTAGTTGAAATAATAATATCACTATCACATCTTTTAATATAATTTATCATTAATTTTTTCTTTAAAACTAATATTTTAAAATTATTAATAAAATTTTTTAAAAAACTAACTAATTTAAAATTTTTTAAATCTTCTATCAATTCTTTTTTGACAGGTTTCATATTTTTTATTAAATATTCAATTTTAACTGAATCATTTATTTTAAATGCCGGTTTATCATATAGTTTGTATGTTGAAACTATATTTACTTCATATTCATTAGAAAGAGAATTAACTAACGAAGATATACATTTTTCAATTCCCCCATATCCTAAATGAAGGGCTAAAACAGTAATTTTTTTCATATTTATCACCTTCTTAAATTATAACATGGATATATGAAGAAGTAAATTGAAGGAATTAATAGTATTGAAATTATATTCTATAATTATTATTCGTTCATTTTCTTTATTTTCCTTTTTTTTTATAAATATTTAATATATAATAATATTGGTGATAGAATGATAAAAGTAATTAAAAACGGAACAGTTATTACGATGGATAAAAATAAAAAACAATATGAAAATTTAGATATTGTTATTAAGGATGATTTAATTATAGAAGTAAGTGATAATTATAATGGTTTTTATGATGAATTAATTGATGCTTCTAATAAAATAGTTATGCCTGGTTTAATTAACTGCCATACTCATTTAGGTATGAGTATATTTAGAGCCACTAATGATAATTTGACTTTAAATGATTGGTTAAACAATAAAATATGGCCTATTGAAAATAATATGAATGATGAAGATGTTTATTATAGTACCTTACTTTCATGTATTGAAATGATTAGAACTGGTACTACTACAAGTAATGATATGTATTTTAATAGTGAAGGAAGTATAAAAGCTATTATAGAAACTAAAGTAAGATCTCTATTTAGTAGATGCCTTATGGATAAAGATTCTAATGGTGACAAAAGAATTGAAGAATTTTTAGAATTATATAATAAATATAATAATAATAAATTAATTAAATTTACTGTTTCTCCTCATTCTTTTTATACTTGCAGTAAAGATTATTTGAAAAAATGTAGTGATTTAGCTTTTGATTTAAATATTCCACTTCATATTCATTTTTCTGAAAATATAGACGAAGTAAATAAAATAAATCTTGATTATAATTTAGATCCCGTTGATGTTTTAGAAGAAGTTGGTTTTTTTAAGAACAAACTTATCTTAGCTCATTCTACTTTTATTAATGAACAAAAACTAGATAAACTTAAAGACAAAGAGATTAGCTTTATTCATAACCCTATTAGTAATTTAAACTTAGGTTGTGGTATAGCTGATATAGTTAAGTATAAAAAGTATGTCAATATAGCTCTTGGTACAGATGGAGTTGGTAGTGGTAACAATATGAATTTATTCTACCATATGTCGGTAGTTGATTTATTACAAAAAGGAATATATAAAGATCCGACTGTTTTTAGCTCTTTTGAAGTTTTAAAAATGGCTACTATTAATGGAGCTAAAGCTTTAGGAATAGAAAATATAACAGGTAGTATTGAAGTAGGAAAAAAAGCTGACATGATTATTGTTGACTTAAATGATTATCCAACACCTGATTTAATTACAAATTTAGTTCATAATACTGAATCTAGTAATATAGATTGTACTATTATAAACGGTGAAATTTTAATGAAAAATCATAAATTATGCTTAGATATTAACGAAAAAGAAGTATTAAAAAAAATAGATGAAATTAATAAAAGATTGAATATTTAAATTCAATCTTTTTTAGTTAAACATTACATTCATATCTACTTTGGTATTAATTCCTTCAAGTTGTCCTTTATCAGTATATTGCCACATTTTAAATATACTGTTATATGTAAAATAGTAATTATATTGTGCTATCCATTTTACTTTACTTTTTGATTTATCGTTTAATTTAAGATTATAAAACTTGGTATATGTATAAACTCCAATATTTTTATGTTTTCTATTTTTTAAATAATCAATATATTTATTTATTATTTTTTCATATGTGTCTTTTTTAATATTTAAAATTTTTCCATTTAAATAAGTTTCTTCTAAATCATAATATATACCTAAAGTTGGATTTAAATCATACATTTTAATTATTTTATTTGTGAATATTGCTTCATTACTAGCATCTAATATATTTTCAGCATAACTATATAAATATATTCCATATGGGATATTTAACCTTTTAAGTTCACTTACATTATATTCAAATTTGTTATCAAGCGTATTTGAACCAAATCCAAATCTAAGTATTACTCCATCTATATTTGGTTTAACTTTATTCCAGTCAATATCTCCTTGATATGAAGATACATCTATTATTTTTTTGACATTAGTTGAAACAAGACCAACTACTGAATTATAAAAATTTTTTTTATTGTTTTGTTCTTTAAAATAGAAGTTAGATCTGTTGGATATTTTTTCTAAATTTGTTCTATTTTTATATAATTTTTGGGCAGATGTATTAATAGTATAAGGAAGGGTTATAAAACTTTCATTACTATATCTTATACTTATCTCTTTTGTTAAGGATGAAAAGATAAATAACATTATTAAAATAAATATAGCTAAATAAATCCTTTTCATAATACATCACCAAAATTATTATATATTAAAAATTATAAAAGAAAAAGCTTTTTTATTATTTTATATATAATTAAGTTTAATACTTTTTAATAACTATTCTTATTAAAAAAATTAAGCCTATCAAAGAAATTATTACGGCTATTTTATTAGCAAAGCTAAGAGTATATTTCACTTCTATTATTCCAGAATGTTCTACTTCTACTTCTATAAATCCATTTCTATTTTCTATATAATCTATTTTTTTATTATCAAGGGTTATTGTGTATCCTAAATAATATATACGAGGTAATTCTAGTTTAGTGGTTGTTTTTGATACTATATTAAATTTTAAATATGGTGTTTCATTCTTTATATCTTTTATATAGGCTTCACCTTTTTTTATTATGATATCATCTTTTCTATTTTGATAATATTCATAATTATTTAAAACATTTGACGGAAAATATTCATAATTCCAACCAATCCCTAATTCACTTATGTCTAAAGATTTATGATTTTCTTTATAAAGAGGAATACTATATATTAAAATACTACCTCCTATTATAGAAAACAATGTATATATAATTAATATTTTTATTTTATTTTTAGCGCTAAAATTTAATAAAGCTAAACCACTGATAATACTTATTCCAAAAAAAGCAAACATTTGTAATCTCCAAGGAAATTGAATGTTTAATAAAAAAACAGGCATTTTTGACCAAGGAAAATATTTAGTTGTCATAAATAAACTAAGGATTGTGAGCACTAATACTCCTATAAATATTTTTTTATTTAAATTTATTTTTTTGTAAGTAAAAATCGATGCAACAAACATTATTAAAGTAAATGGTAAAATATTATGGAAAATACCACCAAAGTTTATCATAAAATAATCTGATATATAAAGTGATTTAGATTTTATTGTTTCTAAAGTAAACATTGCTCCTTCTTGAAATACTACATAATTACCATAAATTTTATGTTCTAAAAGAGGAATTATAAATGGTGCGGTAATCATTAATATTATTAATGATGATTTAATTAACATTATTATTTTTTCTTTTATAAAAATTTCTTTATAATTAAAAATCATAAAAATTAATATAAATAGAGTCATATATATTGAACATACTAAATGTGAATTAATAGAACATGCATATCCTATTATAAAATATAAATAAAATTGTTTTTTTTCGTTATTTATAAGTTTATATAGTCCTATAAAAACTATTGGAATAAAGACCGTAAAGAACGATTCAGCAAAAGAATCTCTTACGTATATTTGGGATAATAGGTAAGGGGCTGTTATATATGTAATTGAACTTAATAAAGCCACTAACTTGTCTTTAAAAATAAGATTAACTAGTTTGTACATAAATATCCCTGATAACAGTATTGTTATAAAATGCCATATTTTCATTGAAGTATAAGGTGTTAAATCAAAGTTTTTTATTATAAAATAAGTATACCCTGAAACATAGTGAGATAATTTTGGATAAAATATTGCTCCACCATACCCAAAATCATTTGCTATGATTGGAGATATTTTAGTTGGCCAGATTTTATTTGAAGACAGACTTTTATCTATCGATATTATATTAGCAATATGATAATCTGTATCGTGACCTTTAAAATACTTATTTGATAAGAGTGGAATAAACACTAATATAGATATTAGTAATATAATTATATATGGGTAGTATTTCTTTATATTATTCATTATAATCGTACTCCTTATTATAATTATATATTAAAAAAAATAAAAGCAAAATACTTTTATGATTTTATTTTTGTTTTGCGTTTTACTATTATTTTATCTATCTCTTTTTTTATAATTTTTTCATAAGCTTTTTTATTGATTATTATTTTTCCTTCTTTATTTCTGTATATTTCATATTTAGTTTCTTTTAATCCATATTCGCCTTTTTGTTTTACAATACGTGCTACCTTAATTTTATTGCTTGTTTTAGTTATTGTTTTATATTTTATCTTTTTTGTTAAGATTTTTTCTTCTAAATATACACAACCTTTATCAATGTTGGCTAATTCATCATAATTATAAGCATTTATATCAGTACAACCATACTTTTTAAGCACACAACTTCCATCATCTTTTTCAGCATTCTCATTGTAATTTTTAGCTTCTTTATTAGTACAACCATATATATAATATGCGCAGCTTCCATCATTTTTATTAGCTCTTGCATTATAATTTTTAGCATTTATATCGGTACATCCATATGTATATGACACTGTTTGATATGTGTTAACACTAGAACAACTTCCACAAGTACAGGTAGGGCTTACAGTTCCATCATTACAGATTATTTTACCACCACTACATTCACTTGATACTCCGTTATGGTATGAGCAACATCCTCTACAAGATGCTTCAACATTTGTAATAAAAAGTAAACTAAAAATTAAAAATCCTATTATTTTTTTCATAAATCCTCCAACAAAAAAGCTAGTAAAAACTTTTAAGTCTCTACTAGCCCTCAACTAATACTAGTATAATACTTATTAGAAATAAAAGCAATTATTTTATTAATATTTTTCTTTAATTTTAATAAAACATTACATTCATATCTACTCTTGTATTTATACCTGGAATATATCCATCACTAGCATATTGCCACATTCTATAATTACCTATATATTCACATTTTGAGTAATATTGGGCAACCCAATTTATATTAGCTCTTGTGTTTAAATTTAATCTGTTATTTGAGAAAGTTACACCGGTATATATTCCTGCATTATAACCTGATGCTCTTATTCTAGATAAAAATATATTTGACATACTTTCATATGTTTCTTTAGTTATTGAATAAGAATTAGCGCTATTTAAAGCCCAATCTTCCAAATCGTAATAAACTCCTAAACTTGGATTAATTGAATATTTACTTATCATATTTAAGACACCTGTTGCTTCATTGTTTGCTTCAGTATCGTTTTCTGCATAACTAAATATATATATTCCATAAGGAATACCTAATCTTTTAAGTTCGTTTATATTGTAAGCTAGTTTAGTATCTTCAGTAAAGCTTCCAAATCCAACTCTTACGATGACACCATCAATATCGGCTTCTCTTTTTACTCGATTCCAGTCAATATATCCTTGATGTTCAGAAATATCGATAACTTTTTTAACATTTCTTCCTACTAATCCTGTTTTAGTATTAGTTAAAGTTTTTACTCCATTATCATAATACCAAATAAACATCGGTTTTACGAATAAGGTATTGTCTGATAAAGTAGGAGCTTGATTACCTTTTTTTACTAATTTAATTTCTATGGCTTCTAACCTATAACTATAACCTTCAGATCCAACTGCTTCACCATTTCTATTATATCCAGTCCAACCTATATTTTCTATGTAAGCTTGGTAATATATATCATAATAGTTAGCTATATCTCCTGTTAGACCTATTTTAATTGCTTCTACTCTTTTACTTTGTCCTGATGTTCCACTCATATTTGGATTACTTGTCCAAGAAGTCCAACCAATATCCTGTACGTGCGTTTGATATACAACATTACCACCTACAGCACCATTATCTAAATAAATCTTTATAGCTTCCATTCTTCTATTTTGATTTATTGTCCCACTAATACTAGAATCACCAACTACTCCTTGCCATCCATAACCTTGTAAATGTGTTTGATAACTTATTGATGGTTGTTTTTCATAATACTTATTTGTTATATTTAAAGGTGCCTGATTACCTTTTTTTATTAATTTTATTTCGATTGCTTCCATTCTAAAACCATATCCAGCAGTTCCAGAACTTTCGCCATTTTTAGCGTAATCTAACCACCCAAAACCTTCTGAGTGTACTCTATAATATATGTCATAATAGTTAGCAATATCTCCTGTTAAAGATATTCTAATTGCTTCTACTCTTTTACTTTGTCCTGATGTTCCACTCATATTAGGATTACTTGTCCAAGAAGTCCAACCAATATCTTGTACGTGTGTTTGATATACAACGTTACCACCTACAGCACCATTGTCTAAATAAATCTTTATAGCTTCCATTCTTCTATTTTGGCCTGTTGTACCACTAATACTAGAATCACCAACAACTCCTTGCCATCCATAACCTTGTAAATGTGTTTGATAACTTATTGATGGTTGTTTTTCATGATACTTATTTATTGTATTTCCTGGAGCTGGCTCATTTTTGTTAACTAGTTTTATTTCAATAGCTTCCATTCTATATGCATAACCTGCTGTTCCAGCATATTCACCATTTTTGGCATAATCTAACCATCCAAAGTTTTCTACATGAACTCTATAATATATATCATAAGTTTCACTTAAAACTCCTGTTAAATTAATTGATATAGCTTCTAGTCTTTTTGATTGACCTGATGTACCCGCTGTTTCTCCGTTTTTTACTTCTGTTTGCCATCCTATATCTTGTACATGTGTTTTATATATAATATCTCCTGTTAGACCTGTATTATTGTTAATAATAATTGCTTCTAATCTTTTTGATTGACCTGATGTTCCGGATATTGAACCTTCACTAACTGGATTTTGCCATCCTATATCTTGTACATGAGTTTGATATGTTATAGGGGCTGCAACTGCATTAACTTTTGTTGTTATAAATAAAAGTGCTAGACCAAATACTATTTTATATAAATTTTTCATGATTACACCTCCATATTGAATTATATTATATCATTTATAATTTAAGTTGTAAATTGTTGGTTTTTATTTCAATAAAAAAGAAGTCAGACTTCTTATTTACAAATATATCCATCATTTTCTAAAACTTTAACATAGTTTTTATACCAAGAGTAAACTATATTTCCTGAATCATCTTTAAAATATTCATATTTTGAATCTCTAACAAAACTTAGATTTTTATCATCATATTCAACATCACTTTTGTTTTTAATTGAATTTTCCTTGGCTTCATTATATATTTTTTTGTCTTTAAAAACTATTAATGAAACTGTTTTTGTTTGCGTTATTAATTGTTCTTTATTTATTTTTAAATGTTTCTCATCTACATATTCTGTTTTAAAAGTATCTCCTTTTACAGTTATTGATTTAGAACATTTTACTTTTGTTGGTACTTTTGTGTATGTATTCATGACATTTACTAATATTAAACTAAGTATAACTATTATAAGTGCTAGTACTGTACTTGTTATTATTAATATTTTTTTCATAATACCACCCCTTATCTATTCTTTATCTTACTTTGCTAGTATTAAGTAAACTTTTATCTAGTTTAGAAGCATTCAGACCTAGTTCCATTCCATCATCAGAAAGCGACGTTCCATTTCTTTCATAATAATCTTTCATCGTAGTTACAGAAAAATCATTTATTTCATCTTCTATAATTCTTCCTGTTATCATATTTAATTTTGTATTAGCTTCAATTACTTCTTCACCTTGATAATCTGTTATTATCCAATACCTATTAGTATCGCTTTGCGAGATTATTGAAATTCTATTAACATCTGCCATACAAATCGGAAGAGAATTATTACTATTACCATCACCATTCACTATTTCTGTATAAAGAATTTCTGGATTGCTGATAAATGCATATGCACCAATTCCCAAGTTATAAGCTTCTTGAAAATCTAATTTACATTCTTTATACTTAGCATATCTTCCATCATAAAGTTTATCAATGTTTTCAAAATCCACTCTTGTATTATAAATACCATCTTCTGGGTTTAACGTTTTTAATTCACATTCCAAATTATATATTTCCGTTCCTAGCAATGCAATCTCATCATCAGTTAAATTTTTAATTAATTCTTCTGAGTTATCACTAACCACTTTATTTTCACTTACAACACTATTTTCACTAACTTCATTTTCTATTACTTCATTTGTACTTAAAGTTTCTTCTTCATTGCTTATTTCTATTTTAGTTGGTTCTTTTACTATTTGATCTGAACAACCTGTAAATACTATTGGAGTTGTTGCCAACATTAATATTGTTGAATATAGTTCTATTTTCTTGATAATTGCTTTTTTTACTTTATTTTCCATAATTTCTCCTTTTTTTCATATATTATATTCTTAATAGCATTTGTTGTCAATTAGAAGTAACAAGTTGTTCCTATCAACATACCTGTTGAATTATTGTTTCCTACCTGATCGCAGGTATATATTCTTTTATCATCTTCTGTTAAATTGCAACTATTTCCATATGAACAACCACAAGCTGAATTAGAACAACTATTATAAGAAGCTACTCCACATGCTGCTGTCCTACATGTTTTATAACCACAATCATAATAACATGTTCCTCCACTATCAACATAATTGCATCCTGCAGTTATTGGTGTCATTTCATATTTTGCACATACTTTTTTCTTTCTACATATTGGGTCACATACTGTTGATGTTTTCCATTCTACACAATCATTATTATACCCTACCGCCTTTGAACAAGTATTTGTTCCACATGCTGCACTAGAACAACTCTTATAAGAAGCTACTCCACAGGCTGCATTTTCACATGTTTTCCATGCCGCACATCCACATCTTGATATATCATTTGAATAATAATATGTACAGTGTCCATCCGCAGTTAACGTTCTTCCATCTGTACAACCTGATACTTTAGCATTATATTTATGAGAAGCATTAAATGTCGCACTTGCCGCATATCCATTATTTGCTCTCATTACACATGTTAATAAATTTACTCCAAATTGATTTTTGGCTTTTGTTAATTCACTTACATTTGTTACAACTTGACTTCCTACATAACAAGTTGTTACTCCACTTGATACTCCATAATTTGATTTTGTAAATAATTCTATTACTGGTTGATTATACCCTAGAGTAAAATGATATCTCGTTTCACCTACAGTTGGGAAAGTATAAGAAATATTTCCTCTTATAGTAGGTACAGTTGAATCTTTTTTAACTACTGATTGGCATGTATTTCCATTATTTAAATTATCATATGTATTTACTTTTATTGAATGAATACCATTGTTAGATATAGTTAATATATAGGTATTTGCGACATTTGCTTTTTTAGTTGCAACTACTTTTACATTATTTACTAAGAACTCAGTCTTATCTATATTTACTCCTGATCCTCCTGTAACTATTTGTTCATCAGAATCTTTATATTTATCAACTAATTCTACTTCTACAGTTACAGTATTAACAAACCACTCATTTGTTGCTATTACTTTTAAACCTGTTGTTTTTATATTACAACTAGGTCCTTCTGAGTCTATTTCTTTTATTTCATATTCTGTGTATTTTTGATTATCTATAATAAATTCATTTGTTTCATTACTTAATCTATCTCTTGTTAATAGTCTTAGTTTTGAATTTGTTTTATATTCTTTTGATGTGCTTATCCATTTTGTATCTTCGTTATATTTAAAAGGTCTTAATGCTAGTCCTATTCCATTATCTTTTGCTTCCGCTTTTACAATTTTACTTGTTGCCCAGCCATTATAATTTGTTTGGGCCGGAGTTATTGTTACGGTTGTTATTGGTCCTTCTTTATCTATCCCAGATATATTTATAGTTGTTTTTATTAATTCTGTTTCTTCTTTATATATTGCTGCTTCAACTACACTATTTTCTGTTATCTCTAATTTTACAATATTTTTTGCAGAACTAAATTTTTTGGTTTCTCCTTTATATGTATATCCATATATATATGCATTATCTTCATCTTTTGGATATGTAATTGTTAAGATTTTTGCAGACGTATATGTCCCTGATGACATACTATATGTTGGTGCCTCTATTTCTAAAGTTTTTATTCTTATACTTTTTTCTGCTTCTTTATTGTTATTATTTATTACTTTTACATTTATTTTATATTCTTGATTTTCTTTTAAATTACTTATTTCTATAATTTTTGTGATTTCTTCATATGAAATTTCATCTTCATTTTTAATTGTTTTATAATCGTTTTCTTCTTCACAATTTCCTACACAGTACTTATACTCTTTTATTCCGCTTTCTGTATCTCTCATTGTTAACTGAATAAATGCATTTTCTCTTCCTACTTCTCTTACTTTTAAAGTTTCGATTATTGGTGATGTTGCATCTAATTGTTCACATTTTCCATTACTTACTTTTACTACTGTTATTTCTTGTTTTGATCCACTCGCACAATATTCACCATCTGACAAGTTTTCTAAAGTTATTACTCCTTCTTCATCTCTATATACCTTTCCTGATACATATTTGTCTTTTTTTAAATCTATATCTTCTACTTTTATTCCGCCTTCTGGAAAATCATTATTATCTTCTACTCTTGTTACATATTCTTTAGCTGCGTCTATTACATTTTTAGCTGCTACTTCATATGCTTTCATTTTTGTTTTATCTATAATTCCAACTATTACACTTATTGTTATTACGGCAATAATTCCTAATACTACGATTACTGCTAGTAATTCTACTAATGTAAATCCTTTTTTATTCATTTTGCACCTTACTTTCTATTTTATTATATCACTTTTTTTATTTTAAAAGATGTTTTAATTTTACAATAATTAAAATTAGACACTTTTTGTGTCTAATTATTTAGTTCTTTAATTTTAAATTACTCTACGGTTACTGATTTTGCCAAATTTTTAGGTTTATCTATATCACAATTTCTTAATTTGGCTGTTTCATATGCTATCATTTGCAGAGGTATAATTGATAATAATGGTTGTACACAAGGTATTACTACTTTATTATTTTCCTCCATAATTAAAATAATGTGTGATATATTTTTTGTTATAATTTTGATTTTACTTTTTGTAAATATATCTACCGATTACACTACCGTAACAGTATCCGCCGAATTTTCGATAACTGTCATCCTCGTCACCCTAAGGTCTGGCGCTTAATTAATAATTAGCCTTTCTTCTATTAATCTAATATAATTATATCAAAATAATTTTAAAATAAAAAGAACTTATTTAATATGATTTATACTTTTATTTAGAGTTAAAATACTCTTGTTCAAAATTTATAATTGACACCATATTATTATTGTGATATTTTAAATTTAAGGACTGATAAATATGGAAATAATTAAAAAAGTTTTTTCAAAAAAAGTAGACTATATGATTAATCAAGTAGTTATTGATTTAAATTCAGAAATTATAAATTTAAAAGAAGAATTCTATTTTGAACTATCTAAAGATGAAGTAATAGATTATTTTAATAAAGTTTTAATGATTTTAAATAAATGGAAAAATTATTTTAACTCAAATGATGTTCAAAAAATAATAGATGAGTACAAAGAATTAGAGGGACTCATATCTGAATTAGAACTATGTTTAGCTGATTATGAAGAACATTTTAAATTAAATGGAATATCTTATTCACTATTTGAAATAGGGAAAATATTAAATGATTTTAATAAATAAAAAAATAAGAGATAAATAATTTCTTATTTTTTTTTGAATATAAATATTTTACTAAACAGGTAATTTATTATAATTACTACTATATTTGAAATTACTTTTGATACTAAATCATTTATATTTAAAACCGATATGGCTACAAACATTATTGTTATGTCAAAACCTAATGATAATAATCTAAAACCATAAAATGAGAACATTTCTTTGATTGTTTTTTTAAAATTATTAATTGAAATAAATACAAATATTTTATTTGTTATAAAAGCAAATGTTACAGAAATAATCCAAGCTATAATATTGGCTGATTGATAATTTATATTTAAATATTGTTTAAATAAATAATAGGCAATTATATTTACTAAGGTTGTTAATACTCCAAAGAATAAATAAGAAAAAATCTCTTTATAATTTATCTTTTTCAATACTAGTCTCTTTTATTATATAAACTGGTCTATTCTTTGTTTCTAAGTAAGTTTTAGCTAAATATTGCCCTATTATTCCCATACATAGTAATTGAATTCCACTTACAAATAGCATTATACATACCATTGATGGCCAGCCTGAAGAAGGATCACCAAATATTAAGGTTTTAATTACTATAAATATAATAGCTAAAAATGAGACTATACATAATATAAATCCTATTATTGAAGCTATAGCTAAGGGAGCGGTTGTAAACGATATTATTCCTTCTAAAGCATATTTTAATAGTCCAAAGAATGACCATTTTGTTTCTCCAGCTACTCTTTTAACATTTTCATATTCTAACCATTTTGTTTCAAATCCTACAAAACTAAATAATCCTTTTGAATATCTGTTATATTCTTTTAAAGAGATAATTGAATCTACTACTTGTCTAGTCATTAGTCTATAATCTCTAGCGCCATCTACCATTTCTACTTTTGACATTTTATTAATTATTTTATAAAATTTTCTAGCAAAAAAGCTTCTTATTAATGGTTCTCCTTTTCTAGTTACTCTTCTTGTTCCTACTGAATCATAGTTTTCTTCTTTTATTAATCTATACATTTCTATTAGTAATTTTGGAGGATCTTGTAAATCAGCGTCCATTAGAGTTATATAGTCTCCTTTTACATTTTTTAATCCTGCATACATTGCAGCTTCTTTTCCGAAGTTTCTTGAGAATGATATATATTTTACTCTTTTATCTTTTTTACTTAACTCTTTTAATATTTCTAGTGTTTTATCTTTTGAACCATCATTAACAAATAGAAATTCGAAATTTAGTTCTTTCATAATTTCACTTATTTTATTTATTTCTTTATAAAAAAAAGGAATTGATTCTTGTTCATTATAACAAGATACTATTACTGATAAGGTCTTTTTCATAGTTCCTCCTATTTATTTCATATTTAAATTATAACATGGATATTTTAATAAAAGAACATATTTCTTATATCCGATAAATATTGTTTATTCTTTAATTCTACTTTATAAGTTGCATTTTTATCAGCAACATTACTATAATAAAAATTTTTCCAAGTTTCTTTATTAGTCATTTTTTCTATAAAAATAGAATTATTACCTCTTTTTTTCATTCTTACTTCATATTCAATAAATGACTCTATTCCTGGATATACTAAGCAGTATTTCATTTTGTTACTAATAATATAATCTATTACTTTTTTGCTAGTATGTGATAATAAAATTATTTTATCATTCTTTATTTGTTCATTTAAAATATTAATTGCATAATTAGTAGAATTTTCATTAACTACTTTCTCTCTATTTAATTTACCTTTTTCTTTTTCAAAAAGACTTAAATTTTCTAATCCATATTTATAAGTAGCTTTAATTTCATCTAAATCAATAAATCTACCATCAATGCTTGATAAATAGGTTTTTCCGACAGCAGGTCCACATATTATTATATTGCAATTAATTTTTGCCATGTTTTTCAACTCCACAATTTTCCTTAATCTAAATTCAAATTATCAATATATTCTATAAAATAAAGAGGAATATTAATTATTTTACCATTTTTACTTAAATTTTTTAATGAAAATCTAAATGATATTTCATTATCATTTTTAAAATTATATTTAGTCAAACTATTATGATTAGTGCTCTTATCTGATTTTACTTCTATAGGGATTATTTTATTGTTTCTTTGAATTACAAAATCAATTTCATTTCTTTCAAAAGTATAATAATTAGGTGATTCATCTAATAAGTTATTTAATACATTAACAACGTAATTTTCAGTAAATGAACCCTTAAACTCTTCTAAAAGCCTTTTACCTTCCAAAATAATTCTGCTATCTAAATTAGACATTCTTCTTAAAAGACCAATATCATTCATATAAATTTTGTATGCTGCCAAATCATGATAAGCCTTTAGCGGAAAGGCACATTTATTTACTAAATAACACTTAGAAATTAAATTTGCATCATTTAACCAATTTAATGCTCCTTCATATTCTCTAGCACGAGCGCCTTCTTTTACTAATTGGTAAACAAATTTTTTGTTTTCTCTTGCTAATTGAGAAGGAATACCATTCCATATTAATGATATCTTATTTGCCTCACTTGCATCAGTATGCTTTGAAAAATCATTTTCATAAGAATCTAAAATATTTTTTTGAATTTTATTAACTTTTTCGATATCCTTATCGTTAACCCAGCTATATACTACTTCAGGCATTCCACCAATAATATAATAAATTTTTAATTTTTCTATTAATTTATCTTCAAATATTTTAGGAATTTCACTTATCTCTTTTGTTTGTCTCATAACTTCAACTAAATTTTCTGAATCATCGGCAATTAAAAATTCACTAAAATTCATTGGATAGAGATTTAAAAAATCTACTTTGCCTACTGGAAAAGATGTTTTAGAAAGTCTTATTCCTAAAAGTGAACCAGCACATGCAACATGATATTCACTTGCCTCTTCACAAAAGTATTTTAATGAATTTAATGCATTTGGACATTCTTGTATTTCATCAAGAATAATTAATGTTGTACTAGGATTTATTTTTTTACCGTTTACTAAAGACAATTGTTCGATAATCCTTTTCGGGTCTTTGGTTTTTAAAAACAGTTCGGCCAATCCATCATCATGATCAAAGTTAAAATATGCCACATTGTCATAATTATTTTTACCAAAATCTTTTAATATATATGTCTTACCAACTTGTCTTGCACCCTTTAAAATTAAAGGTTTTCTATCTTTGCTATTTTTCCAATTAATTAATTTATTCAATATAAATCTTTGCATAGTAATCACCTCTATTAGTATTGTATCACATTTTTGTAAAAAATATACCCATTTTTATCACGTTTTTGTAAAGTATTTTGTTAAAAAAATCACGTTTTTGTAAAACAATGGTATAAATACCTTAACTTGGATATTAATTTTTTTATATCTTAAGAAAACTAGTATTTTTACTAGTATCTATTTGTTATTTAAAACAAAATTATATGCATCAAGGCACATTTCCTCTATACCTTTTGTTGCTTTAAAATTAAGTTCTTTTAAAGCATAACTCGGATCTGAATAACAAGAAGCGATATCTCCGTTTCTTCTTTCAACTATTTTATAAGAAACTTTTACATTATTAACTTTTTCAAATGTTTTTACTAAATCTAAAACACTATAACCTTTACCTGTACCAAGGTTATAACAATCTAATTTTTGTGAATTGCATATTTTTTCTATAGCTTTTATATGACCAACAGCTAAATCTACAACATGAATATAATCTCTTACTCCTGTTCCATCTAATGTATCATAATCATTACCATAAATGCTTAATTCTTTTAATTCTTTAGTTGCTACTTTTACAATATATGGCATTAGATTATTTGGAATGTCTTTAGGGTTTTCACCAATTAATCCTGATTTATGAGATCCTATAGGGTTAAAATATCTTAGAATAGCAATACTGAAAGTATTATCTGATTTATATAAATCTTTAAGAATTCCTTCAATAATTAACTTAGTTGTTCCATATGGATTTGTTGTTGAAAGTGGAAAATCTTCTTTGATAGGAAGTGCTTTTGGAGTTCCATAAACTGTTGCACTCGAAGAAAAAACTAAATTTTTACAGTTATATTTTTTCATTACTTCCAATAAAGTAAGAGTTGAATCTAGATTGTTTCTATAATATTTTAAAGGATTTGAAACTGATTCACCAACTGCTTTATAGCCAGCAAAATGTATAACTGCATTTATTTTATTTTCTTTGAAAATATTTTCTAATTCTATATAATTACATAGATCTTGTTCATAAAACTTGATTTTTTTGTTTGTAATTTTTTGAATATTATTTAATGCATCTTTATTTGAATTTGAAAAATTATCAATTATAATTACTTCATAGTTATTTTCTAACAATTCTACACAAGTATGACTACCTATAAATCCTGCTCCACCTGTTACTAATACTTTCATATATTCCTCCTTTTACTATATATAAAATTATAACATAAAAAAAATAAAAACATTTAAATTTTTATTTTCTTATCATTTGTATTAAAGTCTTTACAGTTCTTTTAATATTACAAAGTAAGGGAAACTTAATTTTATTATTTTTTAAAACAACGTATGACTCCTTAAAATTTTCATAATATCCTTTTAAACCATTCGTACTAACTCCACCAGCCCTCATATAAATTAAAGTTTCTTTTATATATGATAATTTATATTTATTCTCTTTTAATAATCTAATCATGAAATCATAATCAGCAGCTATTTTATAGCTTATATTAAAATAGCCTATATCTTCATATATAGTTCTTTTTAAATAAAGAGTTGGGTGTGGTGGATGCCAACCAATTTTTTTAGTTTCTTTTAAATTATTAAATCTTCTAACATCAAAAGTCATCGTATTTTCATCTTTGTATACCAAATCTGAATATGTACAATCACATTTGCTTTTTTCAAATTCCATAACTATTCTTTCAATAACTTTTTCATCAGCTAAAATATCATCTGAATTTAATATTCCAACGATATCTCCTGTTGAAAGTTTTATTCCTTTATTCATAGCATCATATATACCTTTATCTGATTCACTTATATATATCATCTTATTGTTGAACTTTTTTTGATATTCTTTTATTATATTTAAAGTATTGTCTTTTGATAAGCCATCAATTATTATATACTCAATATTATTATAAGTTTGTTTTAAAACTGATTCTAACGTGTCTTTTATTGTTTTTTCTGAGTTATAACAAACTGTTACTATTGATACTTTCATTATTTCACCTTATTACTTTTTTCGCTGTTTGAATAAAATTTGTTTATTTTTTTAGCAATTATATTTGGCCAAAATCTTTTAAACATAATAAGGTCTTCTTTTGTTCTTATATTTTCATTTATTATTTCGGTAGTTGTAGATTCTTCATGTACTCTATGACCCATTAAAGTTTTATTTACAAAAGAAAAATTTCCCTTTTTTTTACTTAAAGTTTCCCAAGCATGCCAATCAATATCACATTTAAAGTCATAATCAAATAATGGTGTTTTAATTAAGTTTTTTTGAAATGTTACTGATGGGCAACATATTGAACACCCCAAAGAAATACTTCTTCTCTTAAAAAATTTAATATTATTCAACACCTTAAATCTAAGTGGAAATAATAGAATTCTTTTAATTTTTAAATTCGTATTTGTATAAACTTTTTCATCATTTTTGATTTCATAATAATCAGAAAATATGATTAATGATTTTTGATTTTTTTCATACTTTTTAACTACTTCATAACTATATTCATAATCATATATATCATCTTGGTGTGCTATAGTAACTAATTCTGACTTTCCTTGATTAAGCGCAAAATCAAAATCACTTCCTATACCTTTAGGATCTTTGTTTTTAATTATTTTAAGATTATATTTTTTAGCTAAAGTAGAAATATATTCATTAGGTGTAGAAGTTACTATTAAAACATTACTTTTATATTTTTGATTTAAAACTGACTTAATACAGTCTTCTAAATATTTTGATTCTTTATAAGCTAAAACTACAAAAGTATGTTTACTCATATTATTCACTTCCTCTACAATAAACACTAGCAAAAAGGTTAATTAAATGAAATCTTTCTATTGTTTTAAATACTAAAACGATTATTCTATTTTTCAAAGTTTCACCTTCTAATTTAGATGATAAAGGTGTTATATTACTTTTAATATTTTTGTTTTTAATAAAATCTCTTACTTTTTTATATTCTATTAAAAATGATTTTTTACTAGCTTTTCTTCCAGAAAAAAGTAAATACCAAATTATATATCTTCTTATAAAATAGCACATGTAGTCATCTTTCAAATCAATAAATTCAAGTAATTTTTCTAATAGATTTAATATATTAACTTCATCATTCAATCCTTTTTGATTTGTATTTGAAACACTTTTTTCATTATAAAACCAATTATAGCCAATATATTCTATTACCTTTATTAATGGATTATATGAATAAGTTTTCAAATTAAAATAAACATCTTCTCCAATTTTATAATTCAAAAATTCTATTTTATTTTGGATTAAAAATTCTTTTTTATATATTTTTGCCCAAGGTGATAAAATAACATATTTTGACCACTCAGTCTCTTTAAGTTTATAAGAAAAAAGGTTTTTTGATTCTGTAGTTCTTTTATATCCCCCAATAACAATATCATAGCTATTTTTTTCTAATTCTAAAACATATTTTTCTACATAATCTTCATCTATATAGTCATCATTATCAATAAACATTATATAGTCCCCTGTTGCTATTTGAATTCCTTTATTTCTTGTAACTGAAACTCCTTCATTAATCTTATCGATAACTATTATATTTGAGTACTTTTTAGCATATTCATTTAGTATTAAGATTGAATTATCTTTTGAGCCATCGTTCATTAATATTATTTCAATATTTTTATAAGTTTGATTAACAACACTGTCTAAACATTTACTCAAACTTTGATAAGCATTATATACTGGTACTATTATTGATATTTTCATTTATTTTACCTCTCTTTTTTATTACTATATTAAATACTATTATGTATTCAATAAAAAGTAAAAGCATTGATAAAAAATAGGATAGTGAAGCTCCATATACTAGTTTTGTTTTTACTAAGTAACTAGATATTAATAAAGCAAATAGGCTTGCTACTAAAAATATTAATACTTGGACAAATGTTTTTCTCATTGTTGTCAAAGCTGTTAATAGCATATAAGACATACCAAATAGAGTAGCTCCAAATATTATAATAATTAAAGAATTCAAATAATCATCTAAATTAACTCCATAGATTAATTCTAAAAATGGAATTCCCAAAAAGTATATAAAGATGTTTGATATTATTCCAAATATAAATACACTTATAACTAATTTATATACCATATTTTTAAATTGTTTAATTTTATTTTCTTTTAACTTATCTGTCATTGAAACTAAAAATGGATGTATTAAAAATTGGCAAAACAATAGTATTAATGTTGCAGGCATTACAATAATACCAAATATTGTTTGATATTTATCCGATAATAAATTATCAATTGAATATTTTGGAGCATTAATTACATATTGAGTTAGTATTGTAAAAACAAATGTGTAAAAACCACTAATAAATATTTTTTTAATATTTAAAATATTTATTTTTGTTCTTTCGTAATTATATTTTTTCAGATTTTTCAAATCATAAAAGATTAATATAAATAAATTTACTATAATTAGACTTATTGAAGATACAAGCATATTGTGTGTTAAAAGATTGATTATTAAAAATAAAAATAATCCTAAAAAACCTTTAAACAATAATGATTTTCCTACTTTATATAAGTCATTATTTTTTTGAATTATTGAATATATTGTTTCACTAAACGCTTCAATCATTTTGAATAAAACTAATACTAAAATTACTAATATTTTATATGTATTATATCCTTTAATAAATACAAAAGCTAATGAAACTATTAGCATTAATAGGCAGGAAATAATTCTATTATTGATAAAATCATTGTTTTTTAAATTATCATCTGTTTCAGTAACTTGATAAGTTCTTCCAGAATATACTCCTATTACTTGAAATAAGCATGCTGTTGAAAAAGCAAAAGTAAATATTCCTGCTTTATCTATTCCATTTATCCTAGTAACTATTATTAAGAAGAAAAGAGACGTTGTTGAATTAAGTGTAGATCCTATTACATTCCAAAAAAAGTTCTTTTTTGTATTATTTATCATTATTAAGCTTTTCTTTCAATAATGAAACTTCTTGAATTAATAGGACTATTTGGTTTTTTTGACCTGAAACTATTATAGTAAGCGCCATTGTTATAATAAGAATTAAGAATATAAATATTCCAATAATCATATTTGACATAGTTATAAATCCTATTAATGATGAAACTGCTACAAATAGTTCAGGAACAATAGATACTAATGTTAATAGAACTACTGATAAAATCCACAAGATTGAATATTTAATGGGAATTCTTCCTTTTTTTAAATTTTGAAGAATTGTTATTAATAGTACTAAAGCAACTATTAAAATCCCTAATCTTAAATTTAGTGACATTATTTATTCCCCCTTGTTCCAACAACAATTATTGATAAAATTACATTTAACATATAATAAACTGTTTTCCAAGCACGTATCGAAGATACTCCACCAACTCTTTCATTCATTTTTACATGTTTTTCTTCTACTCTATAGTTTTCTTTTAATAGTTCTACGGTTGTTATTGGTTCTGGATATTCAGTTGGATATTCGTTAGCAAATTTTTCAATTATTTCTTTATTACATGCTCTAAATCCTGATGTTGTATCATATATTTTTCTTTTTGTGACTAATTTTATACTGAATGAAATAATATTTATACCAATTCTTCTAGCAAAAGTTGATTTGAAATTTTCATCATCTTTTTCAATAAATCTTGATCCTATAACAAAGTCTGCTTTATTATCTATAATTGGTTTAATTATATTTTTCACGTAAGAAACGTCATGTTGACCATCACCATCATATTGAATAGCAATATCATAATTATTTTCTAATGCATATTTATAACCAGTTTGAACGGCACCACCTATACCAAGATTATGAATCAAATTAATTGTAGGTATCTTATTTTTTTTACATATTTCTTTTGTTTTATCTTTTGAACCATCGTTAATTACAATTACATCATAAGTAGTTTTATTTTGTTTATTATAATTAATTATTGTCTTATATGTTTTCAAAATATTTTCTTCTTCATTATAAGCTGGTATTATTAATAAAATTTTCATATATATATTCCTCCTACACCCAAAATCTTAGAACTATTATTACTAACATAACCAATAAACTAATTATTGGAATTAAAATATAATTATCATAAATTTTAGTTAATTTGTTTTTAATAAATTGATTTTTAATTTTTATATTATTTGAAAATATTATTGGTAAACAAAATAGTAATGGTATAAAATATCTACCTTGTACTCCTGTCGCTAGATGTCCACCAACTTCTCCAGTTACTACTGGTGACCATGACATATACATTATGAAATAACTAGCAAATATAGCCATAAATATACTTAAAAATACTATTAATTTTGTATTTAATTTAATTTTTATTTTTTCTTTACTTGCTTCAATTAAAGAAATAATTATTAGATTTAAACTTATAATATATACAAATATTGGTGGTATATAAGTATCTAAAAGTCCAAATGTCCCTGTCATCCAATATAATTGAGACCATTTTTGATCATTCATATTAGTTAACAAAATTTTTATTGTATCAAATGGATTGCTCATAATGTATTCCATTTGTCTTTGAACTATTTCATTAGATTCACCTGTTACAATAAACATTTTCGAAAATATTGTTAATAATAGAACACTTATAATAATAATTGAATAATATTTTATTTGTTGTTTTCTATTTTCAAATTTGTTTTTTGGGATAAATAATACTAATGAAAATAAAACTGAATAAATTGTTTTAACATTAAGTAATATATATCCTACTATTATAAAAAATATAATGTGTTTTTTGTTAAACTTTTTATCTGTATATATCAAATTAAATAATTCAACTACTGATAATAATGTAATTGGAAGTAACAATCCATCATATGAAACTGTGCTTCTTAAAAACAAAGCCATTGGAAGTAACATTATTGTAAAAAATGTTTTCTTAAATAACGGAGTTCTTTTAAGCACATAATATCCTATTAATGAGTAACATATTAAACTTATAAATCTAGCAAATAGCAACATATATGATACTGAAACAGAACCATTAGTACTAAGTTGATTAAATATTTTTGATAAACCTATTCCAAGGGCTGGGACTATATGCGCTACAGGAGAAGTATTACCTGTTGATATTTCTTTAAATTCTTTTTTTGAATAATCAACAGAAAGTAATTGATCAAGATACATATCATTGTACGAATATTTTTGTTCTCTATTACTTGCCCATGTTAATTTTTCATCAATAAATTTGCTCATATTTACAGGAACTTCGAATCCTACTTTTTTGTCTTTTTCTTCTGGATAAAAATCTCCATTCATTATTAAATAAGATTTAGTAAAATGAGTATCTTCGTCCGGAGATTGAAAAGGAGGAACTAAAAATATTAGTAAACTTCCTACTATAATTGATATAAAGAAGAATAACTTCTCTATTTTCATTTTATTCATATTATACCTCGTATAAAGAAATAATTTCTTTTTCTATGTTTTCCCAACTTCTAGAATTTACTGTTTTAATTTGTTCTTTTAATAATTTTTCTCTTAATTTTTTATCTGTTTCTAAAAGTTTTATTTTTTCTACAGCTTCTTCAATATTACCTGGTTCATAAAATAAACAATTTTCATTATCTTTAAGATATTCTACATTTCCGTCATTAGGAGCTACTACAACTAGTCCACCTGTTGCCATCATTTCAAGTGGCGGATATGAAAAGCTTTCTAGCATGCTTGATTTTATTAATATATCAGCACTTTGATAAACTTCTCCAACATTTTCATATGGTACTTTATGCATGAATTTATCTACATAATACCATTTTTTAGGTGTTCCTTGATATGATAAGAAATGAATTTCGTATTTATCTTTATCTAGCTTTTCAACTATTTTAAAACTTTCATCTACATTTTTATAATAGTCATCACTATTTCCTTCAACTAGTATTTTAATTTTTCCTTCAAATTTTCTTTTTTTATACTTAAATTGTTCTAAATCAATACCATTTCTAGCATATTTACATTCTTTTTCAAATTTATCATTTAACCAGTTTTGGCACCATTTAGAAATTGTTATGTATTTAACATTTGTATCATCTTCATAAGTAGCATTAGCATCTATTCTCATATACTTACCAAAACTAGCAAAATCTGTTTCAAAATTTTGAACTAAATACATTTTATTTTTTACACTAGGATTCTTTTTAACATATTTAAGGGTTGCCCAAAGAGTTGCTACCATAGTATCAAAATGTCCATAAAATTTTGTTCTTTTTACTTTTAAAACTTTTACATTACCTAATTTGCTTATAATATCTTTATTATTATCATCCATATTTATAACACAAACATCATTACCGTTCTTCTTTAGCATATTTATATGTCTTAGAACAACATTCACTCCACCACTTATATTTGTAGTTGGAAGTACGAAAGCTATATTCCTAGCTAATTTGCTTCTAACAAATTTTGTAACTCCGTGTCCACTATAGGTAGTAACATTTTCTTTTATAACACGATTGTAGGAATTATTAGCTATTTTATTTCTTAAAGTTTTATCTTCAATTAATTTAATTAAACTATTTTTCCAGTCTTTTTCTGTACTGCATAAAATACCATCTATGTTATTATTTATCATTTTTTTGAATGCACCTATATTACTTGCTACTGTTACTGTTTTAACCAAAGATGCTTCTAACCATTTATTTTCTGATTTAGCTTCATTAAAGATACTTTCTTCAATAGGGGCTAAATTTATATCTAAAGAAGCTATTACTGATGGTAATAATTCCCATGACATAAATGGTTCTATTATTATTCTATCTTTAAATTCTAAAAATTCTTTTGGAAGTTCAAGTTCTCCAACTAATTTTAAAAATACGTTATTATATTTTTTTAGTATTTCAATTAATACTGGTTTTATCATTTCTACATCTGGATTGTGAGTTATACTTCCTGATAAGTAACCAATAACTATTTTATTTTCATTATTTGTTTTGTTTTTTAAAGCTTCTAATGATAATTCAACCATTCTTTCAGATGCAACGTTTCTATTTACATAAACTTCTTTAGTATAATTTTTTAGTTCTTGTGCTAATGCTTCTGTTGTTGTTATAGCATAATCACACATTTTTAAAGTCTTTTGCATTCTTAAAACACCATCATCGTATAAAGCTTTATCATCTTTTGACATTGTTTTTAAAAATTGAATTGTATCTGTATATTTTTTATCAATAACTAAATCATCTATATCAAAAAATACGGTTTTATTTTCCTTTTTAGCTTCATTTATAAATTCTTCTACAACAGGTGTTATAGGACATCTAAAAAAAACAAATCCTCTATAATATTTAAGCATATCTAAACTTAATTTATCATAATTTATTCTATTAGAATATAATCCGCTTGCTCTAAATTGTTCTACTTGGTGATCTACTCTATATCTTTGTGGATGTGGCAAAGTACATCCGTTTATAAAAAGTATATCTCCATATACTAGTTTATCTTTATGAACTGTTCTTAATTTAACAAAGTTAACTGATTTTTTAAAAAAACTATTAACTCCTTCATTTTTAATTGTTTTCAAGGATTTTCCCATTATTCTTTTTACTTTACTCATAATATGTATCTCCTTTTTTACCTAATTTATAATCTCTATATCCCTTATAAATTGCTTTTAATTTTTCTAATTTATTGTTTTCAAAAAATATAATACCAACTATTATGGATTTTAGTTTAACCAAAATTTCACAATATTCTCTATAATTTGAAATATACATATCTCTTATGTAGTGATAATTTCTACATTGATAATATCTTCTCATTGCCGAATGATTTGTAATTAATAAATCTTTCCACAAAAATTTTCGATACACTATATTTCCAAGATTGTGTTTCATTTCATAATTATTAAGTCTCATTATTTTATATCCACTTTTATTTAAATTAAGGCAATATTCCATATCGACTCCATCAATAAAAAGCCAATCTTTAAAACCACCTAGTTTTTGATAAATATTTAAATTAAGAAAATTGCCAGATGTCATTACATCTAATGGATAATCGATTTTTTCTTTGTTTTTTTCTGTTTTTAATTTTGTATTATGCCAAGGTGTTACTATAGCTATATTTTCGATATTAATTTTTAATATTTCTTTTTTGACATTTTCAATTACTTTATTTTCGAATCTTGTATCTTGATCCATTGTCAAAATCCATTCATATTTTTCTTTAATTGCTTCTTTTGAAGCTATGTTTAATGCTTCTGCGATTCCAAGATTTTTATTATTAAAAATATATTTTATTTTTTTATTTTTTGGAAGTCTATGATCGTTTTTTTTATCTTTTGTATTATCAACTACATAAAGTACATCAACGTCATCAATATATGTATCTATATTACTTATATCTTCATCTGTTGGATTATATAAAACGACTACTCCTGCTACTTTCAAGCTATTCATTATAATTCCTCAGCAAATCCTTTTTCTAATTTTTTGAACACCTTTATTCCTAAATATAGAATGATGGTACTTGCTAAAAATACGATTCCTAGTGATTTGAAATTAGGCAATTTTTGATAAAAGAATATATCTCTATATGATTCTATTATCGGTGTCATTGGATTTAAGTTTAATATCATTCTAATTTTAGCTGGGAACATATCCATTGAGTATAAAACTGGTGTTCCGTAGAATAGCATCATTATGAAAAAGTTTATAATATATTCAGCATCTCTAATATAAACGTTTATTGAACTTGTTATTAAAATAATTCCAAGTGATAATATATATTGTGTTATTACTATTAATGGTAATAATATTATGTTAAAACTTAATCCAATTCCACTAAATATTAAAAACAATAATATTATTAAACATGAAATTAAGAAATTTACTAATCCACTTGTTATTACTGATATTGGTAATATTTCTCTTGGAAAGTATACTTTTTTTAAGATATTACCATTTACTAAAACGGTTGAAGTTCCTTGCGCTATTGATGTTGTAAACCATGTCCAAGGAAGAATACCAATAACTAAGAATGTTACATAGTTTTCTTGACTTCCTCTTAATAAAAATGGAAATACAATAGCATATACTAATGTCATTAATAAAGGATTTACAAAAGACCAAAGTACTCCTAAAAATGATCCCTTATATTTTCCTCTTATTTCTTTTCTTACATTACTTTTTAGTAATTGTCTATATTTGTATAATTCATTAATCATAATTTTACCCACACACTTTCAAATATTCTTTTGTTACTGTACTAGTTTTTCCATCCATTCTTATTTTTCCTTCATATACCCAAATAGCTCTAGCACATAGTTTTTCTATTGCGCTTAAGCTATGACTTACTATAACTATTGTTTTATCGCTATTTTTAAGTTCATATAATTTTTCAAAGCATTTATCTTGAAAATGTTGATCTCCAACTGCTAGTATTTCATCGATTAAAAGTATTTCAGCATCTACATTGATTGCTACTGAAAAAGCTAATCTCATATACATACCTGAAGAATATGTTCTAACAGGCGCTTCTATAAATTCTCCTAGTTCTGAGAAATCAATTATATCTTGAACTCTTGCATCTATTTCTGCTGCTGTTAATCCAAATATTGAAGCGTTAAAATAGATATTTTCTCTTCCTGTAAAATCAGGATGAAAACCAGCACCTAACTCTAGTAATGAAGTTAATTTACCATATGTTTTTACTTCCCCTGTTGTAGGATATATTATTTTTGTCATTAGTTTTAGTAAAGTACTTTTACCACTACCATTTGTTCCTATTAAAGCTACGGTTTCACCTTTTTTTATTTTTAAATCTATGTTTTTTAATACTTCATGATAACCTACTTTGCTTTTTTTCCAAAAAACAAGTCTTTCTTTTAATGTAAAAGGTTTATCATAAACTAATTTGAATCTTTTACTCATGTTATTTATTATTATTGAATAATCTGTATCTTGCTTTTTCATAAATCCTCCATTTATATGTTTTTTTACAAAAACTACCACATTAATTATAGCAAAAAACAGCTTAAATTAAAACTGTTTTTATATATTATTATTATTAAGTTTATTTATTTTTTTTGCATACAAATGCATACTCATGAGTGTTTTCATAATTGTTCTATTTATAAAATAAAGAACGGGTATTTTTTAAAACTATAATTTCACAATATTCTAACAATTCTGGTGTTATATATTGAATCGAATCCCTGTGCATTGGAAAATATATCATACTGTATTTTTCAATTTTATTAATTCTCTCTTTAAATTCAATATAATAAATTTCTTTTAATATTCTGTTAATGTTTTTTCTTAGAAATCCAGTCATAATAGTATTTCCATCTTCTATTGGTTTTATTGACTTATAAAGCCAATTTTTATCACAAATATTAATTCCCTCGTTTATATATACAACATAATCCCCAGATATATATTTAAGACATGTATCATAAAAATTATTTAAAATTTCCTCATTATTAATGATATCTAAATATTTCACTTTATACCATTCAGCCATTTTTTTTGTTTTATCATCATTGCTAAAATCGACTATTAAAATTTCTATTTCACCTAGCAATTTTTGCTCAAAAAATTCATTTATTTGCACAGATAAATTTTCATTATAATCTCTAACACTTATAATTATAGAAACTTTTAAATTCATAGTTGCAGGTTGATTGAGCAAATCAATTTTTGGTAACAAATCAACTTTATTTACTTTATTTAACTTTAAATAATATTGTCTCTTTACTGTTCTTGAAATAAATCTAAATGGCCAAGTTAATTTCCACCAATACGAGTTTAACAAATAGAAAATATATGAATTTTGTGCTTGTATGATTTGATTTGATTTAACTAATTCTTGCGCCAGCTTTCGATTCTGAATATAATAATCGTTCAATTCTATTTTTAATTTTTCCAATTCACTTGAATAATCGATATTGTCTAAATTGCCATATTGTTTGAGTGGAACAAAGTAATTATTTATTAATTTTTCTATTTGGTTTTCTAAATATAAATTATATTCCATAACTTGTAATTTATCATTTTTATTACTCATCGTCTACCTTATTTTACTTTCATTTAATAAATTTTTAATCCCATCTTCCAACACAACAGTAGGTGACCATCCAGTATGAACAATAGTATCTTTGATGTCTAAAACATTATTCTTAACGTCACATTTTCTTGGTTTCATGTATTCAATTCTTATATTTTCTATTTGCATTTCTTTTTTTATAATTTCAATTAATTGATTTATTGAAATTCCTCTCCCCGTTCCGACATTGAATATATTTTTAAAACCATTATAGTTATCTATATCAATTATTGCTTGTATGGCATCTTCTATATAAATATAATCTCTAATATCATTTCCATCACCCCATATGTTAATAGTTTCATCATTTTTTACTTTATCTATCAATATAGGAATAATTCCTTGTTTCTTTTCTGTTTTAATTTCAAGACTATATGGATTTGCCAATCTTACAATTCTATATGTAAAATCATAATATCTATTATATAAAGATAAATATTTTTCAATCACTTCTTTTATTATACCATAATTGCAAATTGGATTTTCTTTTTCTCTTTCACTAATAGGATTAATGTCATGATCACCATATATGGTCCCACCAGAAGATAAGAATATAATCTTTTTAATATTATTTTTCACCATATCTTCAATTAGTTTAATTGTTGGCAAAACATTATCCATAAGTTCTTCTTTAATTTTTTCAACGTTGTCATTTGGAACAATAGTAGAAATTAAATGAATAATGGTATCCACACCTTCTAGGTATGGTGTGAAATCATTACAGTTACAATAATCAATATATTTATATTCTATATTTTGGCTATCATTATATTCAGGAATATATCTATCCGCTACAACCACTTTGTTATTTTCTGATAATCTATTTTTTATATGATTTCCAATAAAACCATTACCACCTAAAATTAAATATTTTTTCATTTTACACCCCACCAAACAATTTTAAAATATTCTTTTCAAATATATCCATTGTAAATTTTTCTTCATAAATTTTTCTACTGTTTTGTACCCAATCCGACAATTTATCCACATTATCTATTATATATTTAATTTTTTCTGATAATTGTGTAGAATTTTCATTTTCAAAAACAAAACCATTATATCCATCCTTTATATAATATGATGAACCCGTACAATCGGAACAAAGGCATATTCTATTTAACATAAAATTATCTGTTGCCACAACGGGCATGGGATCATCAATTGATGGTACAACTAAAACATCATTTGATAGATAAATATTGTAAAGTTCTGTTCTAGTTATTTCTTCTAAAACCGTGATATTTTGATAATTTTTTGCAGCTGCTTTTAATTCTTCAAAAATTAATTTACCATTTTTATCAGAGTCATAAGGTTTTCCCACAAAAGTAAAACTTGCTCTTCGCATATATTCATACGGTAATTTTTTAATAGCTTCAAGTAGGATTAGTTGTCCTTTTCTAACACCTACGCTACCCGCTAATAAAAATCTAATCTCATTTTTCATTTGAAAATTAACTAAATTTAAATCATAATTATTTTTTATATCATTGATTCCATAATTTAAAACTTTTGAATTATAATTAAAATCATTAATTTCTAATTGTTTTTGAGCGTATTCTCCTCCACATATAACCTTAATGTTTTTTGTTAATTTTTTTGGCATATTATTTCCTATTATTTTGTATGATTCTGCACCTTCATGAATCCACCAGTAAATTTCATTATTAGTATTTAAGTATCTTGTAACAAAATTATATAGCGTTGCAGTACACATCATTGTAAAATCAAAGTTTCCAATCAGTTTATCTAACATTATTGTTTCATTCAAATTAATTTCTTCAGGAGACTTATATTGCATATTTTCCATCTCTTCACTAATTATTACTGGTATACCTTTTTCCAGCAATTCATCCTTCAAAGGACCATCTTTCAAAGATAAAAAAACTACAAAATATCCGTTTTTCATTAGTAACTCTGCCGTATCAGCTAGAACAACAGGAGCTCCTGTTCTACTCAACTCATGACTTATCAAAAGAACATTCTTATTTGAACTTTTTAATAACAAATTATCCGAAGGATAATATATTCTATTTCTCATGTTTCTTGACAAGATATGCCAGTATTTTTTTCCATAATTCTTTTGTAATATTGGATTTATTTTCAATACTTTTTTAATCTCGTCTATTATATCCATTTCATTTTCAAAATCCGAAAAATAAGAATTTATTTTTTCAACACATTCGAAATAAGATATTAAATCTTTATTTTTACCACATTCATTCATCTTATTAACTCCATTCAAACAAACATATTAAATTTGACATCTATTATATCATAAAAATAATTAATTGATTTAACAACAATTATTTTTAAGTTTTTTTATTTCAACAACTAAATCATCCGAATTTATTTCAAACATGTTTATTTCTATTTTTACATTTCTTTCAAAAAATTCTATTTCAAAATAAGGATTTTTATCAATAAAAATATTTCTTTCATTGATTTTTTCAATATTAAATTCCTTATAAGTAGGTTTATCACGATTTAATAAAAGATTTTCATAGTAAATAGGTTTTTCTCCACATTCACACGGATCAAATCTCAATTTTTTTACACTATCAGGGATTACGAATTCAACAGTATAATTACTATTATCAACTTTGTAAGGTACAACGATTTTGTTTTCTTCGCTGTATCCAGTTCCGTAATCAAAATATATATTCGCATTTTCTACAAGCTTTTTTTCTATTAAATTACTACCTATCTCATAGTAATTAAGCGCATCTATTTTATTTTTGATATTTTTATCAATTACATCATTTTTATCAAAATATTCACTTGACATAATAGTAAATGCATTGATTTTTTCTAAATCAATATTATATTGATTTAATATCTCAATTTGATTTAAATGTTTTTCTAAATCATATATTGTATTATATATATGCGTTATAGAACAATATATTGAATACTCCAATGGTATCTGATAATCAGAAATCCACTCTTGATCAATCAAAAAATATTTGTCGTCTTTTTTTATAATATTTGAAACATTTAAATCCATTAAACCTAACTTTAATATCTTCGTTGGTTCATTATAAATGCTAACAATTTCAGATATATTTCTTTCTATTTTACCATAGATAGACAAACTATCTAAGAATTGAATAAAGTTATTTAATTCATCCCTTATTTTGTCTATTTTATTATTTTCTAATAATTCTAATAATACATCGCATATATTTTTTCCATCAATATATTTAATCTCAATAGAATTTTTACAACTTTGACTCATTCCACATATTGGAAAATTATTTTCAATAGTTTTATTATATATATCCATCATTTCTGTTATGTGATTATTTGTCAGTTCATTTAAAGACCTTTTTTCCAAGTGTTTATCTTCTTTCTGAACAGTAATTGTTTTATACTTATTACTTCTATAAGATAATACTCTAGCATAAACAATATCTGACAATATACTTTCTTTTGTTCCAGCTTCTATTAAAAATGAATTAGAAAAGAATCCAAACATCTTATTATCTAATATACCTGAAATGGATTTTCTTATATTAAAATTAACTTTGTTACCGTATGTATAAATTGGCAAATTCTTCAATTCGTTTTTTTCTGGCAATCTTTCATCTGAATATATTATACTTGGTAACTTATAATCTGGAAAAGGATAAAAGAATTTGATATTATCCAATCCGATTTTTGAAAAATTATTTTTAATCTCACCCATACCAAAAGTTTGAATATCCGTATTATTATAGTCTGTAAAACCAATATATGGTTTGTTTAAATGATCTTCATTTGCTCCAGCCCAATATTTTATACCATATCTATTTTCGATTGCGACTAAAATTTTTCCGGTGTTTTTCATATATTTTTTTAGTTGGCACAAAAAAGTTTCAAAAGGATTCTCATCATCATAAAACCACTTTGCATATTCAAAAACGCCAATCAAAACAACGTAATCGAATTTTTTGTCGATTTTAATATTTTTAAAATTTCCAGCAAATATTTCCAAATTTGTTCTTTCTTTGTGTCTTTCAAATGTTATTTCGGCTCTTCTTTTTGATCCTTCTATAGAAGTAACATTCCCACACATATCGCATAGATTTCCAGTAATAGTACCACAACCGCAACCTACCTCTAAAACTTCATCATTTTTAGAAAATGGATACCAATTTATAATATTCGAACGAATTTCTGTAGTTAAATAAAATATATCATCTCTATTATTATCAACAAATTCATCTCTTTTGTAAAATTTTAATAAGTCCGCTTCTGCACTTTCATCATTGTATATATCTTGTCCATCATAAAAATCATAATTAATTTTTGCCATTTTTTAAACCTCCTATTTTTATTTTATCTATTATCGTGGTAATTTTTTTAAAGAAAAAGTCTTCAAAAATTTTTTTTCTAATTAATTCAATTATTGTTCCTATAAAAAATATAATTATAGTACACTTAAGTGCATAATATAAATACAACATTGGAGAAGAAAAAAAATAAGTTCTAACTTTAAAAATATCACTCCATATTATATTTCTAATTAGATAATTGTCATGGAACAAATAAATTCCAAAGACTAAACTCGATATAAAATTAATTGCATTATTATTTTTAATATTCATTTCTTTAAAAAAGAAAAAAATCAAAATAGCCCCAACCAATAAAATTGGAGAATTCAATATTGAAATATAATGTGGTATATTATATATATATATAATTCCACACTTATATAAAATAACATCAATAACTATTATTAGCAAATATAATATAACGAGCGCAAAAAAATATTTTTTTTTAGAATCAAAAATTCTAATATCATATTTTTTTATAAAGGCACCAATTAAATATAAATAAGTAAACCATAAAAAATCATTAGAAAGTAATATTTGATTAGTAAAAAAGGGGATAACACTTGCAAAAACAAATAAAGTGCACAACAATTTTGTATATTCTGCTTTACTAATTTTATTTATCAACTGATTCAAAAAAGGAGAAAACAAATACAACAAAAAGTATGCTGCGAAAAACCAATACTTACCAGAAGAATATATTATTGGAAAAAAATCATACCATGAAAACTTTTCAATTCCCATAACAGAAAAAATCAAACCAATTATTACAGAATAAGACAAAACCTGTATATACAATTTCAAAATTTTCTTAAAGTTAAATTTTGAATTAATCAAATAAAAACCACTTAATATTATGAAACAATCAACCGCTATTTTACCTCCAATATGTAGAATATAACTAATAGCAAGATTTAAACTATTCGTGTTAAGAATTGCCCCACTATGTCCCGAAAAATGACTAAATATTATGAGAAACATTAAAAAAATTCTTAACAATTCAAAACTTGAATTTCTTTGTTTTCTACCCAAAATAAATCACCACACTTCATATTAATATTTTTTAACTTCTTTTATTTACTTTTCACTTTAACTTTATCATCCTCTGCTAAAGCTAATAAATGTTGACCATATGTATTTTTTTTCATTACTTCTGCTTTCTCAATCAATTGTTCCTTACTTAACCAACCATTTAAGTATCCTATTTCTTCTGGACAACAAATACTTATATTTTGATTTTGTTGAATAAGTTCAACGAATGTTGACGCTGTTTGTAAACTTTCAAAAGTTCCTGTATCAAACCAACAATAACCTTTATCCATTGTAATAACATCTAATCTATTTTGGTCTAAATACATTTTATTCAAATCTGTTATTTCAAGTTCTCCTCTTTTTGAAGGCTTAACTTGTTTAGCCATTTCTTTAACTGAATTATCATAAAAATAAAGTCCAGTTATAGCATAATTTGATTTAGGATTAACCGGTTTTTCTTCAACACTAATTACTTTTCCTAATTCATTAAATTCAACTACTCCAAATCTTTCTGGATCATTTACTTTATATCCAAATACAGTTGCCTTATTATTTTTAACATTTTCTCTAGCTAATAATAATTTTTCTTTTAAATTATCCCCATAGAATATATTATCACCTAATACCATAGCAACTTCATCATCACCTATGAAATCTTCGCCTATTAAAAAAGCTTGAGCTAAACCATCTGGTGATTCTTGAACTTCATAACTTAAGTTAATCCCATAATTACTTCCATCACCTAAAAGTTTCTTAAAATTGCCTATATCTTCTGGTGTTGAAATAATTAAAATTTCTCTTATTTCGGCTTGCATAAGTACTGATAAAGGATAATAAATCATCGGTTTATCATATATTGGCATTAATTGTTTACTAACTACTTTTGTTAAAGGATAAAGTCTTGTACCTGATCCTCCTGCTAAAATAATTCCCTTCATAATAACCTCCCTGAATTAATAAATACATTATATCATTTTTACATATAAAAAAAAAGTTTTATCAACCAAAATACGACAAAAAAAGAACAAAAATGTCCTTATTTATATAATTCTTTATATTTTCCAGTTTTAATATCATCTATCCATTCTTGATTGCTAACATACCAATCAATTGTTTCTTTGATACCTTGTTCAAATGTATAAGTTCGATCCCAATTTAACTCTTGCTCAGCTTTTGTTGAGTCAATCGCATATCTTAAATCATGACCTGGTCTGTCTGACACATAATTTATTAAATCTTCACTTTTTCCTAATTGTTTTAATATTGTTTTAACAACTTCCAAATTAGTTCTTTCTGAATGACCGCCTAAATTATATACTTCTCCTATTTTACCTTCGTGGATTATTTTATCAACACCAATATTATGGTCTATTACATGAATCCAATCTCTAACATTTTCACCCTTACCATAGACTGGGATTTGTTCATTGTTTAAAGCCTTACTAATAACAACTGGTATTAGTTTTTCTGGAAATTGATAAGGTCCATAATTATTAGAACATCTTGATATAGTTATTGGTAATCCAAACGTTCTATAATAAGCCCCTACTAAAAGATCTGCACCTGCTTTTGATGAAGAATAAGGACTTGAAGTATGGATTGGTGTATCTTCTTTAAATAGTAAATCTTTTCTATCAAGTGGTAAATCACCATATACTTCATCAGTTGATACTTGATGATATCTTTTTACATTGTATTTTTTTGAGGCATCCATAAGAACTTGAGTTCCTATTATATTTGTAGTTAAAAATATTCCTGGATTTTTAATTGAGTTATCAACGTGTGATTCAGCTGCAAAATTAATAACTATATCAAATAGTTCTTTTTCAAACAAACTATTGATAAATTCTATATCTGTTATATCTCCTTTTACAAATTTGAAATTTTCTTTTCCTTCTAATTCTTTTATATTGTTGTAATTTCCTGCATAAGTTAAGGCATCTAAGCAAACAAAATCATAATTTTGGTACTTATTAACCATATAATGCATAAAGTTACTTCCTATAAATCCGGCTCCTCCGGTTACTAATAATTTCATATTTCTCTCCTTTATTTTTTTTAATTATATCATTTATACATATAAAAAAAAAGTTTAATTATTAAACTTCTTCTATTTCTTAATAAAATAAACAATATATAAAAGTATTAAAGTAAGTTTATTTGTTAAATTTAAAAGAAAAACTTCTAATATATTAGCTTTATTATAAGTTTTTTGAAAATATAACTGACTTTTTTTAAGTTCTTTATATTTTTTTATTTTTTTAAGATTTTTATCTATAGTAACAGAGTGATTATGAAATACTTCTACATCATTATTCAAAACAATTTTTTTGTTAATTTTCTTTAGTTTTTTTGCTATTATATTTTCTTCATAATAAAGAAATACATTTTCATCAAAATAATCAACTTCTTTTAAGTAATTCGAATTTACAATAAAGAAACATCCTGATACAGCTTCTACTGATACATTACCTTTAAGATAATCTTCTTTATAAAAAAGTAATAAAGGTCTTAAAAATTTATGAATAAAAACAATATTTAAAATCGAATCTTTTAAAGGACTAGGTATCTTCCAACCTCTATTTAAAGAGGTGTGCTCTTTTATAGCAGGAGCTACAATACCTGTATTATTATCAAAAGAAGAGATAAGTTTAACAATGTCTTCTTCTTTATCAATCACTATATCAGCATTACTAACAATAATATAAGCTTCTTTATATAAATCAATTAAATACTTGCTTCCATAATTAATACCAGAAGAATAACCTTTATTTTCTTTATTTTTAATTATTTCTATTTTTTTATTTTCTAATTTTTTTAAATATGAATAAGAATTATCAGTAGAATTATTATCAACCACTAGTATTTTATCTAAAACTTTATAATCTTTTATATTATTTATTAAAGTTTCAGTTGTTTTTGAATCATTGTAATTTATTATTAAAAAGCATACTTTCATTATATTCCAACTTTCTATTTAAGATTATAAGTATTATAAGGGCGAACATACTTACCGACGGTGAAGTTATAATATGACCTGAGAATAAAGATAAAACTAATATTAAAATTAAGCTAATATATAAATAGTATAAATAATTATCAACTTTGGTTAATTTTTTAGTCTTTTTAAATATATTAACAAGAATATATATGTATGGGATAAAATAGATTATAAAACCAATTATTCCATGTCTAAATAAAATATCAAAATAATCCATTTCTATTGTTTTATCAATTCCTGATTCCTTCATATAACCTATTCCTATTAGTTTTTCATATAAAGAGGATTTTTTGTAATTATTTAAAGTTCTTTCATAAAAAGTAACTCTTTCACTAAATATGAAATGATCTATTATATGAGGTTCTTTAAAATCACTAATCGAATCTATTTCTAAAAATTCAAGGTGAATAATTATATTTTTGTAAAAAGAAGTTTTGGGAATAAAAATAAACCCTGATACAAATATAATTATAATAGAAACAAACATAATAGAAAGTTTCTTAAATTCACTTTTTTTAAATAACTCATAAATATATTTTAAACTAATAAGAATTAAAACTATTATTAAACTTAATATAGGAACTTTTGTACCTAAACTAAAATAAGTATATAATGAAACTAAAAATATAATTAATTTCAGTAATTTATTTTTCATATTAAATAAACTATAAATACCAAGTGGTAAAAGAATTGATAATATACCACCTATCTCATTAGTTGAATTAAATAGTCCTAATGAACCTTCTTTACTATAAGCATAACTATTAAAACCTATTTTAGTAATTGTAGGTATAAATATAAGCAAAATATATATAATTAAGGTTTTAGACACAGTTTTATCTAAATTATCAGTCTTATTATATATATATATATTAAATAGACATATTAGATTTATTATGAAATAAAAATTCCTAAATAAATTTTGAATTTCATAGACTAAAGATGATGTTTCTTTATAATAAATAACCATAAAGAAATATAAGATAAAATATATAAAAATTAAAAATAAATAAATTAAAGATATTTTTTTATACTTAGTTTTAGAAATAAAAGTTAAGTAATAAATAAATAAACCCATAAAAAATAATTTAATAATGATTATAAAATTAAAACTAAAATTAAATAAATTAGTTTGAATAGATGTTATTAAATCAAATATAGGTGATAAAAATAAAAATAAAATAATAATTTTAGAAATATTTTTTTTTATAAATTCATTCATACTATTTAATTTATTATTCATCTTTCTACCTCCATTTTATAATTGTTCTACAAACACATCATAAATTTTTATATATCTATATGTTGTTTTTTTAGTCCCTGTTTTTTTCTCTTTAGCTACCATCCCCAAGGATACTAATTCATTTAGTTTTGTTTTAATAGAATTAATATGAGCTCCTAATTCTTCCGACATTTCTTCTGCGGTGAAAACAATATTTCTCATCATTAGGGGGTGCATTTTCAAAATTAAACTTCCCTTCACATAATTACTTATAAGTTCAGTATCATCGTTATAAACTTTATTAATTCGCTCAATTCGATTAATATTTCGCGTGCATTGGTCAATAACACATTGTAGAAAAAATCTTATAAAACCCTCTACATTCCCATTTCTACATTCAGTTAAGGCATTATAGTAGTTTGCTTTATATAACTCTATTATTTCCGATAAAAATAGTATAGGTTCATCACCTTTTAATTTAGCTAATTGCATTGTTATTAACGCTCTACCCATTCTACCATTTCCATCATTATATGGGTGTATAGATTCAAATTGTACATGCGATATAGCTACTTTAATAAATGATTCTTCGTCATACAACTCATTCATATATTCCATTAAATTTTCTAGTAACTCATAAACATCTTCTGGAATTGGAGGAATGAATGTTGCTCCCTCTTTTCCTAATCCTTTAAGTCCTATATAATTTTGTGTAGTTCTTATCTCACCGGGTTTTTTTTCATTTCCACGAACTCCAGACAATAGTATTTTATGCATTAAGTTAATGTTTTGAATATTGAATTTTCTGTCTTTTAAATATTCATTAGCATAATTTAACATTTTTTTAAGATTTTTAACTTCCTCCATATCATCAGTAGACTCTTTATAATTAATATAATACATATCATCTTGAGATATTTGAGTTCCTTCTATTATGGAAGATCTTATACTTTCACCTAAAATCAATGAATCTAAAAAATATTTTTGATCAAATTTAAACATTTTTAATAATGACTTATATTGTCCATATTTATCATTAGCATTACCTAATAATTTAATAGTGTCTCTATCGAGTTTATAATTAATTGGCAATAATTTTGCTTTATATGGTTCCATAATACACCGTCCTTGATTATATTATAACCTTTTTCAGAAAAAAATAAACAGTTTTTTTGAAAATACTGTTTATTTTGTGAGGTTTTTACACTTTTTTTTATTTTTTTAGTTAAATTGTGTTAAAAATCATTACAATATTAGTACATATTGCTTTTTATCAATGAATTCACTCAGTTTTTCAGACATTTTTCCTATGAAACTTATTTATTTTAATTTAAAAGATTACATAGATGTACCGAAATTAATTGAAGATTATATGTTTTATTATAATAATCAAAGACCACCATGTTCTTTAAATTATAAAACCCCAATTCAATTTAAAATAGAATCAGGGTTTTAGTACTTTTTATAAAGTCTCTACTTTTACTTGACTACTTCAGAACCAAACTTTTCTTATACCTTAAAATACATTTGATTTTTACTTGTAGGTTTATTTGGAATAGTAGGTTTGACTAATCCCAATTCAATAGATGGATTTAAATAATTATCTCTAAATGTGTCTTTAGATTTTAAATTTAATTTTTCCATAAGTTCTGTAGAGCTCATTGGTAAATCATAATCCATGACATCTAATAATTTTGCTGTGTAGCTGTTAATATGATTTATTTGATTACTTGTATTGCTTATTAATTCTTCTAAAACTTCATTAATCATTTTTAACATAAACTCTATAAATTCATTAGAATTGCCATTTTTATGACAATTAGATATTGCTTTATAGTATTCATCTTGATATTCTTTTATTCTAGTTTCAATAGGTAAATATTCAAAGATACCTTTCCATTTAGATAAAATTATATTTTGCCATAATCTAGCTATTCTTCCATTACCATCACTAAAAGGGTGAATAAATACAAACTCATAGTGGAAAACAGAAGATAATATTAAAGGGTGTATTTCTTTGTTTGATTCTTTCATCCAATTAAATAAATTATTCATTAATTCATTAACTACTTTTGGAGATGGTGCCATAAATATGCATTTATCACCATCAAATACTCCTTCATTACCTTCTCTAAATTCACCAGATTCATCTAGTATTAAATAAGTCATAACACCATGAATTTTTTTTAAATCATTAATTGAATAAGGGTTAGTTTCTTTTATTTTTTCATAAGAGTTAAATGCATTTTTAACTTCCTGTATTTCTTTTTGTGGTCCAATTACTATTTTACCATTGATAACATCTCTCATTTGATCTAATGACAATGAATTGGCCTCAATAGAGAGAGAAGAATGTATAGAATTAATTCTATTATTTTTTCTTAAAATAGGCATTCTATTTAAATTGTTATAATTATCTAATTTACCAATATTCTCCATTATACTTGATATATAATCAAGCATAGTATTTGTAATTGTAAATGGTGGGATATATTTTTCCATAGTTATCACCTCTAGTATTTATATTATACCATATTATTTAAAAATATACTATACATCTTACATGTTATCTTACATGTTATCTTACATGATAATTATTTAATTATTTTTTTTACTTTTCAAATATTCCTCAAACTTAGGTAATCCATAATATGGATTATAATAGTTATTAGCTTCATTTAAATGAGCCAAAGCTATTTTAGCTGTTGCTTCCAAATCATTATTAGTAACATTGGTTGCTTCATTTACTTTACCATGTTCTAACTCTATATTTAAACCTGTTAGAAATTCTTCTATAGTAAAATCACAAAATTTTATATTTAGTTTACGCGCTATATAATATGCATCTTCTAAATTAAACATTAAAACACCTCAATATAATATATGTTTATAAAATAAAAGTGTCTTAGTAATTAAAGTTATAACTATATTTTTTAATTTTTTCTATTACCCTATCCTTTTCTTCCCCCTCTAACAAAGTAGGTTTAAAATCATTATAATCGGATACTGAAGAAATAGAACAAGGAATAATCTCAATACTTGTATCAGTTAAAGTTTCATTCGTGTAAGTTAAAGTTTCTCTAAATATCATTGAGTCCTTATCTTTGGGATTTTTATTTCCACCAAAACAAAAATTACCTAAAGAATAAACAATATATTTTCCCTTATACTCTTCTATTCCTTCAAGAACATGAGGATGATGACCAATCACAACATCAACTCCATTATCAATAAGATAATAAGCTATTTCTTGTTGATTTTCATTAAATTGATAACTTCCTTCAACTCCCCAGTGACAAGAGGCAATTATATAATCAACATTGCTTTCTTTAAGTTCTTTAACTTTTTTGTCAATATTTTCATAATTTAAATTGGCATTTTTAAAACCAATTAGTCCAATGTTAATTCCATTTATATTTTCAATATGAACAAAATCATCTCCGTAATAATCTACGTTTTCTTTGGTTAAAGTATTAATTGTATCATTATATCCTTTTTCTAAATAGTCATTTGTATGATTATTAGAAATATTAACACATTCAATGTTACCAAGCTTTAATATATTAACATAATCAAATTCACCTTTAAAATTGAATTCCTTTTCTGAGTAACTTGTAGCATCTGTAAAAGTTGTTTCTAGATTAACAATAGAATAATCATCATTTAAAAAAACATCATTCACATTTTCAAAAAAATAACTAAAATCTCTATTATTTTTTAAAACCATTTCGTTAAAGTAATTGGCATTTTTGTCATTCCCTAAAGTACAATCACCAGCAAAACTAAGTGTGATAGTTTTAATTTCATCTATCTTATTTTCACTAATACTATTTGAACTAATTGTATCATCTAAACCTATTTCTATATTTTTAGGCACTTCTTCTGTAATTTTAATCTCTTTTTTACAACCAGATATTAAAACTATACTTGTTAATAAAAGAAGAGCTTTTATATTTAATTTCAAATTTTTCATTTTTTCACTCCTGGGTTTATATTTTAGCACTTATAAACAATTATTAAAATAGTAATTATGAATTTTTGTTACATTTTTAAACTATGTTGTTTTAATGCTTTTTTATTAAAGCTGTTATAAAAATTAGAAGTGGTAAAATTACTTGAACTGGTATTGCATATAAACTAAATATTTTAGCAAAGTCAAACATATCTATTACATTGTCAAATAGGAATGGGCAAAGAGATAAAATAATTAAACTTGAAGGAATAATAAGTTTTCTATAATCATTATTTTTTGATAAGTGTGCTATACCTTTTGATAAAACAATCACAAATATAGTTATTTTGGTTATACCAGCTAAAACGAAATTGATTGTTATCAAACCTTCTATTCTCGTTATAAATTCACCAATTTGTATTATACGAGCTGCCTGGTATGATGAAAAAGAAGAAGCCTCTAATAACGGAATTCCTAGAACTAAAATATTTCTGACTATTATAGATAATAATGCTATACCACCAAACAAGATAGATAAAATAAATGTCTTTTTTTCTCTATTTTTAATACTAACTGAATCAGCAAGACCTAAAAAAATCACAATTTCTGAGAAAGGAAGCATAAATAATTTAAAAGCGGAATTGGACATTTGCTTTAAGTTGTGCTCAAGAATTGGTTTAATATAATCAAATTCAAATATCGAAATTGAAAATATTATAGTAAATGCTAATGTTGATAAAATAACAGTAATAATTATTAAGGACCATCTGCCAAAAGTTTTAATACCACTTTTAGCTAAATATATAACCATAGCTATTAAAGAAACCATGATTGGTAATTGTGGTGTTTCTGATAGAGTAGTTATTTCGATGTATTCGGAAAAATTTCTAAGTACTATTGATCCCAAATGTAAGGTATGACAAAGAAAAACAATATTTAAAAAAGTTCCAATTTTCTTACCAAATAATTGATCACATATTTCATAAATGTTTTTTTTAGGAAATAAACTGATAATTTTTGAGAGAATTATTATATACGGTATATTAAATAAAAACGAAAATATTAAAGCTATCCAAGCATCTTGTTCAACATCAGAAGTAATATTAACGCCTATAACAACATTACTACCAAATAAAAAAAGCATAATTAAAGATATTAACTGTCTTGATGATAATAACTCTTTTTTGATCATAAAAACTCCTTTCAATTATCACTTTTTGATGATTCCTCTTATTACATCTGATAAAGGTGTAACTTGAAAATCTAAAACATACATTATTAACAAAAAAAAGCTTGATATGTAAAAAATAATATAAATTGTATTTTCTTTTTTACTTTGATTTTTTTTAATGTTTTGATAATCAAAAAGAAAAATAAATAAATATAGCATAATGACAATAAATAGTAACATATATATCCTCCTTTATTTTATATATCCAGTATTATAAACTTCAAATTTTGTATTAATACTAATTTTAATGCTTTTGAATTTTTCATCAAAAACTTTCTTAAGCTTCTTATATTTTTTAGGATTTTCTATATGTAGTTTTTTACCAAAGCCTAAAATATCAGTATCATATTTTTTAGTAATTTTATCTAATACTTTTAATATTCTTTTTTTTACAATTTTTTCCGCTTCTTTTTCTATTTTTTTTAAATCTTTATCAATTAGTTTTTTATTTTGATTTTGTAATTCTCCTATAGTAGCTTTAGTATTAATCGATATTTTTATTTTTAAGTTATTTTTATCTTTTGAAGAATACTTTATTTTTGATTTGCTTTCTTTAATTTCTAATGACAAATTTTGACTATCTTTATCACTGTTTTTAATTTTTGTTTCAATAGTTATTATTCCACCTTTAAACTCTCCTTTAGCTAATAAATAATATTTTGATTCTTCACTAGATAAATACCCCACCATTTTATCTTTCTTAAAAACAGCAATTCCATCTACTTCACAGACTTTCTTATTATCATTTTTAACTAAACTAAATGCCGGTAGTGTCAAAGAAGAACCTTTATAATTTAAAATATTAAAGACTTTGTAAAGCTCTACTTCTTCAGTTGTACTAGTAACTGATTGATCTTTCATTATTATATTTTCGATATCTGTAGAAACAATCGTATTTGTCAGTCCTTTTGTTTTAAGAAGTTCTGAAGCTGTTTTTTCTTTTGAAACAATCAATTTAACATTTTCTCTAATTTCATGGTCTCTAATAAACCAGTTCAATATTGAATTTATACCATCTTCTTGAGCTATTTTTTCACTAACAATAATGACCTTAGCATCATTAAAATATAATTTATTTAAAACTCTTTTTTTAGCATTCCTTACAGCATCAAATATTGTTTTTCCTGTTGATTTAACTACTTCTGATTTAATAGGATAGCCATCTGCTGTTTCTTGCAAATTATATATTTCAAAATTTAAAATATAATTTTTTTCTTCTTTATCAATTGCTATACCTGATACTACAGTCATTTCATTTAGTCCAATGTAATTCCAGCATCCAGTGTTTAACATACAAATAATTATAAATAATAATATATACAACTTTTTTTTAAGCATTACTATCACCTTTAGGAACTCTATTTCTAATTAAATTATGTTTATTTGCTATATCAAAAGGTCTCATATTAAGAATTTTCCAAGGCATTCTTATTAAATTATCTTTTGCTTTTTTACTAAAACCATTTTCTAAGAAATCCACTTGATTGACACCAAAAGATTCTAAGTTTAAAACATGTATTAACCAGAAGCTAGATGCTATTAAAAAGCCAAACAATCCAAACATCGAAGCTAATATCAAAACAGTGAATTTAATTGTAATACTTGAAGCATTCATCTTAGGAACTAGTAAGCTAGTTATCCCAGTCATACCTACTACAATTATCATAGGAGCAGCTACTAATTTTGCCTCTACAGCTGATTGTCCAATAACTAGGGCCCCAACTATACTTAGAGTTTGTCCAATTCCTGTTGGCATTCTAATACCGGTTTCTCTAAGTATTTCAAAAACAAACAACATCACAAAAGCTTCTAAAGCAGCCGGTAAAGGAACACTTTGTCTTTCCAAAGTTATATTTAAAAACAAGGCGGTTGGGAGCATTTCGTGGTGAAAAGCAACTATGGCAGTATAAAGTCCCGGTAAAGTACAGGTTACAATAAATCCGAGGATTCTTACTATTCTAGAAAAAGAAGTATAATAAAAACCCAAATAATAATCTTCACTACTTTGAAAATTTTCAATAAATAAATATGGTAGTGTAAGAGCTACTGGTGTACCATCAACAATGACCGCAATTCTTCCTTCTAATAATTTTTGAGCAACAACATCTGGTCTTTCAGTATTTCCAATTGTCTTAAATGGGGATAAACTATTATTTTTAATTAATTCAATTATATAATTACTATCTATTATTCCATCTATATCTATAGAATCAAGTCTTTTATTTAAGTCTTCTAATATTTCTTTTTTAATAATACTATTCATATAACAGACGGCTATTTTAGTATTTGATCTTTTCCCTATTGTTTTATATACAACTTTAAATTCATTTGTTCTAAATTTTCTATGTAGCATGGATATATTAAATAATATTGACTCTGTAAACCCTTCTCTAGGTCCAAGTAATATTCTTTCATTTTCAGGTTCAGTAACACTTCTAAGATTAAATTTTTGAGTATTCAAAAGAATTACTTCTTCATATCCATCAATAAAAAGAGCTGTTTCTCCATAAGTAATAGATTCAACAATTTCTTTTACACTATTAACTCTTCTGACTCCATTAACTTGAATTATTTTTTTTTCAAGTTGGTCTAAAAAATCTTTTTTTTTCTTAATTTTAGATAAGATTAAAGGTTTGATTATGTTATCATTTATAACTTCAATATTTGTTAAACCTTCACAATAGATGATTGAATATTTCAAATTTGAATAATTTTCATTAATTATTTTTCTAGTAGTAATAGTTGAGACATTTTCAAATAGCGTTAGAAATAGTTTTAAATTTTCATCTATTTTATTTGTCAAAACATATTCTTCTAAATTATTGTTTAACCTTGTAATTTTTTCTTCATATAATAGTTCTTTGTTTCTTTTATTAAAAATATTTATAGTTGTTACCTCCTTTAATACTTTTTTACTATTGTTTCCTTTTTTAAGTTTATTATTCTTTTTTGTTATTATAAGGTTATCTAAATTACATAGTAAATTTATTTTTTAATATATTAAAGTATGGAGGTGATATCTAATGCCTAGATGCATAAATAGATTTATATTACCAATAATGCTTTTTTATATAGGTTTTCTATTTTTAGGTTCACTAATTGGTTTAGTAATTGGGTTACTAATTTCTTCTATACTTATCTCAATTATTATAGGTCTTTTTATTGGATTATCAGTCGGAATTATTTCAAATGCGATTGTACTTATAATAATTAATAAAACTTGCTTTAAAAATGAACATGGGTGTTTATAATTATTCTAATTACGTTTATGTACATTTTATGCTTTATTAAAAAAATCTACATAAACAACCTTTACGATACTAATTATAGTGAATAGTATAAATTGAAAGGAATGATTTAATGTTAGAAATTATTATTTTAAATATACTAGGTAATCAAATTATTAATTTAATTATAATTTATATTTTTTTAAGTTTATTTATTATTTACTTTATTAATTGGCAAGTAGTTCATTTACTTAAAAACTACAAGATTAACAATTTATCTACTTCGCTTACACCAGAAAAACTTAATAAAGAATTAGAACCATTTGGATTTTCATATTTACTAAAATCGGACATATTCATTTCAAACATGTATTCTTGGCAAAGAGAATGCGGTTATACCAAAAGTTATGATCAAATATCACCTCTTTTATGTATGATTATTGATTGTGAACCAATACATTTTGAGTATGATAACCGACGTTGGTTAATAGAATTTTGGAAAGGTCAATATGGAATGACTACTGGCGGAGAAATAGGTTTTTATGTATCTGACAATTTGGAGAAAAAAAGTATTTACTATAGTGTTGATGATGATGAACTTATTTATATGTCTTTTAAACTAATAAAGAAAAATAAACTTTTATTAGCCAGGAAAAATCTTCACTGGTGGTTAACTGGTTTTAAGCTGGGAGAATTTTCTAAACCATCCGACTTAGTGATGGATATAGAAATAACACTTAAAAATAAAGAGATGTGTGATGCATTTGTTGTAGGCTTAAAGAATACCGGATATAAAGATAACGAAATAGTAGTTAAAGAAAATACAGTTTGCCTAACTTTTAATAAGCCTTATACCAAACAACCTTTTACAAAAAAAAGATTGCTTACATTTTTTGTACAAAATTACAACAAAAATAATTGCAAATTTTACAATAAGATTACAAAAAATTACACAAATTCACTAGATAAAATAAATTATATTAGGAGTAGATTTCCAATAATGTATGAAATATCAATCAGTTTCAAAAAACTAGGTCATGCTAACAAAAAATATATATCGATACACTCCTATAAATAATTATATAATTTATAACTTTTTTAAAGATTCTTAAGGAAAGGAAAATATGAAAAAGCTAGATAAATTATCAACAATTTTTGATAAATCCAAAGAAATAAGTTTTAATGATAATTCAAAAATAATCATTATGAGTGATTGTCATAGGGGGATAAATAACTTAGGAGATAACTTTTCAAAAAACAAGAGTATTTTTATTGATGCACTTAGATATTATTATCTAGAAAATTATACATATATAGAAATAGGTGATGGTGATGAATTATGGGAAAATAAGTATTTAGAAAAAATAATCGATAATCACTTAGAAGTATTTCTTATAATGTCTATGTTTTATAAAAATAATAGACTACATATGTTATTTGGAAATCATGATATTACCAAAATTAATATTATAGAAAATAGTATATTAAATAATTATTATGACAAAAATAAAAAAACATATATAAGTTTATTCCCAGGTATTAAAATAGATGAAGGATTAAAAATTAAATATGTTGAGACAAATGATCAAATTTTCTTAACACACGGGCATCAAGGTGATTTTTTCAATGATACTATTTGGAAAATATCTAGATTTCTAATTAGAAATCTTTATAGACCTATTGAATTAATTGGAATAAATATTTCATCGCAAAAAATTTTCAAGTATAAGAAAACCAATGTGGAAAAAAAATTAATTTCATGGTCTATGAAAAATAAACAATTACTGATAGCTGGTCATACTCATAGGCCTGTATTTCCAAAAATTGGAGATAGTTTATACTTTAATGATGGGTGTTGTATTAAACAAGATTATATAACAGGAATAGAAATAAATAAGGGAGAAATTTCATTAATTAAATGGTCAAAAAAAAATCATAAGAATGGAAAATCATTTGTTAAAAAAGATATATTATATGGACCAATGAAACTAAAAAGTTATTTTAATAATTTAAAATAACTTTTTGTTTATGAATCAAATATTAAATTTTTTACCTAATAAGTTTCTTTATTTTTTCTGAAACCTCTTTTGACATATTCTTTTTATTTAGAAAAGTAGGATGATAAGTCCAGTAAACATCTTCATCATATCTTAATGGTTCTTTAATATTTGGTTTTTCTATCTTTTTACCAATGTTTTCTAGGAAAATATTGATATTCTCAAGATAGGGTGATTTTGGGCCTGATACAATTATAGTAGCTCTAGGTTCAAAATATTCATATAGAAAAGTTAAATATTTAATACTAATTTCAGATATTTCATGATTATATTCCGTTATCCCTTTGTCATCTTTTTTTCCAGCTATAAAAGCATTCGACCATATCACATTATTCTTTATTTCTGTTTCTTCAATTTCTATTGTATTTTTTATAAATCTCCAAAAATCTTTTCCTGTTGCGTTTTTTTTATACAAAAAATTATAATATACTCTTTCTATATAATTTCTTTCTTCTTCAATATCATCAAATTCCATTCTGTGACTACCCCATCCATTAGTCTCTTGGCCAATATATAATATTTTGTTTTGGACGTTTTTTTTATATGTTTCATCAGTAGTAACTAATAGAGGCCTCGACAATTCTTCCTTAAATTCATAATAAGAAAACTGCTCAGTTATAAAATTATTTATTTGATTTAAATTCATAAGGCACCCCTTTTTTTAGTGGTTATAATATCACATATATAAGAAAATATCAAATTTGAAAAATTTGTTTTTAATAAAGTAATTTAAATTTAATATCGTATACTATTTTACTCTCTACTAACACTTTGTAATTATGCTATTTTTTTATTTTATGTTATAATTTTTGTATATTATTTATAATAGGAGGTCTCATAATGAACGAAAATAATATTCAAATAATCAATCTTACTCCTGATAATATTGCTAATTATGGAGTTTGTGGTTATAAAGATGTTGAAAAGCACTTAGAATTAAGAAAAAAAATTGATTGGTTAAAGGAATATTATTCTAAAGGTCTTAGAATAAAAGCGGTTATTGCTAATGATGGCAGTTATCAAGGAATGATTGAATATATTCCTGGAGAATATGCGCATAGACCTGTTAATGCTTCTAATTATATGTTTATTCATTGCTTATTTGTAGGGTTTAAAAAAGACTACAAAGGTAAAGGTCTTGCTACCTCATTAATAAAAGAATGTATAAAAAATGCTAAAGAACAAAATATGAATGGAGTTTGTGTTATAAGTAGAAAAGGGTCTTTTATGGCAAAAAAAGAGATATTCTTAAAGTTAGATTTTAATTTAATAGAAGAAATAAAACCGGATTTCGAACTACTTGTATTAAAATTTAATGATAGTCCTAATCCTTGTTTTAAAAACATGGATGAAAATATAAAATATTATAAAGATGACAACTTAACTATATTAAGATCAGTACAGTGCCCATATACAGAAAAAAATGTTAATGAAATGATTAGGACAGCTGAAGACAAATATAAATTAAAAACACGATTAGTTGATTTAAAAAGTCATCAAGATGTTCAATCTTCTCCTTCTCCTTTTGGTTCTTTCTGTATTATTTATAAAGGAGAAGTAATTAGTTATAGTCCTATAAGTAATACTAGATTTATAAATATAATGGACAAAATTATTGAAAAAAAATAATGTACTAATAAAAGACTGTAGATTTTATCCACAGTCTTTTATAAAATTAATTTATTTATATTATCTAGAAAGTTTATCAACTTGATTTTGAAATGCATTTAAATGATTCTCAGATCCGTCTCTTAAAATAATAAATATATCTCTTACACTATCTGGCAAATCATAAGTTAAAAATTTTTCATACATAGAAATATTGTCTATTTCTGCTTGCACTCCTGTTTGAGCAGCTTCAAGAAGACTATTTGGAATTACTATTTGTGACTTTGAAGAATCTGACAGAAACTCAATATTATAAGATTTATATATTTCACTTAAATATGAAATATGTTTTTCTTCGGATAATATAATATTACTATAAGGTCTTTGACTACCAAATTTATCAATAATAGCTTGGTACTCTCCATGAGCTAGATATTCATCCTGTAAAGAATAAGTAAGCATATCTACTATTGTTAAATCTTCATCTAATAAAGCGCCTTTTGCTCCATATCCTTCTAAAGATTCTTTTGCTTCTTCCTCTTTTAAAGGGACTGGATTCATATCAATACTATGTTTTATATCCTCTTTTTTTGAGGTATTACTATTAAAATAAATAGTAACTAAAATTATAGAAATGCATGTAACAAGTATAACTCCTATAATATAAAAAATTCTTTTATTGGTAATTTTTTTTATTTCTTTCAAAATACATTACCTCCTTCTACTTAGTTTTTAAATTTTATTAATTTCTATTTGAAGTACCATTTCCATTAGTACTATTTGTTCCACTTGTATTTCCTTGGTTACTACTTGATGATGTTCCACTCGTTTCACCATTACTGTTTTGGTTAGTTTCAGTGTTTTGTGTTGTATTACCTTTATTTGCTTCTGCCTCAGCTTCTTCATAAGCTTTTTGAGCAGCTATTGCTTCTTGTTCTGCTTTTACTCTAGCTTGTTCAGCTTCTTGATAAGCTTTTTCTGCTACTTCAGCATTTTGATTAGTTTTCATTTGATTTTGTAATTCTTCTGTTGCAGTTTGAACTTTATTTTCAGCTTGGTTTTTAGCTTGTTCAGCTTTTGTAAGTCCTTTTTTAGCTTGAGTTAAAGCAGCACTCTCATACATACTATCTTCATTATTATGACCTACTATATCACTAATGTCTATATTTTTTTCATTTAATAGTTTACTTATTTCGCTTATTCTTAATTTAGCTAAATCTTCTACTCTTAATGTAGCATCTTTTTTTATAATATTACTTATAAATATTGCTTTACTATAAGATATATTATAAGTATCCATTAATGATTTAATATCCTCATCAATATTTTTTCTTATCGTATCAACTTGAGTAATTACTGTTCCAGCTATATATTCTTCATCTAGTTTAGAATTAACTGATTCTAATAAATTAGATTCAATTTCTTTAGCTTTTACTAAATCATTATTCTCTACCGTAAGTAATACATTAGCCCCGTCTCCTTCAAGATATCCTTCTTTTATTAATTCATCTATTATTATATTAGTAGCTTCCTCAGGTTTAAGATTATTAACATTAATATCTTTTAATATTTCTTCTCCATCATCATTTAAAGCTTCAGCTTTTATAACCTTATTATAGTAGTTAGTTGATAATACAATACTTGGATTAACATCTAACGTTATATTTGAATTAACCTTTAAGTTCTTATCATAATAATTTGTTCCTAGTCCAAATACTGCAATAAATAATGCAATAGCAGGTACTAAGAATGGCAAAAATAATTTATTTTTTTTCATTTTATATTCCTCCTTATAATTATTTGTAATATTAGGGGACATCTCAGTAGAAGTCATATTATTTATTGATTTTTGCAAACTTCTTTCTATTTGCCTATTTGAAAAACTTCTCATAAATTCCTCCTTTAATTATATTCTAAAAATTTTCTCATTTTAATTAGAGATCTATTATACTTAGATAATATAGTTGACAATTGTATATCTAACATTTTAGCTATTTCTTTATGTTTTAAACCAGAATTATGTAACATTACTATTTGTAATTCTTCTTCTGATAAGATTTCTAAAGCTGATTTTAATATTAGTTTATCTATTTCTTTATCAACACAAGAAAACCTAACATCATCTTCTAATCTATCAACTTCATCAGTTTTTTTATTTTTTCTAATTAATGAAATTGATTGATTTCTAGCTATAGCATATATCCAAGCGAGAGGTTTACCATTATTTTTATATGATTCTGATTTTTCAAGTATTTTAATATATACTTCTTGTGTAATATCTTCAGCATCACTTGGTGATTTTGTAATTGAAAGAGCTATACTAAATACGATTTTCTTTGTTTTCTCATATAGTTCATCAAAGGCTTTTTTATTACCAATTGATACTTTATTAATTAATGAATCGTTTATCCCGGAATTAATTGATATATTAATTAACTTCACTTTCATCACCTCTCATAATAATAACGCTTAACAAAGTTGTTTTATTGCATTAATTATAATTCTTTTTTTATTATTTTGCAAATAAATCAAAACAAGAATAATTAAGTTTTTAAAACGATTTTTATGGCAAATTTTTTAGACACCAAAAAACCCTTGAATTACAAGAGTTTATATTCTAAATGGTCGGGAAAACAGGGTGCTATAATGAGGTTCAACATCTTTCGCTTGTCCGACATTAATAATTTTTTCAAAAATCAAATTTACATTTTCTATATAAGGAGAAGACTCATCACAGATAAAAAACACTTATTTGTGATTTTTATTATAAATCGATATTTTATCTATGTGTTGTTTTACTACCCTATTAAAATTATTTATATAAAATAAATAATTATGGTCTTCTTCTGAAGATAGTTCAGTAATAGGATTTATTATCAATCTACCTTCACGTGACGTTTGTTTTATTTGTAGATGTTTTTCTTCTAACTCTTTTCTTAATAGACTTTCTCTTTGATTATGAGGATTAATAACTTTACCTTTTTGATTAATATAAGCATGATCATCTCCCCTCATAATAATTTATACTTATTACAGTAATAGTCCGGTGGCGCATCTGCCTTGCCAGAAGAATTAATCCATTTTTCCCATTTTCTTTTATTATGTAATCTATTTAAAAACTTAATTGATTCTATGCTTTTCTTATATAACAATATTTCTTTTTTTCTAACATCTGAAACATTTCTATTACTTTATTTTTATTATCAAGTAAATTCAATATATATCACCTCAATTTATTTTAACATATTGCAGAAAAACATCATTAAAAATATAATGAAAGTAAAGAATGTTACAAATAGTAGATTATTCAACATTTAATTTAGATTATTATTTAAATTTTATGGATTGATGATTAATTTATTTTCTTTACATTATAGTTTAATTATTCTTAAGTACTTCTTATAAAAATAGAGTTAGCTCATATTCATTAAATTTATATATTGGGGAACAGTAAGTCTTATCTAACTGTACTAATACTTATTCAATACTATTATATATTATTAACAAAAAAAACTATAGATTTTAGAATAATACTTTGTATTTGCAATATATTCCATTTTAGACCTCCAATTATTTCTATCCATCCCTTAAATGATTACCAGCGAAGCAAGCTTTTAATATATGAGGAAGATAAAAAAGTTAACATGATAAACGGATTAAGTGATGTACTACGGAAAAAAATATATAAAATATTATGCCGTTTACGGTACAATATTAATTGTTCTTATTTACATGAACATAAGTAAGATAGTATAAAAAGGATTCTATAAGTTTATATCGAATAATATTATATAGGAGGAATATAATATATGAATAATATGGTGAAAGAATTAGATTTTAAATTCCAAAAAATTAAAAAGGATGGGTGGATACTTGGTGATAAAAATAACGTCGGTTCAGCAGGAATATTATTTGAAAGGCTTATAGGGAAAACGAATAATAATTTCGAATTACCCGATTTTAATAATATTGAAATTAAAACAAAAATAAAAGGACGTGAACAATATATTACTTTATTTGTGGCAACCCCTGATAGTTATTTATTTGAAATAAAAAGAATTCTTGATAGATATGGTTATAAGCGAGACGATAATAAAATTAACAAAATATTCAATACTTCATTATATTCAAATTATTCGACTAAAATTTTTAACAAATATTTTAAAATATATGTAGATTATAAAGATAAAAATGTAGTAATGAAGGTATATGATAATAATTACTGTCTAATTGATTCTGATACCAAGTGGTCCTTTGATATGTTAGAAGAAAAACTACTAAGAAAACTAATTTATTTAGCCGTTATTGATGTTGAAAAAATGTATAAGGGTGGGAAAAGATATTTTAGATATACGGATATTTCTTTTTATAAATTAAGAGATTTTAAAATTTTTTTATTGCTGGTCAGAAGCGGAAAAATAAGAGTAACGTTTAGAATTGGTTTTTATAAAGATGGTATAAGGTGCGGAAAAATATATGATCATGGAACTAGTTTTAGTATAAAAAAAGATGATATTGAATTATTATTTACTAAATTTGAGTAATATATTTTCTTGATTTATATTATTTTTTTGTTTGGGGCAAAGGTTTAATGCAATAAAAAACAGACTTATGTCTGTAAATTCTAAATGGTCGGGAAAACAGGATTTGAACCTGCAACCCCTTGGTCCCAAACCAAGTGCTCTACCAAGTTGAGCCATTTCCCGATTTATGGTGCGCCCGAAGGGATTCGAACCCCTGACCTTTTGGTTCGTAGCCAAACACTCTATCCAGCTGAGCTACGAGCGCATGCTACAAATTTATTTATTATTTCAAAAATTAAATGGTGGCTCCGAATGGAATCGAACCATCGACACAGGGATTTTCAGTCCCTTGCTCTACCGACTGAGCTACAGAGCCAAAATTAATGGCGGTCCCGACGAGATTCGAACTCGCGATCTTCTGCGTGACAGGCAGACGTGATAACCGCTACACTACGGGACCAAAATTGGTTGCGGAAGTTGGATTTGAACCAACGACCTTTGGGTTATGAGCCCAACGAGCTACCAAACTGCTCTATTCCGCGATATTATAATAAGTGGCGGAGAAAGAGGGATTCGAACCCCCGCGCCGTTTCCGACCTGCCGGTTTTCAAGACCGGACCCTTCAACCAGACTTGGGTATTTCTCCAAAATAAATGGTGCCTAAGGCCGGACTTGAACCGGCATGGGATATGACTCCCGCAGGATTTTAAGTCCTGTGCGTCTACCAATTTCGCCACTCAGGCACATGTCATTAATAAATGACTACTAAATTATATAATAAATTTTCTTGTTTTGCAATACTTTTTTTGAATTTTCTTGTAAAATAGATACATTTAAATATATGCACTACTGCAACATATATAATAAAAAAGAATCTCTCGATTCCATAAATTTTAAATGGTGTCCCGTACAGAATTCGAATCTGTGACCCTTTGATTAAAAGTCAAATGCTCTACCAGCTGAGCTAACGGGACATATAAATATTAAATGGCTGCCTCGGCTAGACTCGAACTAGCGAAATGCCACAGTCAAAGTGTGGTGCCTTACCGCTTGGCTACGAGGCAAACTAACACATAAGAATGGTGGAAGGAGATGGATTTGAACCATCGAACCCGAAGGAACAGATTTACAGTCTGCCGCGTTTGACCACTTCGCTACCCTTCCAAAAGTGGTGCCGGAAAAAGGACTTGAACCCTCAACCTACTGATTACAAGTCAGTTGCTCTACCAATTGAGCTATTCCGGCAAATGGTGGGCGATATAGGACTCGAACCTATGACCCCCTGCTTGTAAGGCAGGTGCTCTAACCAACTGAGCTAATCGCCCTTGTTTGACGTAATTAAATATATCATTTATAAATTTATTTGTCAATAGAATTTATTTTATTTTTGTTATTTTTTAAATTTTCTTCTATCCAAAAAGGTAATTTATAAGATAAAGTTTTAAAACCTTGCTTTGTCTCTATTATTTTTTTCCTCTTTGAACCACTTTTTTTATAATCAATATTCTTTATACTTAGTTTCATTTGTTTTTTAATTTTATTTACTTCCAAAATTTGCACTTTAATAATTTCAGATTCTTCAACATATTTATTTGGTTCTCTAACAAATTTACTTGAAATTTCAGAAATATGAATTAATCCAGTATAATCATCAGCAATTCTCACAAAAATACCAAATTCTGTTATCCCACTAACTGTTGCTTCAATAATACTACCATTTTCATAATCTGTCATATTTTGTCACCTCGCTTGATAATTATATCATAAAATTATTTAAAAAAATATATTTACATTAAATTTCAATTAACGTATAATTTTAGTTAGGTGATAGAATGAATGATAATTACGAAGTAGAATTAAAAAAAATAATTGAAGTAATTGACAATATAAGACCTTTTTTAATTAATGATGGAGGAAATATAGAATTTATCAAATATGAGGATAATATAGTTTATATAAAAATGCAAGGCGCATGCGCTAATTGCCCTATGCTAGAATTAACTTTAAAAGAAGGTATTGAAACTGCAATTATCGAAGAAATACCGAGTGTAAAAAAAGTTATAAATTTAATATAGTAAAGTGAATCTAAAATGATTCACTTTTTTCTATCCACTCAATAACAGGCAATTTTGTATAATTATTTATTAACTTGTATATAGAGCAAAGATTGTTTTGATAATAGTTAATACTTTTAATTATTTCTAGTAAATTATCTTCTTTAAAATTGCCCTTTATAATTTGTTCATATGTATCAAAATAAAAAGAGGGGAACATAAACCTGATTAAAAATAACTTTAGTTCTTCGTTATCAAGATTATTTTTATCAAAATATTTTTTTATTTCAAAAATAAAATCAACAATATTTTCTTTTTCATCAGCAATTTCTACTTTTTTAATCAGCATGCTATTCTTAAAAAACTCGGCTACATCCCTTACCCTAGTATCCAATATTATATTAAAAGGATCATAGAGGTCAAATAATGTACTGTCCGAATTTATTCTTTTGTGTGACACAAATAAATCTTTTTGATTAACTGTATTTAGCATTTGAATCCCATTTTCAGCAACACCGGCAAAATATCCAAAACTATTTCTAATATTTGGATATTTTAAGCCAAATTGATTAACTTGATATTCAAAATAATCTATTTTTTCAATCCAAAGTTTTTTCCAATTACAACTTTTACCTTTATTAAAATAATTAACTTTAAAACTATATTTTATAATAGAATCAAATGTTACTTTTTCCTCCAAATTTTTTGCATATTTCATAAGAACATATGGTTTTTCATTTATATAAGTTATTATCTTTTTTTCATTATTTAAGATTATTTCGTGGCAATAAATCATATTATTTCTTAGAAACAAACTCATTTCATACATTTCATTTAATTCTTCAAGACCACTTTCACATAGTCTTAAAATGTAATTATCACCACCAGACTTAAATTCAAATTTATTATTATAATGATGAATTTCTTCCGAATTTATACTGTAAAAATAAGTAATCCAATTTTTCATGATATTCACCCTAATTAATTTTATTATTTTTTTAAAGAATTATACAAATAAAGCAAAATAAAAAGAGATTAATCTCTTTCAATATCCCCAAACTTTTCTTTATAATTTAATAATTCAGCAACCATATCTTGTAGCAAGACATCAACAGCCTCTTTTTCTTCTTTTACGGCTATATAGAGCGCTTTATAATTAATATCTTCCATTCCTATTCTTATGGGATTGATTTCGTTATATTGGCTTGTATCTTCAAATTCATCATATGATATCTCATCATTCAAATTTGCTTTATTTGTTATCTCTTTATTTAATTTTTCATCTAACTGAACATTTGTTGAGTTATCAAATTCGTTTTGATCAAATATATAATTTGAAGCTAAAACTGAAACCAATTTTTCATCTAATTTGAAAAATCTTGCTGATTCGATTTTTATTCCCTCTATTTCCTTAGGGTCTAGATCTTCAACCAATTTTTTCTTATCCGATTTTACTTCCTTAATAACTTTTTTTACTATATCTTGCATTCCCTTCCATTCAGTTTCATCCTTTATGTTTAAACTAATTGGAACTCCAAGTTCTTCCATTATTTTTACCAAATATAATTTCACATAGTCTTTTTCATCTGTTTCACCCATGGTATAAATTAGAAAATAGTCACTTTTGAATTTGAAATATCTAACCAAATCAACTTTTTTTCTATAATTTTCACTATCAGTCAACAATATTTTATACATATTATTCACATCCCTTTTTATTCTTAATGTTATTATATCAAATTATATATTGTTTTAAAACATAAAAACAAAAAATTTAGTAAAAAGACAAAAGAAAAAATATTAATTTATAAGTGTTGGAGCTAACCAACTAAATAAATCAATATTTCTTAAAATGCCGAACAACAAAGAAATTACAACTAATAAATATATAAACCAATCAGGAATTTTCTTGATACTCCTATTTAAAAATTTAGATACATAATAATATATTATATAAATTGCAAATAAAATAATAAGAATTAAACCAAGAGAATTATACCTAAAAGCTTGATATATTTCAAGTTTAAATAATGATTCAATGCATCTTGTCATACCGCACCCTGGGCAATATAAACCTGTTATTTTATGAAAAGGACATCCTATATCAAAAATGTATACAACAGAAAATAACAAAATTAATATTAAGTTTATCTTATGCGTTTGCGATTTCATTTAAATCTGATTGCATTAAGCAGTAATTAACTATTCCTAAACCTAAGAAACTTAAAATAAGGTATAACACTGCGTTATCACTTGCATTTAAGCCAGCTTTATCTTTAGCTTCGTATATTTTTTTACCCATCATATAGTTCCAGTAAAGACCATAAATTCCGCACGTTAAAATAGTTAACAAGAATGCCAAACCTCCTGACATACTCTTATCTTGATTTGCAAAACCAACATCATCTGTCAATGTTATAAACCAAATAATCCCATAAATTCCACATGTAAATATTGTTAATAAAATACAAGTAGCTATGTTTTTTTCTCTTAACATATTCTATTCCTCCTAATCTACAACAATAATATCATACATATATGTTTTTTTCAATAAAAAAAGATTATTTAAAATAATCTAATTTCATATTTTTTTTAACATCAGTCATTGTTTCTTTTGCAATGTTTTTTGCCTTATTAGTACCTTCTATTAGTATTTGATTTACAAATTCTTCATTTTCTTCATAATGTTTTCTTTTTTCTTTTATCGGTTTAAGAAATTCATTAATACTATCGATTAGTTCTTTTTTACAAGAAACACATCCTCTTATTCCTTTTTTACATTCAGAACAGATTGTTTTAATACTCTTTTCATTAACTAACTTTTGATAGTAATATACCATACAAACTTCAGGATTAGCCGGATCATCTTTTCTGATTTTTTGCGGGTCTGTAACAGCACTCATTATTTTTTTGCTGATTTCAACCTCAGAATCATTTAAGTAAATGGCATTGCCCAAACTTTTACCCATTTTTTCATTTCCATCAATGCCTTTTATTCTTGAAAATTTACTTAACAATGGTTTAGGTTCTACTAAAGTTTCACCATATATATTATTGAATTTTCTCACGATTTCTCTGCATTGTTCCAATAAAGGGAGTTGATCTTCGCCGACCGGTACATACTCTCCTTTAAACGCTGTTATATCTGCCGCTTGGTTTACTGGATAACCTACAAACCCATAAGTTACTCCCTCACCTGATCCACCAAACAAATATTTTTTTTGAGCTATTTCATTTTTAACTGTTGGATTTCTATATAACCTTGCCATGGTTACTAAATTTGAATAGTAAACTGTTAACTCAGCTATTTCCGGAACCATTGATTGAATAAATATTGTAGCTTTTTTCGGATCTATACCGATTGAAAGTAAGTCTAACACTACATTTCTTACATTTTCTCTTACTTTTGAAGGATTATTAAAATTGTCTGTTAGTGCCTGAACATCAGCTATTTCAAAATATGCATCATACTCATCTTGAAGTTTGACCCAATTTTCTAATGCTCCAAAATAATGCCCTAAATGTAAATTACCAGTAGGCCTAACTCCTGTAAGTATTCTTTTCATAAACCCCCCTTTTTATAATATTGTTTCGTCTCTTTTTATGTATTTTTGTTTTTCTTCCATCATAAGTGCTGAAAAATTGGTTTCTATTTCAGTTAAGGCTTTTTTATCTATTTTTGAAATGGTGAAAAACTCCTTAATTGTATCTATATATAATTTTCCCCATACTATACCCATTTTAACTTTTAAATCGTTAAATAAATCTGGTGTTATAGATGTGAAAAAATATCCAAACAATAGTCTTTTTGTCCCTAAAAGTATTCTCTTATTTGTTATTACAATAACATAAGTGGTAACTATATCAAAAGGATTGTCTGTTTTTTGTCCAGCAAAAGAATACATAACTTTTTCATCATCAGCAATATAATTATCAATTACTTTAGAATGTTGCCTAAGTCTCCAAGCTATAGTACATGGATACTTAAATTTAAATTTTTTTACACTTTCATAAACTCTTCTTTCCATTTTACACCTTCTTCTAGCACGAATATTTCTATATCGTTTTTTGCTTTTGTTTATAATTAATTTGTAGTATTTGATTATCTGCGTTTTTCATCAAATCAATGACTTCTAAAGCATTTTCCATTTGTGATGCTACCAATATATCTATAGAAATCGTTCCTATTATTTTTTCCCAAAACTTGTTTAAATCACTATTGGGATTAATAATTGCATATTTTTTATTTGTCTCATCAACTCCTATAAAATATAATTCTTCTTCACTGGAATAATCATAAAATGCATAATTTGCTTTTGTTTCAGTATATTCTAAGTTGTCATTTATTACTTTATCATACTCTAATATTTTTTCATAACTAATCATATTGATATTTGAACAACTGCTCTTATATAAAAGTGATATTGCTATTATTTCTGACAAATTTGTTTTTCTATTCATTTTTTAACCTTTCTATTTGATTTGTTTAATATATTATACCAAATTCTTCGTTCTTTTCAAATGTTTTATTGTGATTATATTTACTATCATGTTCAAAAAATTAAAAGTAGCTGAAGTATATGATCCGATTTTCAAATCATATATAAACCACATAAGCATTGTAAATGCTATTAATAGTTTGAGTTTTTTTGTATCTTCAGTTGTCATTAACCAAATGTAGGTAATGGTTGCTATTAATGGTGTAAAACCAATAATTCCTAAATTGTTGAATTTAATTATTAACGCAATCGATATTACCGATATTATAATTTTTGCTTTTGTTTTTAATTGTCCTTTATAACAAAGTATATTTCTTATAAAACCAATCATATTTATAATAACTCCTGATATTCCATTTAAAAATGTATTACTTATTATAGAAAGACCTATTTGAACTGTTTGAAAATAAATTATTTTTTTTCTGTTATTAAGCAGACCTGTATATACCATTATTATTGAAGCTATAAATGCTACTATATTACCTATTATCAAGTTATTCATAAACCACCTTGTTTTATTATAACATCGTTGTAATACTATTTGTTATATTATTTTATTTTGTTTTAAATTCGAAGTCAAAATATGTATAATATCCACCCTTTGGAAGATTAATATATTCTTCAATTAATTTTTTAGATGCAAGAGATATATTGGAAATTCTATCTACAGATTTTTCTAACTTAACAAGAGGATTAATATATCTAGTCTTGCTTTTAACATTAACACAATACTTATTTTCGATAAAATATTCACTTCTATTAGCAGTTTTACATTTTCGGAAATTATTCCATACATTTCTCATGTACTTATCTTCACAATTCTCAAATAAATTAATTACTTCCTCTTCACTTAATTTATATAAATCATCGATTTGAAGTAAACCTAGTTCATTTAAAACTCTGCACATATCTGCCATGAATTGCATTACAGTTCTATCGTTATCACTTACCCATTCTGGCCATATTTTTGAGGCATTTTTAATATATTTTTCACAAATATGTTTATCTTTAAATCCTAGTTCATCTATTTTGTCTTCATTCTTTAAAATAACAATATTACTATATATTTCCTCTATTATATTTAATTCCCAAATTCTATAAAAAGTTAAACCACTTGAAAAAGTATATTCAAATCTATCTGCTGATAGTTTTGGCGTTTCGTTGTCTGCTATAGGATAGATTTTATAATCTGCTACTTCTTCCAATTTAATTTTATCTTTTTTTAACAAAGTCATTATTTCTTTAGAATTTCGTATAATTTCTAATGTTTTTTCTTCAGTCGATTCTTGAATTTCTGTATCTCCATTCATAAAATCTATGCAGTGTTTAAAAACTGGAGTTGCTATATCATGGAACAAACCTGCTAAAGTTTGTTTTTTATCATGTGTGAAGTTCCATATTATAAGAGCTACTCCTACGCTATGATCTAAATTCGAATAAAAATATTTTATATTAAAACAACTTGAGTAGTCTGTTCCACAACTTATACTAATTTTACTTATTCTATTCATTTCTTTGGTATCAATATAATCTTCAATCCATTCTGGATATTCAGGAGACAATATTCTAAAGTATTTTTTTTGTTCATCATTTAATTGATTATAGTATTTTCCCATAAAGTTACTCCTTTAATAAGAATTATATCATAAAAACTATTAAAAACTGTTGTTTGTAAGAAAAATGTAATTATATTCTTAATCCTAATTTTTCCTTAACTTCTTCCATTTTCTTGGAAGCATATTTCCCGGCTTTTTTTGAACCGATTTTTAATACTTTTTTTAAATATTTTTCATCTTTTCTATATTTATAAAATTTTATAAACAAAAAAGACCCCGGTCCTAAAATAGGACAAGAGTCTTGCACCACCTAATTGTAGTTAATTCATATACTATCATATATGTTCTCTTGATAACGGAATGAATTTTCCGATTTTTCATACTTTAATTAATTTCTGAAAAACTCTCTTTGGGCCATTCAATATTTATCAAATACAATTTTCCATCAACCAATTGCTTTCTATAATTTTCAAAAATATCTACTTCTCCAAATCACTGATTTAAAATATATTTTTATAATATCATTTTATAACTAATATGTCAAAATATTAGTTATCTTATTTTTTTTAGGGTTTTTATTATTTTTTCAATACCATTACCATTTTCTTGGTTTTTATTTTGTTGTTTTTCTTCTCTAATTCTGTTTACTTCATATTTATGAAATTCTGAAACGAGACAAAATTGTTCTTTTAAATTTTTCTTTTTTATTTCTTGTAAAGATAAATTTGAAAATTCATCCTTTATATGCATTATTAAGTTAGTTTTAGTTGGAATAATAGATATTTTATCTTCTAAACTTAGTTTAAATAATGCCTCTTCCAATTCTTTTGAATAGTTATAATTTTCTTCGTTTAAAATTGCAATTTCACCTAATGTTGAATTAAAATATTTTGTTTCTTGACATTTTTTTATAAAGTCCACCAAACTATTTCTATTAAAAAAGTAATTGTTTTGAATATAATTTACATAACAAAATAATAGTAAAAAATCGTAAGCATCATTTTTTAAATTTATATGTTCTTCTTGATTATTATTATTTTCTTCTATTTTTTCTTCCATAAACCCTCCGCATTTAAACTAATATACTATATTTTAAGTAAAAAAATACATTTTTAATAATTTGCCTAGAAATAATGTAGCTTTATTTTTTTGTTTTGACAAAACTATTACTATTATCAATAGTTTTAAATTCCAGCATGCTTTGAAGCATATCATTAATTATAGTCATATCAACAATTCTTTTAATCTCATTTAACTTATTCATTTTTTCTTCTTTTGTAATATTTTGATCATTAATTTTTTCTAATTCTATTATTGCTTTTTTAGCTAATTTTTCTCTTTCATGCCTAGATTTTAAATCAAATATTTCGTCTAGTACTTGTATATCTTTTGATAATAATCGATCAATTAAGTTTACCATATCAGGATACTCATATGTATCGTATCTTATTAAATAGTTTCCTTCTTTTGCTGAGTAAATACTACCATATTGGACAAAGATAACTTTTCTATACGAAAAATTTCTTATTTCTCCGTTTTTAAAATGTGGTCGCTTCACGTCTATACTATTATATTCATGATGAATTATGCTACTATAATTATTTACTATTGTTTCTCTAAATTCAAGCATTTGCTCTTCGTCAAAAGTCACTTCATATTTTTTTGTCTTATTGTCCTCTTGTTTAAAATAAATCATTAAGCCTCCTATTTTATTTATTATAATACAACTTTAAATATTTTTAAAAAGGACATAAACAAGCTCCCTTTATTATTTTTTTATATATCTCTTATATATTTTTTTGTTTTTCCGAATGCTTCATTTCTATTAATTCCATAAAAACTATCTATTTCTCTGGCTTTTTCGAGCGCTGATTCTAAATCAATTTCTTTAGACATAACTTTTGTTTTAAGATCTAAAAACAATTGATTTCTTTCTTGTATTTCTTCAAAAGATAAAAAATCATGTTCTTTAATCTCAAATTGATTATTTGTTCGTAATATTGAGTTTCTCTCTATTGTTTCTTTTTTAATTTTATCTAAATATTTTGATTCTATTGGATATGATTCTTCTTTCAAATCATTTATTTTTTGAAAAGCTTCATCAAATAATTTTTTGAATATATCAATTTCAAAAATACATCTTCCTGCTAAAAAGTCTTCTACATAAATACCTAATTTTTCCTCAAAATCAAGATAAATAATAGTAATTTCCTCATTATTTTCAAAACAATTTTTTTTCATAAAGGCCTCCTTGGTTATTTATTATAGCACATTTTAATAATTATTCAACTTTTTGTTTTAAAATGTATATATTCAAAAAGATACATCTTACAATGTATCTTAAATATAACTTATTTACTTTTAAACATGGTTTTGATAAATCTTATAGGATTTTTGGTTTTGATTTTTGTTTTTTTGTTTTCTTGGTTATTATAATCTCTAGTTATTAGCTCATCTATTTCAAAATCTTCTTCAATAGAATCATTTTTAACTATTATTTCATCTATTTCTTCAATCGATAAGTTTAAATCTAAGTATTCATTAAATTCTTTTATAAAGTTCTGAGCCCTAAGATGTCCTATTGCTGGAACTGTGTTTTTTGAACATATCAATTTAATTGCAACAAGATTTAAAAGTTTTTTTCTTAATTTTATATCATAACTATGGTTTAAAATATTTTTTCTTAATTGAGTCAAATCAAATTCATCTTCATAATTTATGGTAAGATTTATCAATAATTCTTCCAATGTCAGCTCTTTATCAACATATTTTTTCAATTCTTGTTCTAAAAAAACTTTACCTGTATAATAATTAGCTGAAATAAATAAAGAAGGATTTTTTTTCTGTTCTTTATTGATATTTTTTTTGTCTATTTCCATTATTACAATTGGTTCGAAAAGCGTTGGTGTTATGTTTTTATATAATGGTTTATTTCCCCATCCTTCTGAACGATAACCACACTCTATCATGCTTAATTGTTCTTTTGATAATCTGTATAGAAGTTGTCTTACTGTCATTGTATTTGAAATGTCATTAATGTCTTGAAATTGTGAATCTATAACCCAATCATATTCACCAAGTTCTCTTTCGGGATACTTCACTTCATACCAATAAGATATATAATTAATTAGGTCTTGCATTTGTTTTAAATCAAGTAAAAAATTATACCCTTCCTTTTTAATTGTTTCTAGCCAAAACAAAAATTTTTTATTATCTTCTATATTGTATTTCCTTAGCCCCTGAGTATAAAAATTATTTAATTTTTCTAATGTCATAAAAAAACCTCCTAAACGAGGTTATATTATATCATAATTTTATATTTTTGTTAACTTTTTTAACTTTTTGTGTTGTTCCGAACTTATTACTAATTCTTCTCCATCAATCATTTTATCATAGAAGTCACTAATTATTTTTCTTTCAAATTTGTTAAAACTATTAACAAATTCTACTGCTTCATTCAAATATTGAAGTCTAGGCTTTATTATATTTTGAATAGAGATATCACTTGAAATATATATCGAAGAACCTTGTTCTGGTGAAATTGTATATAATACATTTGCTAGTTTTAATTGAAAAACTGCGTCTTCTAATACCGTAGAATAATTATAAACCCCATTGTTTTTTATTTGAATAGATTGTAACAATTCTTTGAATTTATGTGTTTCTTTACAATTTACAATATAAGATAACAAATTATTTCTACTAAAAGAATAATTGTTTTTTATTGAACTTATTGCACAAAAAAGCATCATAAAATCATAAGGTGTTACATTTTCTTCGCATAATTCTATTTTTTTGTATTCATTTTTAATTAATTGATTTTCCATAAAAACCTCCCCTTTATATATTATAACATAAAAATTTATTTTATAATATGTGCCGTTATAATTGTATAACTATGTGAATTAATAGTTATCTTAATATTATCAATTTCACAATACCAATTTTTTCCTTGTTCATAGATATTGCAATTTTTATCTAAAATTTTATTCTTACAATATTCAACTACATCATTTATTTCCAGTTTGAGATTTTTTTTAATTCTATCAATACCCATTTCAGTAGTATGAATTTTATTTATATTTTTAAGTAATATTTCCTTGTCATTCATTATTTATTTCTCCTATAAATTTTTTTTAATTGGATGTCTAATAACTGTTTTAAGTTTACTTATAGATGTTTTTCTCGGATCACTCAAATAGACTTCATGATGGTATCTTTCATCTGTTATATCTAATTTATACCCATTTTCTTCCATATAAGTATGCATCATTTCAACTGTTTCAGGCTCATTGTCAAAAGAACCAATATGCATACACTGAACACATTTACCTTCATCATATGTAAGAAATTCAACTCTAGAAAAATCTTGTTTTTTCTTTTTTGTAGCTTCTTCAATTGCCCAATCAAAATCAGTTTTAGAAACAAAATCTGGCAATCTTATAATTGAAATAAAATTCAAATCATTCTTTCTATTATAGTCCATTCCTTTAGTATCTTCTTGCCACCAAAATCCTTCTAATGGAGGAACTACATATTCAAAAAATCCTTCAATTTTATATGAACTTTTATAACTCATTTTAATAGTGTATGCTAAAGAATATAATAAACCAATGGTGTTTTGATAATCACCGTTTTCTTCATTTGGATTACCTTTACCTCTTACTGCAATGTAATTAACTTTAGGTATTTCTATAATATTTGGTTTATTCTTTGGCATATAAAATTCTTTATATTCTTTTTTAAAGTCAAAAGCCATGTTATCACTCCTATTATTTATTATATAGAAAAAATAAGTATATTTCTATATTATTCGACTTTATTTTATCATTTTTTTGTATTAAAAAAGCCTGTATTTACAGACTTTAATTCTATTTTCCACAACATTGTTTATATTTCTTGCCACTACCACATGGACAAATATCATTTCTTCCAACTTTTTCTACTTTTTTAGGTGTTGCCTTCTTGATCTTAGTATTATCATTTACAGCTTCACCCTTAATAACTTGTTTTCTTTCAACATTTTGTCTTACTTCTGCTTTAAGCAAAAACAAAGTTATTTCTTTATCTATATTATTAAGTAACTCATCATAAATCTCAAATCCTTCGCTTGTATAAGCTCTTAAAGGATCTATTTGAGCATAACTTCTTAAATGAATTCCTTCTCTTAAATTAGACATAGTATTAATATGATTCATCCAATGAGTATCAATAACTCTAAGAGAAATAGCTTTTTCAAATTCATTTGAAAGTTCTAAAGGCATTTCTTCTATTTTATTTTCAAACTCTTTTTTAACAAGTTCATATAAATAATCTTTTATTTCTTCTTTTTCTTTATTTTCAATTGTTTTTAAAGAAATCTTATCTTTTAACAATTCTTCATTAATAAACTCTAATATTTCTTCTAAATCTTTAGTAGTTAAATATCCTTCTGGATATACATGAGATTCTACTAAATTAGAAACAAAATTTTTAAAATTATTAAGTACAGATTCATGAATTGATTCTGAATCTAAAATTTCATTTCTCTTTTCATAAATATATTCTCTTTGTTGATTAATAACATCATCATATTGTAATAAACTTTTACGAATATCAAAATTATTACCTTCAATTTGTTTTTGAGCAGACTCAACTGATTTTGATACAAAACCTAATCTAATAGACATATCTTCATCTGCACCAATTCTAGAAAGGGCCATTTTAGCTCTTTCCCCACCAAATCTAACCATTAATTCATCTTCAAAAGAAACACAAAATTGTGACATACCAGAGTCACCTTGACGCCCTGATCTACCTCTCAACTGATTATCAATTCTTCTTGATTCATGTCTCTCAGTACCTATAACACATAAACCACCAAGTTCTTTTATATCATCAGTTAATTTTATATCTGTTCCACGTCCTGCCATATTAGTTGCTATTGTAACAGCCCCTTTTTCACCAGCTTTAGCAATAATTTCTGCTTCTCTAGCATTATTTTTTGCATTTAAAACTTCATGTGGAACATGTTCCTTTTTAAGCATTGAACTAAGTAATTCACTGGTTTCAACAGCTATAGTACCGACTAGTACTGGTTGACCTAATTCATGTCTTTCTTTTATTTCTTTAACAACCGCTTTATATTTACCTTTTTTAGTAGTAAAGATTAAGTCTCCATAATCTTTTCTAACTACTGGTTTATTAGTTGGTATAGAAATAACATACATATTATATATTTCTCTGAATTCTTCCTCTTCTGTTTTAGCAGTACCAGTCATACCTGATAATTTATTATACATTCTAAATAAATTTTGAAAAGTAATTGTTGCTAAGGTTCTTGTTTCTTCTTGAATTTCAACACCTTCTTTAGCTTCTATTGCTTGATGTAATCCATCAGAATAATTTCTTCCAGCCATTAAACGACCAGTAAAAGGATCTACTATTACTATTTTTTCTTCATTAACTACATAATCAAAATCTTTTTTCATAGAATAGTTTGCTCTCAAAGCTTGATTTATGTAATGTATTAAATTTGTATTATTTATGTCATAAAGATTCGAAATTCTAAAATAATTTTCTCCTTCTTTAATTCCCTTTGCATCTAAAGTAACGGATTTAGTTTTTTCATCATATATATATCCATCATTTTCTTTTAGTTTTTTTACAAATCTATCTGCATCAATATAAAGATTAGCAGTTTGCATTTGTCCACCTGAAATTATAAGGGGAGTTCTCGCCTCATCAATTAAAACTGAATCTACTTCATCTATTATAACGAAATTAAGAGGTTTTTGAACTCTATTTTCTTTTTTTACAACCATGTTATCTCTTAAGTAATCAAAACCTAATTCATTATTTGTTGTGTACATGATGTCACAATTATAAGCTTGTTGTTTTTCTGTATGTGTACTTTCCCTGTAATTAATTCCGACTGTAAGTCCTAAAAATCTATAGATGTTACCCATCCAATTAGCATCTCTTTCTGCTAAATATTCATTAACTGTTATTACATGAACACCTTTTTTAGTTAAGGCATTAAGATAAGCTGGCATTGTACATGTTAAAGTTTTACCTTCACCTGTTTTCATTTCAGCTATATTTCCTTCATGTATAGCAAGACCACCTAAGATTTGAACATAGTATGGTTTTTCATTTATAACTCTACTGGCTGCTTCTCTAGCAACAGCAAATGCTTCTACTTTTATATCTTCTAATGTTTCTCCACTTTCTAGTCTTTCCATAAAATATTTTGTTTTGTTTTTTAATTCTTCATCTGTTAATTTAGAGATAACTGGATCTAATTCCATTATTTTATCTGCTACTAACTTAAATTTTTCTAATTCTTTATATTCATGATCAAAGATTTTCTTTAAAAATTTCATTGTATCATTCCTTTCATGTTCATATTATATTTTATCAAATTTTGAGTAAAAATAACAGTCTTTAAGCAATAAAATAAAAAAGTTATCAATTTAATTGATAACCTTATTATTTATTTCATTTCAATTATTCCATAGTTGCCATCTTTTCTTTTATAAACAACCGCTCCACAATCTGTGTTAGCATCTTTAAAGATGAAAAACTCATGTCCTATTAAATTCATTTGTAATATAGCTTCTTCTTCGCTCATAGGCTTCATATCAACTGTTTTTCTTTTAACGATAGTATCTTCTACTTCTTTATCTTCGTCAAATTCTATAAATACATTAATAACTTCTTTGTTTTTTCTGTTTTTAATTCTTGTTTTATTTTTGATTATTTGTCTTTCTAATTTGTCGATTACTAAATCAATTGATGCATATAAGTCTTTATGACTTTCTTCGGCTCTTAGAACTGCTTTTTTTATGGGTATTGTAATTTCGACTATTTGTTCAATACCTCTTGTTCTAATTACCACATTAGCTGTGTTTTCGTCTGGATTTTCGAAGTACTTATCAAGCTTTTTCAATTTGCTTTCAACATAACTTCTAATTGCTTCTGTAACTTCTAATTTGCTACCTCTAATATTCAATAACATAATTATCCATCCTTTCTAACTATATTATAGCACCTTATTATTTTTTTGCAATATGTTTCACAAAATTATCATTCCACAAAAAAACCACTACATTATAACAGCGGCTTTTGTTTCGATAACGTTTTTTGCTTGAAGTCCTTTATCTGTTCTAACTAGTTCAAAGTCAACATATTGACCTTCTACTAGTGTTTTAAAACCGTCAGATAAAATTGATGAGTAATGAACAAATATATCTTCTTTATCATCATATTCAATAAATCCAAATCCTTTTTCATTATTGAACCATTTTACTTTTCCTCTCAACATAGTAAATCTCCCTTCTAGTAATATTACTTACAAAAAAATTACAACTCCCTACGTTTGCTTATTAGGATATTTATAAGTCATAATATTGACAAAAATATATTAAAAATCAAGCGAATTTATTATAGCAAATTAAATGTTTTAATTATTCTCTTTATGTATGAACTGTAAGTTTTAATGCGTGAATAGTATGTTTTAATAAATTTAAATTATTTTTTTATCAATTTATCATTTTCAATATACTATTTAGGCTATATTACTATATTAATTATAATTTTTTATATATAATCAAAAATAGAAGTAGGTGCTAAATATGAAAAAAAAGTTTTTGAACTTTAGTTTATCTTTAATCAAAAAAAAATATCCTGATACTTCAGATACTAAATTAGATGAGCTTAGATATGGTTTAGAGGGTTTTTATCTGACAATAACTAAATTCATTTTTACATTCGTACTTGCTTATATTACTCACGTTTTATTAGAAATGTTTTTATTGCTTTTATTTTTTAACATTTTAAGAACTACTGGTTTTGGATTACACGCTAGTAAAAGTTCTAATTGTTTAATCAGTTCTAGTATAGTATTTATTTTTCTTCCTTTACTAGCGAAATTTATAATTATTCCTTTTATAATGAAAGTTATACTTGGGGTAGTTTCAATAATTTTGATATTTATTTATTCGCCTGCTGATACTGAAAAACGTCCGATAGTTAATAAAAAAAGAAGAGAACTATATAAAATGATAACTACTTTTAATTGTATTATTTTGGTTTTTTTATCATTGATAGTTAACAATGAAGTTATTTCGAATTTAATTATTTTTGGTATATATATTGAAATCACACTAATTCTACCATTTATATATATGTTGTTAGGATTAAGTTATAATAACTTTAAAAACTATGCAACTTAAAAAAACAGGATTAAACATAATTGTTTAATATAAAGATTGGAGGTGTATTTATGTTTGGATTTTTAGCTGATATTTTGAAAGCAATTGGAAATTTCGGAGCAAGCGCTGGATCTAATGCATGCATCGTTTGGTACTTTGATGAACCAGAATGCCCAAAAAGTTTAATTAAATAAAAAAAAGAGTATATTGAAAAATCTATTTAAGGAAATTTCAATATTACTCTTATTTTTTTATGTTTAATTTTTGAACATAGTATATTCCGTTAAGTTCTCTAGCCTGTTCTAAACTATCATTCTTTGAAATAATATCCTTGACTAACGATAAGCCATATCCTTTTCCTTTTCCCTTAGTTGTATATCCCTCATTATCAATTTTACTTAAGTCAATACTTCCGTTATATGTATTTGAAATTTTGAAAACTAAAACTTTTTTTTCAAGAAATACTTCAATTATGATGTATTTTTGTTTTGAATTAGTTGCTGCTTCTATAGCGTTATCTAAATAAACTCCAATTACCTTGCTTATATCTTGCAAATTTTTAAAGTATTTATTTAAATTAGTATTTTCAAGTTCGCTTGAAATATCAATGTAAATATTTATTTTTTTATAAATCATTTCTTCTATTTTATAATAGATTAAACCTTTTAAACCTCCTTGTGGTATATACTTCAATTTATTAAGCCACTCAGAGTTTTTTTGATTATTTTCAGCGCTTATATACTCATCTATATATTTAATAGCTGTTTTATTTTGAACAGAAATCATACTTTTTATTACTAACAACTGATTTTTATACTCGTGTTGATTTTTATTTTTTTCTTCTAATAGCTTTTCATAAGTTTTAACGTAGTTAAGAAGTTGATCATATTCTGATACTATCTTATTATTGTTTGCTTTTTCTCTGAAAAAACCTATAATAAATACAAATACCCCAATACAAAATAAGTTGGTAATCCATAAAAATGAATTTGGCAATAACTTTATAAAATTATTATATAAAAGAAATGTCATTATTATTAAGCTAAAGGAAATAAGTATTAATAATGACTTAAACTCATTTTCATTATACCAATTTATTATGTTTGTCATTAATCTATTTAATTTTTTAAATCTAATAATTAATATACTATTAAGGCACATAAGAAAATTGATAATTAAATAACCTAACCAATTATCTTTAAATACTTCAGGTTCCATATTGATTAATAGTATAAATGATAGACCAAATAAAACTTCTGATAAAAAGGTAATTATTAGTATTAATAAAAGAATTATCATTGTTTTTACAAACGTTTCTTTATAAAATATTTTGAGCATAATAAATATCATTATATGTATTAGATATGGTTGAAGAAAACCAACATTAATTTTAAGAATAATAAAGTCAAACAATGAAGAAATAAGTGCTAGAATGATTAATTTTAAATTGATTTCAAATTCTTGTTTATTTACTATTTTGCAAAGTAAATAACAATATAATAGAAAATATAAAAAGCCACATAACAACCAACTAATTTCTAACATATTCTTTTAGACCTTTCTTTTTTTCTCTAGCCAACATATTAATAAATTCTCCATTATCAAAATGTATAATACTATTTTTCCAATCAACTTCTCTAATTTTTTCAGTATTTACAAGACAGCTTCGATGACATAAATAAAATCTATCATCTAATTCATCAATCATATAGGCCAATGTCTTGTTAATATATATATCATTGTAGTTTGTTTTAATTATACACTTTCTCTCGACCGAATCTTTTTCAATGTAAAGAATATCTTTTAAATGTACAATATATGATATTCTATCATTTTCAAAAGTTATCGTTTTTTTACTATTAATTAAGGAGATTCCTTTTTTAATTGTCTTTTCAACATTTTTTTCTAATTCATCATATTTTGATATAAAATCTAGCAACATAATTTGAGCTTTTAAGGCTTGAAAACCAAGTTCATTATGTGATGTTACAAGTATTATTATACTCTCCCAATCATTTTTTCTTATTTTGCGCGCTATATCAATACCTGATATGCTATTTTTTATTTCAATGTCCAATATATATATTTTGGTTTTTCCATCCTTTAATTTTTTTTCAAATTTACTATCATATCTTTCAAACTCTGTAATATGATATTCTTCATCATTCTTAATTAATACTTTTTCTATTGTTTTTTTAATACTACTTCGAAAAATCTTTTCGTCATCGCAAATTACGAATTCCACATTTACGCTCCTTTCTTTATAAATATTTGTTCAAATATTAAATAAAATGTCCTGTGACATTTTATTTGAGTACTTCTGTTTTTATTCTATCTATTATTCTTGGATCTTTAAAATTTACAATATAATCATTAAGTTTATTTTTATTCAATAGTTTAGAAATTTTTCTATAATTTTCAATTATTTCGTGATATAAATTATATTCCATATTAACTTTATTTCTTACCACATCAATAAGTAGTCTTTCTAAGTCGTATATTAATATATTATATCCTTGGTAAGTTATTTTACTTATTCCTAATTCATATAAATTATTTGTCATAAATATTTGTTTGATCTTTTCATCTTTAATTTTCCTATCTTTTTGCTTAGTTGCAATAACATATGGAAAATTATTTTTTTTTGTGAGTCCATAACAATAACAAGCTGTCTCTAACGTAAATACCGCATTTGGATGTTTTTTAGAAATATACTCTAGATAACTATAATCTTCTGTATTCGAATATACTCCTTTTTTTATCATATATATTTTTTTACTTTTAACTAATTTTTTTATTTGATAATCACTAATTCCTTTTTTTGTGAAATCAGTATACATATATATCATGCAATCACCTATTTTTAATTATACTTTTATTTAAAGTCAAAATCAATATATTACCTACAAAAAATTAAATTTCAAACTCCTGTATCATTATTCTTTTTATTATATATATATTTCCTTAACCAATCAAAAGGTATTACTGTTAAAGAAAGGATTATAATTAAAAAGAATTCCATTATATTTAATCCCGATGTCCTAAATAGTTCTCCTCCATGATAAATAAGGATAATTTGAACTAATATTACAAATAAAATTATAAATAAAAATATTTTGTTTTTAAATAAGTTCGCAAAAACATTAATTCTTTTTGTTCTCGAATTAAAAGCATTAAATATTCCTATGAATATAAATAAACCAAAAAATGCAGTCATAAAATATTTATCTACAGAATCTTTTCTAAATAATTCTTTAAAAAAAGGTAACTTTAAAAATAAAACACACAGCAAAGCGGAATAAATTCCTGTTACCAATATTTCATTTATCATATATTTGTTAATTATATTCTCATTCTTTTTTTTAGGTTTTTCATTCATATATTCTATAAGAGCTGGTTCAAATGAGAATGCCAAGCCTGCTAAGGTATCCATAACCATATTAACCCATAACATTTGTATTACCGTTATTGGTGTATTAATTCCTATAAATGGTCCAATAATTGACAAACTTATTGCACACAAATTAACTGTCAATTGGAAAATTATGAATTTTCTAATACTTTTAAATATGGTTCTTCCATATAATATTGCTTTAGATATTGATAAAAAGTTATCATCCAAAATAACTATATCTGAAGCTTCTTTAGCAACTTCTGTACCAGAACCCATTGAAAATCCTACATCTGCTTGTTTTAACGCAGGAGCATCATTAACTCCATCACCTGTCATACCTACTACTAAATCTAATTCGCGAGCTATTCTAACTAGTCTACTTTTATCTTTTGGAAGAGCTCTAGCCACTATTTTTAAATTTGATAAAACCTTTTTAATTTCTTCATCTTTCATATTTTCTAGTTCTTCACTAGTAATTACTAATGAATTATTATCTAACATGCCTATTTCATCACCTATACTTCTAGCCGTTTTTATATTGTCTCCCGTTATCATAATTGTATCTATTCCAGCTCTTTTTACAAGTTCTATGCCTAATTTTGACTCCTCTCTTATTTCATCTTTTATGAATATAATAGCTACTAGTGTTAGTTCTTTAAAATCATCTAAACTATAGCTATCATTGATTGCTAAGGCTAATACTCTAACTCCTTTAGATGCCATGTTTTCTATGTAATTATTAATTCTATCTTTATCATATAAACCTTTTTTTATTCCATTTTCATTATAATATTTTGTACAATGTTTTATTATCTTTTCTGGTGCTCCTTTGATTAACCTAATATTTCTATCTTTTTTTATAGTTGTTAACATATATTTGTTTTTACTATCAAATGGTAAAGTGTTTAATATTTGATAATTTTTCTTTTGAAATCCAATATAATTAAGTAGGGCTTTATCAGTACTATTTCCTCCTATTATACCATTATCAACATATTCACTTGAATTATTGTAAAGTATGGATTCTTTCAATAAAATCCAAAAAGAATCTTTTAATTCTTCTTTTCTATTATAAGATTTTAAATTGCCATCCATTATACTTATTACTTCATGTTTTCCTTTTGTTAATGTTCCTGTCTTATCAGTAAAAAGTATATTTAAACTTCCGGCAGTTTCTATTCCAACTAATTTTCTAACAAGAACTTTATTTTTCAACATTCTTTTCATATTTGAAGATAAAACTAAAGTAATCATCATCGGTAAACCTTCAGGAACTGATACTACAATAATTGTTACTGAAAGGGTTAAAGCATATAAAACATGTTTAATCAAAAATGGAACATTTCCTAATGTAATAAGTATTTTGTTTATTTCAAAATGATTAGATATAACAATAATTGAGAAAAGATAGGCTATAAAAACCATTAATGCTCCTATATATCCAATAGAACTTATTATTTTAGCCAATTTAGTTAATCTCAGTTTAAGAGGACTCTCTGGACTTTTAATTTTTAGTTCACTGGCAAGTTTACCGTATTCTGTTTTTATTCCAACCTTAGTTATTTTCATAATTCCTTTTTTGGAATATACAACTGTTCCTCTAAATAACAAGTCATTAATTTTCTTTTCTTTTTCTTTTGTTTCTCCTGTTAACATTGATTCATCTACATTAATTTCACCGTCTATTAAATATCCATCGGCTGGTATTTTATCGCCTATTTCTAAAATAACTAAATCATTAACTACTAATTCATCTATAGTAACTTCTTGTATTTTATTATTTCTTAAGACTTTTGTCTTTGTTCTTAAAGCGTCTTTTTGAAGTTTTTTAAAGGCTTGTTCACTTCCATATTCTGATAAAGTTGAAATTAATGAGGCAATAAATATTGCTATTACTACACCTATGGTCTCATACCAATCAAAATTACTAATTAAAAATACAGTTTTAATACCTAGTGCTATTAATAGTATTCTAATCATAGGATCGTTTAATGAGTCTAATAGTAATCTTAAAAAACCCATTGTTTTTTCTTGTTCTAAAGTGTTTGAACCATATAATTCTCTATTCTTTTTTACTTCTATTTCTGTTAGTCCTATCATAATATGCCTCCTAATAAAGAATATTATGATTAAAATCAATATATACTTTTATTTAAAGTACAATAGATGACAAAAAAAAGACTATAAGTCTTTAACAGGTTTCATCACACAATATATCATATGTTATGTTTATATAATCAAAATATGTGTTTTTTAATTCTAAATATTGTTCTTCACTTAGTTTAATATTTGGGTCTTTTTGCGACTCAACTGTAGCAGTATGTAGATTAATTATTTTACCTTCTTTTACAAATAATATAGTTGGGAAATAAAGCCTTTTAATTTTATCATCATTAAGTCCTTTATAAACAGGTAAATAATCATATAATAGTTTGACTAATTCTTTATATTCATTAGTTCCTTCCTTTTTAACAACTTTATTTCCATTTTTATCTAGTTCCTTTTCATCTCTTATTGATAATGCATTAAAATAATAGATTTTTTCAATGCTTAACTCTTTAGCAGCATCTAGTAAAACCGGAATAGCATTTCTACACCATGGACAATCCGGAAATCCAAAATAAATTATTGCTGTTTCGTTTTTAATTAAATTTATTGTTTCATTATAATTAGCATATTCTATTATATTATCTTCGCTAATTTTTACTTTAATACTAGTATTATTCAGCCTTTCATATTCGTTTTTAAATTTTATAGCATCTGATTCTTCTATATTTGTTTTATTTTTAATATTAATAATTAAACATGCTATTAAAATCATTAATACTAGTACTATTATAATTACTATTCTCTTCTTCATTAAAACACCTACTTTTTACTTTCATATTCATCTAAGAAACAATGTTTTTCATCGTCTTTATAATAACTTATTATTGTATTTAAATTTACATTTTCAGCCGATCTAAATATATTCATATCTATATAAGGGCTTATTTCTCTAAATTTTCCTATTAAATTTTTCATTTCTAGTCTTTTTGAATCTGTTTCATTATAATTTTCTTTTTCAGTAAACTTACAAGCACAATTTAAAAAATTAAGATCATTATAGTTTACCCAAGCTTTTATACTTTTTTCTTTTACTAAATAAAGAGGTCTTATTAACTCCATATTTTCAAAGTTTGTACTATGTAGTTTCGGCATCATTGTTTTAAATTCTCCGCCATATAACATACTTAGCAAAGTCGTTTCTATCACATCATCAAAATGATGACCAAGAGCTATTTTATTACACCCTAATTTACTTGCCATGCTATATAAACTTCCTCTTCTCATTCTTGCACACAAATAACAAGGAGATCCGCCAGCTTCATCAACTATTTCAAAAATATCTGTATTAAATATTTTTATCGGAATATTCATTTTTTCAGCATTTGAAATTATAAGTTTTCTGTTGTTCTCATTATAACCTGGGTCCATAGCGATAAATTCTAATTCAAAATTAAATTTACCATGTCTTTTTAATTCTTGCATACACTTTGCTAATAGAAACGAATCTTTTCCACCAGATATGCACACAGCAATTTTATCATTTTCTTTAATCATATTATAATCATTTATTCCTCTTACAAATTTAGAGAATATATCTTTTTTATATTTTTTTATTATAGATCTTTCTAGATCTGTCAATTTCATAAAATCACCTTGTTTAATTATATCAAAATAAGAAAAAAAACTAAAGAATTCTTTAGTCTATATTTGATATTTCTCTGAAGTTATAAGGAAATCCTATTCTATCTAGTATAAATTGAGTAGGAACGATGTCTATTTTTCCATCTAAGATATCTATTTCATAACCAATTTGATATAACAAATCTCTAAATTCACTGTCTGTCAACATTTGTTTCAATATAATTATTACTGCGAATAAATCGTTTTTTCCATATTTATATTCATCATATTCTTTTTCTATATTTAATATACTATGATATTTTGTATTAGGTATTGATCTTTGAGTTCTATGATCATACAAAATATCTTCATGAGCACACAAGTTTCTAAAATTTGAAAGAAGCCCTAAATATATAGATAAAGTTTCATTATTTAAATTGTATATTTCAGAAATTGAATCCTGATCTTCAATTTTTAGCATTCCATAAAGTTCTGATATTATTCCAAATGACAATACTTTTACTAAAATCCATAATGGAATATACCCATAATTATTTAAATAGTGATATGTAGCCGAATGTTGTCTACCATTTATTCTAATTTGTCTCTTCATTTTATTTAATACATCATATACTTGTCTTATTTTTAAACTATCTTGATTAAAGTTTTTAGGATTTAAATAGTCTTTTTCTTTATACCCATATTTTTTTGATAATTGGTAACTTATTATTGATTTTATATTGTTTTCGACTATAAGCATATATTTGAACATTATATTTCTTACATCCCTATCAAAAACAAAAACTGAGTATAGTTCTTCAAAAGTTGTTCCTTTAATAAAAGCTGAGTCTTTATATTCTGTTTGAAATAAATGTCTATAACCGTTTAAGAAAAAATAGTTTTCTCTAAACAATATATCTTTTGCTTTATCAATATCGTTAATAACCAAACCTTTGTTTTTAAGAATATTTATTTGTTCATCTAAAGTTTTAAAAGTTTTTTTACCCATGATAAACCTCCGTACTATAGTATAATTATATCATAATTATTGTTTTTTGAAATATTTTATTATTCCATTTACAATTGTATTAGCAACTTTGTTTTGATAGTTACTTTGTTGCAGTAAATATCTCTCATTTGCGTTACTTAAAAATCCTACTTCTATTAAAGTTCCTACTTGATTTATCCTTTTTTGTAAGTATAAATCGTTCGTTTTTTTATATTCTCTTGTACTATTTAAATTTAATTGAAACTCTTTTTGTAATATTTCAGCCAAAACTTTATTTTTTTTATTTTTGTCTGAATAAAAAGTTTGAGCTCCCTTCCATAATCCTGATTCAACTGAATTAAGATGTATTGATAAAAACAAATCACATTCAGATTTATTAATTATATTACCTCTCCTTGATAAATCGCTTCTTTTTTTGTTTATTGTATTATTTACTGAAAGATCGTAGTCACCATATCTTGTCATATATACAATTGCGCCTAATTTTGATAATTTTTTTTCTAATATTTTACTTATCTTTAAATTTATATCTTTCTCTTTTATATTTTTGTAGATTGCTCCGGGATCTAGTCCTCCATGACCAGGATCGATATATATAACCTTTCCTAGCAAAGAAAAGTTATTTTCGGAAGCTCTTACAAAATTTATAGTAATTAGCAATATAAAAGAGAAAATCAAAATATACACTTTATACTTAAACACAAAATCACCTAATTAAATATATGTTTTTTTTAGAATTAAATTTCTTGTTTATAATTTGTAAAAAAAGTGAATTTTAATTCACTTTATTCATTAATACTCATTAAATATTACCTATTCTACTATACTGTTCTAATAACAGTTTGTCATATAATTCTAACATTTTAACTTCAAATTTATTTTTATATTTACTTTTAGACATTATTTTACTTCTCAAAAAATTTCTCTTGTTTTCAATAATATTAATTAGTACAAAAATATCCTTATTCATTAAGCACCTCTCTTATATTATAATGGTTAATCAGCCAATAGTCAAGTGACAAGTATAAGTGCTAGAATGTAATTATAGGAGGTAATAAACATGAGTAAAGTGTATAAAATTAAGCTAGAAAATGGGTATTATCTATTTAAACTAGAACAAATATTAGAAGATAAAAACATAAGTAAAAACAAAGTAATGAGGGATACAAATACTGACTTCAAAGTTTTGAAGAGATTAAGTACAGGAGATTGCGCTAGAGTTGATATAACTGTACTAGCACGACTTTGTGATTATTTAGATTGTTCAATTACCGATATTATCGAATATATTTCAAAATAAAAAAACAATTCAAATTTGAATTGTTTTTAAATACTTTCATATCTAGCATATATACCACAAGGTAAAACTAAATCACTATTTTTGATAGGTAGTCCTATTTCATCCGAATAAATTATACCATCATATTTTTTGGAAAGTGTTAGTTTTAATATATTTACTAAAACTTCTTTTGATAAACCTGTTGTATAAGAATTAATAATAAAGAATAATGGATTATCAGTTAAAATTTCATTGCATAAGCTTACTAAATTGAACAAATCTTTTTCTATATCCCATATTTCACCATTAGATCCTTTTCCATAACTAGGCGGGTCCATTATAATGGCATCATATTTATTTCCTCTTCTTATTTCCCTTTTAACAAATTTAATTACATCATCTACTAAATATCTAATCGATTTATCCTCTAAAGAAGAAGAAGCAACATTTTCTTTTGCCCAATCAACCATTCCTTTACTAGAATCAACATGAGTTACTGAAGCTCCTGCATATAGGCAAGCAACACTTGCTCCACCAGTATAAGCAAATAAATTTAAAACTTTAATTGGCCTTTTACTATCTTCTATTTTTTTAATCATAAAATCCCAATTAGCTGCTTGTTCTGGAAATAAACCAGTATGTTTAAAACCCATTTGTTTAATATTGAAAGTTAAGTTTTTATATTTTACTTGCCATTTTAAAGGAGTACCCTTAATATTTTCCCAGTATCCTCCACCTTTATTACTTCTATAATATTTGGCATTTATGATACTATATTTTTTTTCTAAATCTCCATTATCCCAAATTATTTGCGGATCAGGTCTTAATAAACAAATATCATTCCATTTTTCTAGTTTTTCTCCATTTGAAGCATCTATTATTTCATAGTTTTCCCATTCATTACTTAAAGTCATTTAAATCACCTAATTAATTATATCAAAAAAAGCCAATTATAACTAGTTTTATATAACAAAAAAACCAAGAACAATCTTGGTTTTAATATGCAAATTATCTTTTTGAGAATTGTGGTGCTCTACGAGCTGCTTTAAGACCTGGTTTTTTACGTTCTTTTGCTCTTGAATCTCTCGTAACAAATCCAGCTCTTTTTAAAGTTTTTCTATAGCTATCTTCTGATTCTTCATTACCAGCATCATATTCTAATAATGATCTTGTAATTCCTAAACGAATAGCTCCAGTTTGTCCAGTGAAACCTCCACCGTTAACTTTAACTTCAATATCAAATGTTTCTTCATTATTTGTAGCAACTAAAGGTTGTTTTAAATCCATAACATTAGTTTCATAAGGAAAGAAATCTTTAACATCTCTACCATTAACTGTAATGTTACCTTTTCCTGGTGTCATCTTAACTTGCGCTACAGATGATTTTCTTCTACCAGTACCTGTGTAAATTTTATTAGCCATCTAAAAACCTCCTTAGTTTTCTAACTCAACAGGTTGTTGAGCCATATGAGGGTGATTTCCCTCTGCATAAACAAATAATTTTTTGTACATTTGACGTCCAAGTCTTCCTTTTGGAAGCATTCCTTTAACTGCTCTTTCCATCATCTCAACAGGATAATTGTCTCTCATAGTACGTGCAGTTCTTTCTCTTAATCCTCCAGTGTATCCACTATGATTATAGTAGATTTTTTTATCTAACTTGTTCCCTGTTAGATTTATTTTTGAAGCATTAACGATAATTACGAAATCTCCGCAGTCAATATGTGGTGTATAAGTAGGTTTATGTTTACCTCTTAAAATATGAGCAACTTTAGTTGCTACACGACCTAAATTTTGACCTTCAACATCGATTACGTACCAATTACGTACTAGTTCTTCTTTTTTTTGCATATATGTGTCTTTCATAAATATTTCCCTTTCTAAATATATATTCGAAATGAATGTTCCCAATACTCATTTCAGTTGGGATATATAAAATGTACCAATTAAAATTGTACTAAAAATTGAGTTAAAAGTCAATAAAATTATGTATTAATAAGTACTTTTCTTTAATATTTTACATCTTTTAAATATAATCCCACTGGTGGAGCTATAATTCCGGATTCTCTTCTATCTTCTTTTTCTAAAATTTTTGTTAATGTATTTGCTTTTCTCTTGTTAAGTCCTACCTCTATTAAAAATCCAACCATATTTCTTACCATGTACCTTAAGAAACCAGTTCCTATAAATGATATAGTTATTATGTTATTTTCTATTTTTAATGACGTTTTTTTAATGGTTCTAACATAAGATTCTTTTTCTTCGTCTACTTTTGTAAACGATTTAAAATTATGAGTTCCTTCAAATACTTTTAGAGCTTTTTTAATTTCTTTAAAATTTAATTCTTTATTTAATTGATAAATATAGTCTTTTAATATTGGGTCATATTCTCCTACATTAATTTTATATATATATTCCTTTTCTTGGACGTTATATCTAGCATGAAATTGTGAATCAACAACTATTATATCTTTTATATATATATCTTTATTAATCATTTTATTTAAAGAGCTTTTTAGTTTGTTTGGCTCTATTTCTTCTTTTAAATCGAAATGAGCTTTTTGATTTAAAGCATGAACTCCTCTATCTGTTCTTCCAGATGATGATATATGAGTTATTTCATTATTAATTTTAGTTATGTTTTCTTCAATATTTTGTTGAACTGTTTTTTTATCTTTTTGTTTTTGGTAACCATAATATTTAGAGCCATCATATGAAAAAGTCATCAAATATCTCATATTATCACCTCAATTAACAATATAAATATAAATAAAATTTGAATTATGCTATCCAAAAATGTCCATTTGTTATATTTATAATTGGTTCTTTCTTTATTTACATCATATAGTCTTATTTCCATAGATTCTGCCAATTCATCTGCTTTTTTTAAAGACAAATTTATAATTGGAATTATAATTGATTTTAAAATTAAAATTTTATTTCTTAGTTTTGTTTTCTTGAACTCTATTCCTTTGCTTGAAAGAGATTTTATTATTCTATTTAACTGATCAATAACAAGAGGAATAAAGCGAATTGAAAGAGATAGTATAAATGCTATTTTATTTGTTCTGATTTTAAATATATTTAATGGTTTTAATATATTATTTAAGCCATATACTAACTCTGATTCGCTTGTTGTAAGAGTTATTAATGAAGTATATAAAACTAATTCAATTATTTTTATAATATTTAAAAATATAAATATTATTTCTTCTTTTAAAATAACATTTATTACAAAAATCCCAATTATTAAGTAAACAATATACCTAATTGATTTCAGATATTCGATTATACTTATTTTACTTAGAAGTATTAAGATGACTATTATAAAAAGTAACAGAGTATGAATATATATGTTATAAGATATTGAAGATATTGTTAAAAACAACAGTAAAGAAATTAATTTTGATGTTGTATTCATTTTATCAACAATTGAATTTTTTTTTACATATCGACTTATTTTTATATTATTTAGCATATCTATATATATCCTTTATAAGATCGTTTATATCATCTCTATATCCAATTTTTATGTTTTTTTTCAGCAAAACTTTATTTGAAAATTCTATTATTTTAGGTACTGTTATTCCATACTTTCTAAGTTCTTTTACATTTTTAAAAACTTCATATTTATTTCCTTGCAATACTATTTTTTTATCATTTAATACATATATATTATCTGCTATTTTATGAAGTGTGTCTATATCATGAGTTACTATTATAATTGTTTTATTATATCTGTTTTTAAGAATTCTAATTAGTTTAATCAAATCATTTTTACTTTTACTATCTAATCCAATTGTTGGTTCATCTAGTATCAAAACTTTTGGATTTATTATTAATGATGATGCGATTGCTAATTTCCTTTTTTCTCCGTTACTTAATTTTAAAGGATTATAGTTTAAATATTCTTGATTTAATCCTACCATTTTTAAAACGTCAAATATTCTTTTTTCTATTTGATCTAATTTGTAATCAAAAAGTTTTAATATTATTTCTAATTCTTTTTTAACTGTTGGATTAAAAAATTGTTCTTCTGGAAACTGGAATACCATACTTACATCAAATCTAAGTTCATTTATATTTTCAAATTTCTTTTTTGAATCAATTATATATTCTCCAACTTTGATTAAACCTTTTGTAGGTGTTAGTAAGTTATTTACAAGTTCTATAAGTGTTGTCTTACCACAACCACTTCTTCCTATTATACCATTTATTTTTCCTTCTAAAAATTCAATATTAATATTTTTAAGTACTTCTTTTTCTAAGTAATTAATTTTATTATATGAATAATCTACATTATTAAATTTTATTTCCATAATATATTCACCATCTTATCCATATCTAAAATTATATCATCTACTAATCCATAATATTTTAATTTTGTTGATAATAAAGCCATAAATGGTAATTCTAAATTACATTCTTTGAATATTTTTTCATTGTTAAATGCATTACTAATTTTCTCATATAGTACTATATTATTATTATTAATCAAAAGTAATTCTTTTCCATAGATACTTTCTTCTAGGTCTTGAGTAATATTGATTATGGTAATTTTTTGTTCTCTATTTAGCTTTTTCAAATACTTAAAAATTTCTTCTTTTTTAACCCCGTCTAACATTGATAGTGATTCATCTAGTACTAATATTTTAGGTTCGCTAACTAAAGCTGCTGCTAGTGCCACTATTTGTTTTTCACCACCACTTAAGCTATATGGCGAAAATTCAAGTAAATGGTTTATTTTTAATTCATTTGATATTTTTGAAACTCTTTTTTTTATTTCTTCTTTATTCATTCCTATATTTTCTAGCGAAAAAGTTATTTCATCCTCTACTGTTTCGGCTATAAATGAATTATCTGGATTTTCAAAAACTACACCTAATTCTTTTCTGATTTCTTTAATATTTTCTTTACTAAGTTTTAGTTTATCAATTTCTATATTAAAGTTTCCATCTATTAAGCCTGTTAATATTTTTACTAAAGTTGTTTTACCACATCCGCATGAGCCAGCAAGGGTTATAAAAGTTTTTTCTTTTATATTTAAATTTAAGTTATTAAATATTGTTTTATTTTTATATGAGTATGTTAAATTATTTATTTTAATTATATCCATCAATATCACCTCAACAACATATCCTTTATTATAATATATTTGTCTTTTTTTTACAATTAAAATAAGAAAGAAATGTATATTTAAAAATAAAAACCAAGTATTACTTGATTTTCATATAACTAACTAACTATCTTTGCTTCATAATTATATTTTGTAATACCATTTACTATTTTTTCGGTAACTGTTACTAAAATATTATCAGTGCTCGTAATATTTTCAAAAATTTCTCCTGATGTTTTTTTAAGTGTTCCTTTTATATAATAATTATCTAACAAAGTTTGAACTGTGTAATTGGTATTTTGAATAACATTATTATCTTCAGCATATTTCTCTGCAGATTTTAAAATGTAATCCTCAACACTAGTATATACATTGGAATTGTAATCACATTCTAAGTTGTTTTTTATAGAACTACCTATTAGTCTACATGTAATAAGAATAAATACACTATGCGTATTATCATCAAAAGTACCACCGTTTATTGTATCCTTTATACCTGCCTTGATATAGCCACCTTCAACTAAATCAATTATTGGAACTACCAATCCTTCTGTCTCAATAATTGTCTTGTTAGAATAATCTTCTAGCAATTCCGGAAAATATTGACTACTAGTTCTAGTTGATAAATAATCAGATAACCAACCAGTAGATGAATTTTTTATAGTTGCTAAATTAGTATTATACAGTTGTTGTTTGTATTGCTTAATGCTAACTAATATATTAGGCGTTACGATAAGCGCTACTATCGAAAGTATTATTAAAGTAGCTATTAATTCTACTAAAGTTAAACCTTTTTTATTCATGTTACACTTCCTTCTTTTTTTGAATATTATATGTAATCTTGGTTAATGTTTTTCTTGGTAAAAATTTACTCATTGTACAAACAATTTTCATTTTTAATCCTGGAACTATTATTGATTTATTTTTAAACATTTCTTTAATTGCATATCTCGAGACTTGTTTGCTCGTTAATTGCTTAATAGCCATTTTAACATCTGCCACATCATTAAACTCTGTATCTACTGGTCCTGGACATAAAGCACCAATATATACTTTACTTTTTTCTCTTCTCAATTCTTCACTTATAGCTTCCGTTAATTTTAATACATAGCCTTTTGTAGCATAGTATGTTGACATTAAAGGGCCTGAAGCAAATCCTGCTGATGAGGCAACGTTTAAAATATAACCTCTATTTTTTTCTACAAAATCTTTTAAAAATAGTTTTGTTAAAATATGAACTGCTTTAATATTAGTATCGATCATTTCTAACTCTTTATCAAGATTTGTTTCCTTAAATTTTCCAAATAAACCAAATCCTGCATTATTAATAATAACATCTATATTTTCATTCTTTACTTCTTCATATAAATAATAACAATTTTCAGGTTTAGAAATATCAAGAGTTATTATTTGAGAACTCGTTTTTAGTTCTTTTTTTAGCTCTTCCAACTTATTTGTTCTTCTAGCTACCAATATAAGACTATAGCCCATATTACTTAATTCTATTGCCATCTCTCTTCCAATACCAGAAGATGCGCCGGTTATTAAAGCTTTCATATTATCACCTATTTATATTATATAATAATAAGTGTTTCTTTTCAAATAAATACACTATATTAACAAAGTATTTGATTATTCCACAAAAAAAATGCTTATTCAGCATCCTTTTCAACTAATTCTAAAATAACCATTAAAGCGTCATCGCCTCTACGTTCATCTAGTTTTAATATTCTTGTATATCCACCATTTCTATTTGCGAATCTTACTGCAAGATCATCAAATACTTTTTTAGTTGCGGTATTATCATTTTGCATAAAAGCTAGTGCTTTTCTTCTAGATACTAAAGAACCATTTTTTCCATAAGTAATCATTTTATCAACAAATTTACGAGTTTCTTTTGCTCTAGTTTCTGTTGTAACAATTCTTTCGTTTTTAATTAGTTCTCTAGTTAAATTAGCTAACATACTTCTTCTATGTTTGTTAGTACGTCCTAATTTTCTATAAGCCATAAAATTTCCTCCTAACTATTAATCTTCATCACGGAATTTAAGCCCCATATCTTTAATTTTATCAATTACTTCTTTTAAAGATTTTTTACCTAAATTACGGATTTTCATCATTTCTAATTCTGTTTTTTCTGTTAAATCACCTAAAGTATTAACTCCTGCTCTTTTTAAACAATTGTAAGCTCTAACTGAGAAATCTAAATCATCAATTGATGTTTCTAATTTCTTAAGTTTTGAATCTTCTTGTTTAGCATTCATTATACCAGTTGTATCTGCTATTTCACTTAAATTAGTAATTATATTTAAATGTTCTATCAATATTTTTGATCCTAAAGCCATTGCTTCTTCAGGTCTTACTGATCCATTAGTATGCACGTTCATAATTAATTTATCATAACTTGCATCTTGACCAACACGAGCATTATCTACATCATAACTAATTCTTTCAATTGGAGAATATATTGCATCAATAGGAATAAATCCTAATTTTGCTTTTTCAGTATAAACTTTATTTTCATTTGATGGAACGTATCCGCGTCCATTAGCTATAATGAATTCCATATCTAGTTTACCACCTTTTGAAACGGTAGCAATCACTTGTTCTGGATTTATTATTTCTACATCAGGTCCCACAACTATGTCAGCTGCAGTAACTACTCTTTCTTCAGATACAGATAAACGTGCTGTTTGTACTTCTTGAGAATTGTTTTTCACAACAACACTCTTCAAATTTAAAATTATCGATGTTACATCTTCTACAACGCCTTCCATTACTTGGAATTCATGCATAACACTTTCAATTTTAACTGCTACTATTGCACTTCCCGGCATACTTGATAACATAACTCTTCTAAGTGCATTACCTATAGTTGTACCGAAACCTCTTTCTAGAGGTTCTAATTCAAATTTTCCATAATTATTATTTTCTATATAATCTGTTATTTTATATATTGGTTTTTCAAAGTTTAACACTTTAACACACTCCTTTTCTTTTATCCACGTGGACGTTTTGGTGGACGACATCCATTATGTGGTACAGGTGTTACGTCAGTTATTGAAGAAATTTCAAGACCAGCTGTTTGTAATGAACGAATAGCTGTTTCACGCCCTGAACCTAACCCTTTTACAAAAACTTCTACTCTTCTCATTCCCATATCATAAGCAGCTTTACCAGCAGCTTCTGCAGACATACCTGCTGCGAATGGAGTAGATTTTTTACTACCTTTAAATCCTAATGTTCCAGCTGAAGCCCAACTAATTGCATTCCCTTCAGTATCACTAATTGTTACAATAGTGTTATTGAAAGTTGAATGAATGTATGCTTGACCTTCTGGCACATTCTTTTTAACTTTACGTTTTCTTGGTTTATAAGCCATATTATATAACCTCCTTTTTTAGTTAAAATTATTTTTTCTTATTTGCTACAGTTTTACCTTTACCCTTACGAGTTCTAGCGTTTCTGCTTGTTCTTTGTCCTCTAACTGGTAATCCTTTTTTATGTCGTGTTCCTTCATAAGAATTGATTTCCATTTTAGTTTTGATATTCATACTAACTTCACGTCTTAAATCACCTTCGATTGTATATTTTTCGATTTGTTCACGAATAATATCTAATTCAGCGTTATCTAAGCTTCCAGCTTTTTTGTTAAAATCAATTTTAGCATCATTTAAGATTTGTTTTGATAAGTTTCTACCAATACCATATACATAAGTTAATGCTATTTCGATTCTTTTATTGTTTGGTATATCTACACCTTTAATACGTGCCATAAAACACCTCCTATATTAACCTTGTCTTTGTTTGTGCTTAGGGTTATCACAAATAACTCTAACTTTTCCATTACGTCTGATTATTCTACATTTGTCACACATTTTTTTGACTGATGCTCTTACTTTCATAAAATCCCTCCTATTTTCTATAGGTTATGCGCCCACGTGTTAAATCATATTCTGATAATTCTAACACAACTGTATCACCTGGTAAAATGCGAATATAGTTCATACGGATTTTACCAGAAACGTGAGCAACTACAGTATGTTTGTTTTCTAGTTCTACTCTAAATTGTCCTCCAGGTAAAACTTCTTGTACTTTACCTTCAACTTCAATTGCAGATGTTGGTTTTTTTTCTTTTTCTACAACTTTTTTATTAAATTTTTTCTTTGGCATATTTTCACCTCTTAGTTAAAATTTCATACCCATCTTTTGTTACTAGCACAGTATGTTCAAAATGAGCGGAAGGTAAATCATCAGCTGTCACTATAGTCCAATCATCTTCAAGCATGAATACTTCAGAAGTACCCATATTAAGCATTGGTTCTACAGCAATAACCATTCCTTCTTTTAAACTAGGTCCAGAATTCTTTTTACCATAATTTGGAACATCAGGTTCTTCATGAACTTCTCTCCCAATACCATGACCAACTAATTCTTTTACTACACCTAATTTATGTTTCTTAGCATATTCAGATATTGCATACCCAATATCTCCAATATGCGCTCCTTCTTTAATAATAGAAAGTCCTACAAATAATGATTCTTCTGTTTCTTTAAGTAAAGCTTCTGTTTTAGAATTGATTTTTCCAACTGGATAAGTCCAAGCTGAATCACCATGATATCCTTTATAACAAGCACCTATATCTAAAGTAATTATATCACCATTTTTAAGTTTTCTATTTGATGGAATTCCATGAACAACTTCTTCGTTTAACGAAATACATATTGTTCCTGGAAAACCATATAGATTTTTAAAAGAAGGGGTTGCATCTGATTTAACAATAAAATCATTTGCTAATGTATCTAGTTCTTTAGTAGTAATACCTGGTTTTATAAAATCCATAAGATATTTATGGGTATTACCAACTATTTCTCCAGCTTTTCTCATTAATTCTATTTCTGCTTCGCTTTTTATGTTAATCATTTTACACCTATAATTTTTTTAATCTCATTAAATATAATATATTTATCTAAACTACTATCTAATTCATATAATATGTTTAAATCTTTATAATAATTAATAACTGGTTCTGTTTCTTTCATATAAGTGTCAAATCTATTATTAAAAGTCTCTTCATTATCATCAGTTCTTTTAATAAGACTAGCACCACAATCATCACATATACCTTCTATTTTAGGGTTACTTTCTTCTATTTGACTGTTATAAACACTGCCACAATTAGAACAAGATAATCTACCTAATATTCTTTTTTGTGCCAGAAATTTATCTACTTTCAAATAAATAACATAATCAACTTTTCTATTTAAGCTTACTAATAGTTCATCAAATGAAATAGCTTGTTTTAAATTTCTTGGAAAACCATCAAATATATAATCTCCGTCTTTTCCAATTTCTTTACTAATCAAATCAAGAATAATATCATCACCAACAAGTTTACCTTGTTCGATTATTTGTTTTAACTTGATTGAATTTTCATCATTTTTTGAAATTGCTTCTCTTAACAAATCACCGGTTGATAGATGATAAAAATTGTGATTATTACATAATAACTCAGATTGAGTTCCCTTTCCTGCAGCAGGGGGGGCTATGAATATCAAATTCATTATCTTCTATTCCTTGAAAATTTACGTGTTACTAATTCACTATCAATTTTCTTGTATGTATCAAGAGCAACTCCAACTATAATTATTAAACCTGTTCCACCTATTCTTATACTTGTAGGCAACCCTGAAAATGCACCAAATAATATTGGCAATGCCGCAATAATTGATAAACTTAAAGCTCCTACTGTTGTTATTCTTTTTAAAACTGTTGAAATGTATCTGTTAGTTTCTTCTCCTGGTCTAACACCTGGAATAAATCCACCATTCTTATTAATGTTTTCAGCCATTTCTTTTGGTTTTAATTGTAAGAATGTATAAAAATAAGCAAATCCAAATATACATAAAATGTATATTACAAATCCAATTACTGTATTTGTCGTTAAATACTTATTTACAAACAAAGTAAATGCTTCGCTTTTCATAACTTGAGCAAGTATACTCGGTATTGAAATAAGTGCGGATGCAAATATTACCGGTATAACTCCTGCTGAATTTAATTTAAAAGGTACATAACTTTGTTTAGAATCACTTACTGATTTATTAGCATATTGTATTGGAACTCTTCTTTCCGCAGATTCTACGAATACTACACCTAAAATAATTCCGATATATAGTAGTACGAACAAAACAAATTTTGTTATACCAAGAACAAATAATTGTGTACTAGTTGTTATAACTAATGAATCCCAAGCTGTTATAAACATATTTGGAAGTGAAGCTATAATACCGGCCATAATTATTAATGAAATACCATTTCCTATTCCTTTAGCAGTTATTTTGTCCCCAATCCATAACAGTAAGGAAGTCCCTGCTGTTAAGATTAGAGAAAACATCATATAATCTGACGTTGTTCCATTAGAAACAAAAGCGAATGAGAACATATATCCTTGGATAAATGCTAGAGCTATACCTAAATATCTTGTTATTTGGTTTAATTTTGCTCTTCCTGTTCCACCTTGTTTACTAAGTTCTGCTAAATAAGGAACTATATCCATTTCTAGTAATTGAATTATAATTGATGCTGTTATGTATGGGGTTACACCTAAAGCAAATATTGAAAATTGCTCTAAAGCTCCTCCACCCATTACATTCATCAATTCTAAAAAACCTAAACTACTTGTTCCTAAACTACTTTTATCTATTCCAGGTACTACTATTGTTGTACCTAGTTTAAATACAAACAAAGCTAAAAATGTGAAGTAAATCTTTTTTCTTAAGTCCTTATTTGTGGGATTAAATATTTGCTTAAAATTTGCAAACATTTTAGATCACCTCTACTTTTCCACCTAATTTTTCTATTTGTTCTTTAGCAACATTAGAAAATTTATGTGCTTTAACAACTAATTTTTTTTCTAGTGTTCCATTTCCTAAAACTTTAACACCATCTAATTGATTTTTTAATATTCCCATGTTTTTTAATAATTCTGGCGTAACTTCTACACCATTATCAAATTTGTTTAAATCACTTAAATTAATTACTGCATATTCAACTTTAAATCTTGCATTTGAAAATCCTCTTTTTGGTAATCTTCTATATAGTGGTAATTGTCCACCTTCGAATCCAGCCTTGCGACTATATCCGCTTCTAGATTTTTGACCATTTTCTCCACGACCACTTGTTTTACCTATTCCACTACCTACACCACGTCCAACTCTTTTACGAGTTTTTGTAGCACCTTCGCTAGGATATATTGTATGTAACTTCATTAGATTTCCTCAACTTTCTTACCACGTAAAGCAGCAACTTGTTCGATAGATTTTTGTGATTTCAATGCTTCTAATGTAGCATATGCCATATTAATTTTTGTATTTGATCCAAGTGATTTTGATAATATATCTTTAACTCCTGCAAGTTCAAGTACAGCTCTAACAGGTCCTCCTGCTTTAACTCCTGTACCTTTTGAAGCTGGCTTAAGCATAACTTTACTAGCTCCTCTAACTCCGATTGCTTCATGAGAAATTGTTCTTTCATCAACTAATGATACTTGAGCAACACTTTTTGTTGCGTTAGAAACAGCTTTTTTAATTGCATCTGGTACTTCATTTGCTTTACCACTACCTAGACCAACTTTACCTTTTCTGTCTCCAACAACTACTGTTGCAGAAAAACGGAAATGACGACCACCTTTAGTTACTTTTGTAACTCTACCAATATTAATAACTTCTTCTTCATATTGTTTTGGGCGTGGTTCTCTTTTTCTAGTTTCCATATTTACCCTCCTTTAGAATTCTAATCCATTTTCACGTGCTGCTTCAGCTAATGCTTTAACACGTCCATGATATAGGTATCCACCTCTATCAAAAATTACTTTTACAATTTTTGCTTCTTTAGCTCTTTTAGCAATTAGTTCTCCAACTTTTGTTGCAGCTTCTATATTACTACCATTTTCAAGCTTTAATTCTTTATCAATTGATGAAGCACTTACTAATGTAATTCCTTGTTCATCATCGATAATTTGAGCAAAAATATTTGAGTTTGATCTAAACACATTTAGTCTTGGCGCTTCATTAGTTCCACTAATTTTAGCTCTAACACGTGCATGTCTAGCTTTACGTACTTCATTTCGAGATACTTTATTAATCATAGTTCTACTCTCCTTTACTAAATTACATTATGATGCTTTCTTTCCTTCTTTACGACGGATAATTTCATCTTTATATCTTATACCTTTACCTTTATAAGGTTCTGGTGGTCTAATTTTTCTAATGTTTGCAGCGAATTCACCAACAAGACATTTATTAATACCTTTGATATTTAATTCTGTATTACTTGGAGCTTCTACTGTTAATTCAGCAGGAACTTTTACTATTACAGGATGAGAATAACCAGCACTTACTGTTATAGTGTCTCCACTAACATTAAAACGGTACCCTACTCCTACACTTTCAAGTTTCTTTTCATAACCTTCTGTTACTCCAATTATCATATTTTGAATATTTGCATTTGCAGTTCCATGGAAAGCTTTGTATGCATCACTCTTACGTGTAACGCGTACTTCAACTCCTTCAACAGCAACTGTAATATTTGAGTTAACCTCAGTAGAAAGTTCACCTTTAGGACCTTTTACTGTAACAATATTACCGTTTGTTGTTAAAGTTACATTTTCTGGCAATGTCAATATTCTATCTCCAATACGACTCATCTAAATCTTCCTTTCTACCAAATATAAGCTAAAACTTCTCCACCTAATGATTCTTTTCTTGCTTGTTTATCTGTCATTATTCCATTTGATGTTGAAACTATTGCAATTCCTAAACCATTTAATACTCTTGGAACTTCTTCTGTTTTAGCATATACACGTAAACCTGGTTTTGATATTCTCTTTAATCCAGTAATTACGCGTTCCTTATTTTGTCCATATTTTAATGATAGGACAATTATATTTTGAATACTATTTTTTTTAATTTTATAGTCTACTATAAAACCTTCATCCTTTAATATTCTTGCGATTTCAAGTTTTATCTTTGAAGCAGGAACTTCAACTTCTTTATATCGCATTTGATTTGCATTACGTATTCTTGTAAGCATATCTGCTATTGGATCTGTCATACTCATACACAATCCCTCCTTCTCTAATTACCAACTAGATTTTGTAATTCCTGGTATTTGTCCTTTATAAGCTAATTCTCTAAAGCAAATACGACAAATTCCGTAATTTTTAAGTACTGAGTGAGGTCTACCACATCTTTCACAACGAGTATATTCACGTACTTTGAATTTTTGTTTTCTTGATTGTTTAACAATCATACTTTTCTTGGCCATAATATCCTCCTATTGTTACTTTTTGAATGGCATACCGAAACCTTTTAAAAGAGCTAAGCCTTCTTCATTAGTTTTTGCTGTTGTTACAAAAACAATGTCCATTCCGCGTACTTTAACCACATTATCATATTCTATTTCTGAGAAAATTAATTGTTCATTTAACCCTAATGTATAGTTTCCTCTACCGTCAAATGATTTAGCAGAAATTCCTCTAAAGTCTCTTACACGTGGTAATGTAATACTAACTAGTTTATCTAAAAAGTTATACATGTTTTCTCCACGAAGTGTTACTTTACATCCAATTCCTTGTCCTTCTCTTAATTTAAAACCAGCTATAGCTTTTTTAGCTTTTGTAATAACTGATTTTTGCCCTGTAATAGTTTCTAGATCTGCTACTGCAGCATCTAACAATTTACTATTAGTAGTGGCATCTCCAACACCCATATTGATAACTATTTTATCTAATGCAGGTACTTTCATAATATTTTCGTAATTAAATTGTTCTTTTAAGCTAGGTATGATTTCCTTATTATATTTTGCTTTTAGGCGGTTCATAATATATACCCTCCTTCCAATTAATCAAGGTTAGAATTAGATTTTTTTGAAATTCTAATCTTCTTACCATTTTTATCTGTTGTATGTCCTATTTTACTAGCTTTTTTAGTTTTAGGATCGATTATCATTACATTTGAAGAATGAATTGGTAATTCAACTTCAACAATACTTCCAGCAGTTTGTCCGTTTGGTTTTACATGTTTTTTAGCAACATTTACACCACTAACGATTAACTTACTATCAGCTCTTAATACTTTTGTAATAGAACCTTCTTTTCCTTTATCTTTACCAGTAATAACAACAACTTTGTCTCCAGTTTTAAAGTTCATGTTCTTCCTCCTTCGAAAGCTATAACACTTCTTTAGCAAGTGATACAATCTTCATAAAATCTTTATCACGTAATTCACGTGCTACTGGTCCAAATACACGAGTTCCGACTGGACTCTTATCATCTTTAATAATTACACATGCATTATCATCGAATTTTATATAAGAACCATCGTCTCTTCTTAGACCAAATTTGCTTCTAACAACTACAGCTTTTACAACTTTTCCTTTTTTAACTGTACCGTTAGGAGTTGCTTTTTTAACTGTTACAACCACAGTATCTCCAATATTCCCTGTTCTAACTTTGCTTCCACCTAATACACGTATAACACTTACTTCACGTGCACCAGAATTATCAGCAACTTTTAAACGGCTTTCTTGTTGAATCATATATTGATCCTCCTCCCAGTGTCAATTATAAAATAATTGCTTTTTCTATTATCTCAACTAAACGAAAATGTTTTGTTTTTGATAATGGTCTTGTTTCAGCTATACGTACAGTATCTCCTGTTTTAGCTTCGTTTTTTTCATCATGAGCAGCATATTTTTTTGAATATTTAACGCGTTTACCATATAGTGGGTCTTTTTTATAAGTTTCAACTACAACTGTAATAGTTTTATCTGTTTTATCACTTACAACTTTACCAACTAATTCACGATTTACTTTTTCCATTAGTTACCTCCCTTAATATTAAGTTCACGTTCTCTTATTATTGTTTTCATACGTGCAACTAATTTTCTAAGTTCATTAATTCTAGATGGTTTTTCTAAATTACCAGTTGCTTGGCTAAAACGTAAGTTAAATAATTCTTCTTTGTATTCATCTATTTTAGAAATTAATTCTTCTGTAGATAAATCTCTAATTTCTTTATTAGTCATTAGCCTCACCACTTTCTTTTTTTACAAATTTACACTTGATTGGTAATTTATGCATTGCAAGTCTAAATGCTTCACGAGCGATTTCTTCACTTACTCCACCTATTTCAAACATAACTTTACCTGATTTTACTACTGCTACCCATTTTTCAGGTTGTCCTTTACCTTTACCCATACGAGTTTCTAAAGGTATTTTTGTTAATGATAAGTGTGGGAAAATATTAATCCATACTTTTCCTCCACGTTTCATATATCTTGTCATTGCAATACGAGCTGCTTCGATTTGATTTTGAGTAATCCAAGCACCATCTACTGCCATTAAACCGTATTCACCAAAGTTAACAGTTTTGTTTCCCCTAGTTACACCATCATAATGTAAACGGTGTGGTCTTCTATATTTAGTTCTTTTTGGTACTAGTGCCATTTACATTACCTCCCTTTTGTTTTGAGGCAAGGATTTCACCTTTATATATCCATACTTTAACACCAATCTTACCATAAGTAGTATTAGCTTCTTTGTGAGAATAATCTATATCTGCTCTTAAAGTATGAAGTGGAGTGTTACCTTCAGTATATCCTTCAGTTCTTGCCATATCAGCTCCACCTAAACGACCAGACACTGAAGTTTTAATTCCTTTTGCTCCAGCTTTCATTGTATTTCTGATTGCTCTTTTTTGAGCGATTCTGAATGAAACACGATTTTCGATTTGGTGTGCTATATTTTCTGCAACTAATGCTGCATCTATGTCTGGATTCTTAATTTCCATAATAGAAATTTGTACGTTTTCATTAACTAATTTAGATAATTCTTTTTTTAGTTTTTCAATTTCATCTCCGCTGTGACCAATTACAACTCCTGGTTTAGCAGTGTTTATAATTACTTCTGTTCTTGCGGCATTTCTTTCAATAAGAATGCTTGAAACTGCTGCGTCTTTTAATTTCTTTGTTAGTAATTTACGAATCTTAACATCGTTATTTAAGAATCTAGCAAAGTCTTTGTTACCAGCATACCATTTAGATTCCCAAGTTTTGTTGATCCCAATTCTAAGTCCTATTGGACTAACCTTTTGACCCATCAGTTCTCCTCCTATCTTTCTTCGTCACTTACAACAATTGTAATATGACTTGTTCTTTTTTTAATTGGATCTACGTGTCCACGTGAACCAAATTTCATTCTTTTCATTGTTTGACCTTCATTAACATATGCTTCTTTAACAAATAATTTAGCTTTATCTAAGTTTAAATTATTTTCGGCATTTGCTGTTGCTGAAGTCAAGACTTTTATTGTTAATCTTGCAGCTTCTTTATTTAAATTTCTTAAAATTTTGTCTGCTTCTATTACGCTTTTTCCGCGTACTAAATCCACAACTAAACGGGCTTTACGAGGTGCAATTCTAAGTCCTTTTGCAATCGCTTTTGCTTCCATTTTAGTCCTCCTTCCTGACAATTAATTATTTTTTCTTTTTGTCATCGCCATGTCCACCAAATTTACGTGTTGGTGAGAATTCCCCTAATTTATGTCCAACCATATCTTCTGTAACATAAACAGGAATAAATTCTTTACCATTATGAACAGCAAATGTGTGTCCAATAAATTCAGGATATATTGTTGAACGGCGAGACCATGTTTTTACAACTTCTTTTTTTCCAGATTCGTTTACTTTTTCAACCTTTTTCATTAAATGTTCATCAATGAACGGTCCTTTTTTTAAACTTCTAGCCATTTAAATCAATCCTCTCATTATTTATTTTTACGACGACGAACAATTAACTTATCAGAAGCTTTTTTGTTCTTACGTGTTTTGTAACCTAATGCTGGTTTTCCCCAAGGAGTAACAGGTCCTTTGCGTCCAATTGGAGCTCTACCTTCTCCTCCACCATGTGGATGGTCATTAGGGTTCATAACTGATCCACGAACTGTTGGTCTAATACCCATATGTCTTTTACGACCAGCTTTACCTATGTTTACTAATTCATAATCTGCATTTCCTACTTCACCAATAGTTGCTCTGCAAGTGCTTAACACTTTACGAACTTCACCACTAGTTAAACGAAGTAAAGTATATTTACCTTCACGCCCTAATATTTGAACGCTTGATCCTGCTGAACGAGCCATTTGCCCGCCTTTACCAGCTTTTAGTTCAACATTGTGAACCATTGTTCCTTCTGGAATGTTTTCAAGTGGTAATGCATTACCGATTTTAATATCAGCATTCACACCATTCTCTATTTTATTTCCAACTTTTAAACCTTTTGGAGCGATAATATATCTTTTTTCTCCATCAATGTATGTAATCAAAGCAATGTTAGCAGTTCTGTTCGGATCGTACTCAATTGATGTAACTGTTCCGATAACACCATCTTTATCTCTTTTAAAATCGATAATTCTGTATTTTCTTTTAGCTCCACCACCACGATGTCTTATTGTAATTCTACCTTGGTTGTTACGTCCACCATTCTTTTTTAATGTTACTAGTAATGATTTCTCTGGTGTGCTTTTAGTAATTTCTTCATTTACTAATTTAGTCATACCACGAGTACCATTAGTCATTGGTTTATAACTCTTAATAGCCATGTTTATCTTCTCCTAACATTAGTTAAGTTCTATTGAACTTCCTTCTTTTAATTTAACAATTGCTTTCTTTACTCTGTTTGTTTTACCAACATAACGTCCAACTCTTTTTTTCTTAGGTTTTACGTTTATTGTATTTACACTTTCAACTTTTACATTAAATATTTTTTCAACTGCTTGTTTGATTTGTGTTTTATTAGCTTTAATATCTACGCTAAATGTAATAACGTTTTTACTTGCTAATTCTGAAGTTTTTTCAGTTATAATTGGCGCTTTAATAATATCTCTATAGTTGTTCATTAAACAAGCACCTCCTCTATAGCTTTTATTGCATTTTCTGTAACAATCATGTTATTAGAAGCAATAATATCTAATGTATTGATTTCATTAACTTGCAATAATGTAACATTACTTAAGTTACGTGTTGCTAAGATTACGTTTTCATCTAATTCATCAACAACGATTAATACATTTTTATTTACTTTTAAATTTGAAAGAACTAATTTAGCTTCTTTTGTTTTGTTTGATTCAAAATTTAATGAATCTATAACAATTAATTCTTTATCAATAACTTTATAAGCTAAAGCTGATTTTAAAGCTAATCTTCTTTCTTTTCTGTTCATTTTTTTGTCATATGATCTAACGTGTGGTCCGAATACTACACCACCATGTCTCCAAAGTGGACTTCTTGTAGAACCTGCTCTAGCACGTCCTGTCCCTTTTTGTTTCCAAGGTTTTTTTCCTCCACCACTAACTTCTGCGCGTGTTTTTGTTTCATGAGTACCTTGTCTCATTGAGTTTCTTGCTAATGTAATTGCATCATATAATACTGCATCGTTTGGAACTATTCCCCAAACTTCAGCACTCAAAGTTAAATCTTTTACCTTTTCACCTTTGATATTTAATACAGATATTTTTTCCATCTATATTACCTCCTAGTTTTCTTCTGAAGCAGCAACTTCTGTTACTTCTTCTACAACTTCTACTATTTCAACTGGTGTTTCTTTTTCAGTGTAGCTATTTAAAGCTTCAACTTCATTTACTTTACCTGGAGTTTTAATAGAAGTTTTTATCATTACTAAAGATTTTTTAGGCCCTGGTATACTTCCTTTAACTAAAATGCAATTATTTTCTAAATCAACTGCAACTATTTCTAAATTTTGAATAGTTACTGTTAATGTACCCATATGTCCTGGTAAATTTTTACCTTTAAATACACGCATTGGTCTCATAGTACCCATTGAACCTGGTCCTCTATGATAATGTGACCCATGTGACATAGGTCCACAACTTTGTCCATGACGTTTAATAACACCTTGGAACCCTTTACCTTTAGTAGTACCAGTTACGTCAACGACTTCTCCTATAGTAAAGATACCAGCATTGATTTCTTGTCCTACAGTATATTCGTTAACATCTACACCTCTAATTTCTCTAAAGAAGCGCTTAGGTGTAGTGTTTGCTTTGTTGGTAATTCCAACAGATGCTTTAGTCGCTAACTTTTCTCTTTTAGTATCAAAACCTAATTGAATTGCCGCATAACCATCATTCTCAATCGTTTTAATTTGTGTTACCACATTTGGTTCGACTGAAACAACAGTTACAGGAATTAATTTACCAGATTCTGTAAATACTTCAGTCATTCCAATTTTACGACCTAAGATTCCTTTTTTCATAATTTCCTCCTATAATTTAATTTGAATGTCAACACCGCTCGGTATTTCAATATGAGTTAATGCCTCAATTGTTTCCTTGCTTGGATTGCTAACAACAATAAGTCTTTTGTGTGTTCTTTTTTCGAATTGTTCTCTCGAATCTTTGTATTTGTGAACTGCTCTTAAGATGGTAATCTTTTCGATATCAGTTGGAAGTGGTACTGGACCGCTTACTTCTCCACCTGTTCTTTTAACAGTTTCAACAATTTTAGCACAAGCTTTATCTAAACTTTTGTGTTCGTAAGCTTTTAATTTGATACTAATTTTTGTTTTTGACATATTGTTCCTCCTTTCGCCTATATCGTAGTATAGACTTGCTCCGTGTAAAAACCCGATATTCGGTTTAAATTGTCTAACAACTTAACCTGGTGTATCAGCAACCTCACACATCTAAGCACGCCACACATCCATAATTATACATAACTTTTATTTAAAAATCAAGGTTTTTTTATATTTATTTTATTTTTTATTTTTTTACAAAAAAACTAGATCACTCTAGTTTATTTTCAAAATTTCAATCACTTCTTTTTCTTCACTATAACTGATATTTATTTTTGATGATATATTTAAAAATGGAAGTCTATTTTTCGAAATTTTAATAGAACATTTATATTTTTTGCCTTCTGTATCTATTATATAGTAATATGTATTGCCTTCTATAGTTACATTTGTAATAAAAGCAACTTCTATTTCCTTTTGTAAATAGGTACTTTCATCGGCTGGAGCTTTTGTTGTTTCTAAATAATTTTCCGAAGCTTTAATTATTCCTTTTGATGAATCGGTTACTTCGACTTTTTGATAATCAACAACATCCACAAAAGCGTACATTTTAACTAAACCAGCATCATCTTTTAAACTTATTAAATATGTTGGTTTATTATTCAAATTGATTAATAGCGGGAACGATGCTTTATAATTCATTTGTTGAACTTGACCTTCCGCTGAAGCCATTGCTGAATATTCTTCTGCACCAGGCACTGAGAATAGTTTTGTTTCTTTAGTTCTTAAATTTGTTAGAATAAAACCTATGTTAGATTCATCACTAGCTGCTGAAGTTATACCCGTATATAAATATACATCATCGTTTAGAACCACATAATTATATCCATCTGTAGTTATGACTACATTTTTTTGACCAAATATTGAATTTAAGAAACCTGACCTAAATTTTCCCCAGTCTTTAACTTGCTCTAATACCATATCTGCTGAGTAAACATGGTCTACCCATGTAGGAATTTTCGAAACATCATAGTATTTAGATTTCCCATTTATAGGATTTAATATTATAACACCTTCAACATCTCTTCTTAATCCTACCCCAACATATTTAATTGAAGGTACTATCCAATAAGGATTACCATCGTTATCTATTTCAAATACTGATTCTCCAAATATTTTTGTTGGATATTTAAATCTTAATTTTCTGTTTAAATCTTCTTTAAATAGTGCTGAAGGCATATATTTCATACCTTTTTCTAATTTAATTAACGTCGATTTACCTGTAACTGAGTTTACTGTTATATAACCTTTAACTCCATCTTTTTTATTTGTAAAATATTTTATTATTCCATTATATTCAAGCGGAGTTACTCTAACTATATCTTCTTTATAATTTATTTGAGTATACAAGTTAGAAACATAAAATTGTGAAACTAGTTCAGGCATTTGTCCCATAACTCTGTCTCCTAATTTTTGGCTTGATTCTTTATCAAGTAAAGGTATTGAATTAAAATCAACAGGTTTCACATTTTCTGTAAAACTACTATTTTCTTCAACAATAATTCTTTTTGAATATTTTTTTGAATTGAAAAACGGTGATAATATAAAGTTAATAATCATAATTAGCGTAAATATTAAAAAGATTACTAATACAATTATTGCGTTTGATTTTAATACCTTAGTAATTTTACCATTTCTATCCATTTCCATGGTAAGTCTACAAAAACCATAAAAGCTCATTAATATTATTATATATAACCAAAAACCAAAGCTATGAATATTTAAAGCCGGTAAAAAGAAATAATATAATATAAATCCCAATAAAAAAGTAGCAATTAAACTAATAATATTTTTTTTCATAAATCCTCCTCATATAATTATATTATACTACACAAAATAAAAAAAACAACTAATGTTGTTATTTTACGAATGGTATAATTGCCATAAAACGAGCTTTTTTTACTTCGTTTGCTATATGTCTTTGATGTTTAGCACATGCACCACTGATTCTTCTTGGTAATATTTTACCTTTATCAGCACTTACATATTTTTTTACTATTTCTCCATCTTTATAATCTACACTTTTTCCAGCGCACATTTGACATATTTTTTTCTTTTTTCTATAAAATTCTGCCATTTTCTTTTCCTCCTTTATTAATCTAAGAAGTTATCATCTATTGAAACACTATCTCCAAAATCCGCAAATGGATCTTCTTCAATACTTACATCATTAGATGGTGCACTATAATTTGCATTTTGATAATCATAAGGGCTAGCATCAGATCCAGCATTTGTTCTGTTTGCTTTACTCTCTATAAAATGGAAAGTATCCAAAGTAACATCTACTGTATATCTTTTATTACCGTCTTTATCATCATAACTTCCTGTTTGTAAACGTCCTTCGATTGCGATTTGATTTCCTTTATCAAAAAAGTTACATATTGTTTCAGCTTGTTTTCTCCAAGCAACAATATTTATAAAATCAGCATCTCTTCCGCCTTCATTATTACTAAATGGTCTGTTAACTGCAATAGAAAATCTAGTATAAGGGATATTTGATCCAGTATATTTAAGTTCAGGTTTCGCAGTTAATCTTCCTATTAACATAACTCGATTCATAATTATTACCTCACTATTTTTCTAATTTTGTAATTAAATGACGAATAACATCACCACTAATTAAAGCTAAACGATCAAATTCTTTTATTGCTTTGTCATCTTCTGATTCTGTTTCAAATACAAAATAGTAACCAGTTTTGAATTTTTTGATTTCATAAGCTAATTCTCTTTGACCCATGTCTTTTTTTTCAACTAATTTAGATCCATTATCAGTGATTACTTTTGCAAAGTTGTTTGCAACAGTTTTAATTTCTTCTTCACTTAATGTTGGTCTAACGATAAACATGATTTCATAGTTTTTCATTTTTCCACCTCCTCTTGGTCATATACGGCTTCCTAAGAAGCAAGGAGTAAATTAATACTCGATACCAATTATAACAAAAAAGCTTTGGATTGTAAAGCTTTTATTTATTGACAACTTTTCTAATTTCTACTGCTTCCAAATAGTCTTAATAAATCTATAAATATATTAATAAAATCTAAATATAGTTGAAGTGCTCCATAGATAGCTAACTTATCTTCTTCTATTTCATATTTTAATAATTCTATTTTTTGAATATCGTATGCAGTAAACCCTAAGAAAACAATTATGCTTATAATACATATTATAGTATCAAATGTACTGTTACCTAAAAATATATTTATTATCGAAGTGAAAAGCACTCCAAATAGCATCATAATTAAAAGGGTTCTAAATTTCGTTAAATCTACTTTCGTATATTTTCCTATTAGAGCAAATATTAAAAACAAAATTGCCGCTATCAAAAACATTAACGTTATTGATGTTAACTTGTATGCTACAAATATCGAAGAAAATGTTAGCCCTGTTAAGAAAGAGTAAACTAAGAATGTTATTCTTGCGGTTGTTATACTCATTTTTTTTATTCGAGATGATAAAAATATTACTAATACAATTTCTGCTATAAATGTTACAAGATATAATTTTGTTGTAAATAATGTATATAATATGTTTTCATTTGTTGATACATATATTGCTGTTATAAAAGTCATTAAAAGACCAATAAACATCCAACCAAATACTTTTGAAAATATTTTATTTTCCATAAATCACCTATACGTTGAATCTGTAATTACATATGTCCCCATCAGCCATTACATATTCTTTCCCTTCCACTCTTAATTTTCCTGCTTCTTTAACTTTCAATTCACTACCTAAGTTTTTTAAGTCTTCACAACTTATAACTTCTGCTCTTATAAATCCTCTTTCAAAATCAGTATGTATTATACCCGCACATTCTGGAGCTTTAAAACCTTTTTTAAATGTCCAAGCTCTGCACTCGTCTGAACCTGCTGTAAAATATGTTGCCAACCCTAAAAGTTTATATGTTGCAGTTATTAGTTTTGTTAATCCCGCTTCTTTTATTCCTAAATCAGCTAAAAATTCTTTTCTTTCATCTTCTGTTAATTCACAAAGTTCTGATTCTATTTTTGCCGAAACTGTTATGACTTCGGCATTTTCTTTTTTAGCATATTCTCTTACTCTATCTACATATTCATTAGTATCATTAAGTAAATCCTCATCGCTTATATTAGCCATATATATAATAGGCTTTAAAGTTAGCAACGAAAAAGATGATATCATTTTTAATTCTTCTAAAGAAAATTCTATTTGCCTAAGAGGAATGTCCTTTTCTAGTGTTTCTTTTATTTTATTTAATAATTCTACCTCTTTTACAGTTTCTTTATCTTTAGACATCGAAGCTTTCTTACCAACTCTATTTAATCTGTTATTTATTATTTCTAAATCAGCTAGCATTAATTCCACATTGATAATTTCAATATCTCTGATAGGATCTACTTCTCCTTCAACGTGTATTATATCATCATTTTGAAAACATCTTACTACTTCTACTATGGCGTCTACTTCTCTAATATGTGATAAAAATTTATTTCCTAAACCTTCTCCAATTGAAGCTCCTTTAACTAAACCTGCTATATCAGTATATTCGATAGTTGCTGGGACAAGACTTTTTGGTTTATATAAATCATTTAAAAAATCTAATCTTTCATCTGGTACTATTACTACCCCTACATTTGGTTCTATTGTTGCGAAAGGGTAATTAGCCGCTAATATATTTTGCTTTGTTATTGCATTAAATAAGGTACTCTTACCGACGTTTGGTAATCCTACTATTCCCGCTTTTAAACTCATGATAATCCCTCATTTCTTATGTATTATAACACATATTTTTAAATAAAAAAAGCCAGAAATATCTGACTATAAAGTTGAGTATGTTCCTATTCCTATTGGAAGTCCCATAACATACCACAATATTATTAAAAGTAACATTGAAAAACCCATTATCAATATTACCGGCATTAATAATTTAAGAGTACCAAATATACTAACTTGGTTTTTTTCACTTATTCTGTATTTTTCTAAAAACGCAAGTGTTATTATATAATAAATAAATACTGGGGAACAGGCTTTACCAACCCCATCTGCTACTTTAAAAATAAATTGTGTCATATTTGGCGTTATATTTGATCTCATAAATAAAGGTACTATTACAGGATGAGCTAAATTCCATTTGTCTATTGTAAAAGGTAATAGTACGCTCATAATTATAACAACCACAAATAAGGTTATTATAAGAGGTACTCCTGAATATTGTAGTGTGCCCATAGATTCTAATAATTTTGAAGCAATTACAGTTCCTAAATTAGTCCATTCTATGATTGCTGACAATTCTGATATGAAAAACATAAGTACAAACATGAAACCTAAATTTTCAAAGTTCTTAGACAACCCTAAACTAAATTGATGACTATTTTTCATATTTCCTGATAATTTTCCATATATAAATCCACATGCTATAAATATTAGTGTAATTATTATTACTAATCCGCTTCCAAATGGCGAATTTTCCCCTAATAATTTTTCCATATATCTTGAAGCAGAGCTATCTAATAATATTCCGGCTCCAAACATTTTAGCTGGCAATATCATGTAAATAAATAGGATTATTAAAAATAGGCCTATTAATAAAGAGGTTTTTTTTGCTTTTGGAGAAGAAATTAATTCTTCTTCTTCGTATGAATATTTTTTTGGTAACTTGTTTACTAAAAATTTGTCAACAACGAACGTTCCAATAAAGCTTAAAACAATTGTTGAAAAAATCATTATATAAATATTAGAAAATAAACTGTAAGCATAATTTTTATCTATATCTACTGTTGCAGCTTTTTCTGTTAAGATTCCCATTAAGTAGTCATTATAGTTAAATATAACTCCTGTTCCATAACCAATTGTTATCCCTAAAAATACTATTAATATTCCTAAAACCGGGTTTTTACCTAAGTATTTATAAGCTACTCCAACAAGAGGTATTAAAAAGATATAGCTATAATCCCCTATAATTGTACTTATTATCCCTACTAATAACGTTATAAATACTACTATATTTAATTTCACTCTTTTAAATGGACTAAATATATCGGATAAAAGTCCGCTTTTTTCACATATACTTATACCTAATAAAGCTATTATTATAAGAACAAGAGGTTTAAACAAACTAAATTTAGTTACTGATTCACCTATTAAAAATTTAATACCATCAAAGCTAATTATATTTTTAACTGTTATTAAGGTTGTTTCCATTGTATTGTTTGCTATTACTGTTTTATAGCTTTCTATTCCTAAAATTGAGAATAAAAAACTCATTATTGATACTATACAAATTAATATAGCTAAAACCGAAACCGGACCATATAATTTGTCTTTTTTCTTTTTTAATTTAGCCATACTTCCTCCTATTTGATTACTTTTTTTAGTTTTTTATTAAATTCCATTCTTGGAATCATTATACTTCTACCACAATTTAAGCACTTAATTTTTATATCAGCACCTATTCTTATTATTTCCCATTCATTCGTTCCGCAAGGGTGTTGTTTTTTCATTATTACAATACTACCTAATTTATAATCATTCATTATAACTCACCATTTGTTTGTAAGGAATTGTTATTTTATTTTTTTCAAACTCTTGTTTTATTTCTTTAAATAAGATTCTTTGAACATCATAGTTTTTAAGAATTTTTGTTTCAGCTGTTATTTTGAATATAACTCCATATTCTGATAAATTCTCCACTCCTAATAAGTTTACTTTTCCTTTTAGTTCTGTTATCTCATTAGTTAATCTCTCACATAATTCATTAAGTACTTTTTCTACTTTAATTACATCATCTTGATATGAAACTGGTACATTAACGATTGCTAGGGAGTTTTCTAAACTATGATTTATAACCTCTGTTATATTTCTATTTGATATAAATTTTATTTCCCCATTAAATGCTTTAAGTTTTGTTGTTTTAACTCCTAAACTTATAACTTCTCCTTTGAAACCATTAATTGTAACTGTATCACCAATTCCATATTGATTTTCTAAAATTATTGTTATACCCGATAAAAAGTCTTTTAAGGTATCTTGTAAAGCTAATCCAGCTACTAATCCAACAACACCTAACGATGTTATTAGAGCTGATGTATTTATTCCATAAATATCTAAAATCATAAGAATAGCTATCAAAAACAAAAAATATTTAATCAAGTTATTTAATAAACTCATTAAAGTTTTTTGTCTTTTAGCCTCTGTATTTTTAAATTTAGTTTTAGCCATTTTTTTGATTATTCTATTTATTATAAAATATAATGTCATAAATGAAATTATAATTATAACTGGCCCTAGAACTTTTTTTGAAAATAATATATCTAGCATTTTATCACCTATTCTTTAACATCTAATATTTCAAGTATTCTATTTAAATCTGCAACATTTGTATAAGATATCTCTATTTTTTTATCATTTATTCTTACTTTTGTATCTAATTTATCTCTAAGTAAATCTTCTACATATTTAAATTCATTTGATGTTTTTTCTTTTCTTGGCATTTTGTTTTTTCTTTCAAAATCATTTGAATTAGTTAGTTCTTCTGTTTCTCTAACTGATATATTTTCGTTAATTATTTTGTCTGCTATTAATTTTATTTGATTTTCATCATCCAATTTACTAAGTATTCTAGCATGTCCCATACTTATTTTTGAAGAATTAACTAATTTTTGAATTTCTAAAGGCAATCTAAGAAGTCCTATAATATTTGTAATATGACTTCGACTTTTACCGACTTTGTTAGAAAGCTGTTCTTGTGTTAAATCCAAATTTTCTAAAAGGGTTTTATAAGCTTGAGCTTCTTCTATAGATGTCAGGTTTTCTCTTTGAAGATTTTCTAATAAAGCAATTTCCATCATTTGTTCATCTGTGAAATCTCTAATTATTGCTGGTATTTTTGTTTTTCCAGCTAATTTAGAAGCTCTAACTCTTCTTTCACCTGCTATTATTTCATAACCTTTAATACTTTTTTTAACTATTATCGGTTGAAAAACGCCGTGTTCTTTTATCGAACTTGAAAGTTCTTCTAACGCTTCTTCGTTAAATATTTTTCTAGGTTGATAAGGATTTACTCTTAATTCATCTAAATTAAGTTCTATTATTTCATCTTTTGTAGATGTTTCATATATATGTTTTTCTATTTGATCTACATCCAAATTTTCACTATTAAATAATTCTTCTAAACCTCTACCAAGGGCTCTTTTTTTAATTTCCATTTCTTGAAATCACCTCTTTAGCTAAATTTAAATATGCTTCTGATCCTCTACTTTGTGGATCGTATGCTATTATTGGTTTTCCATGACTTGGAGCTTCTGACAGTCTTACTAATCTTGGTATGATAGTATCATAAACTCTTTCTTTAAAATAGCTTTTTATTTCTTCTACTACTTCTAAGCCTAAGTTTGTTCTACTATCTAACATTGTAAGCAGAACTCCTTCTATATCTAACATGGGATTTAAGTTTTTTTGAGCCATTACTATTGTATTAAGTAATTGCATTATTCCTTCTAAAGCAAAAAATTCACATTGAACTGGTATCATAACAGAATCTGCTGCTGTTAAAGCATTTGTCGTCAAAATACCTAATGAGGGAGGACAATCAATTATTATATAATCAAATGTGCTTCTTATTTCTTCTAAACGTTTTTTTAGTTGATTACCTTTTATAAAACTATTATTTTTATTTTGCATTTCAATTAATTCAAAATCTATACCTGCTAAATTGATTGTAGCTGGTATTACATATAGATTTTTGAACTTTGTTTTTATTATTACGTCTTCTAATGAAGCTTCATCTTTTAATAGTTCATACATACTTGATGTATAATCTGATTTATTTATACCTACTCCTGTTGTTGAATTTCCTTGAGGATCTAAATCTACTAAAAGAATTTTTTTCTTAAGCATACCTAAAGAGGCTGCTAGATTTATACTTGAAGTAGTTTTTCCTACTCCACCTTTTTGATTTACCAAAGCTATTATTTTACCCATAATACCACCTTTTTCTAATTTAACTACATTACATTTTATCACAAAAACATCTTAAATGATAGTACTAAAGCACAATAAACACTATTGACAGGTACTGTTATTTTTTATACACTTTGGATTTTTACCTAAGCCTGGCATTGTCATTATATTTCCCATATATACAACAATAAAACCTGCACCATTATTTATTTCAACATCTGTTATGGTCATTTTAATTTTTTTAGGATTTCCTAACAATTTTTTATTATCACTTATTGAATAAGGTGTTTTAGCTATACAAATAGGTAGTTTATATTTATTATACAAATCTATTTTATTTTTAGCTTTTTTATTATAATTGACTTTTTCACAGTTCAAATATGTGCACATCTTTGTAATTTTATTAATTAAACTATCATTCAAATCATAAATTTCATTGTGTATCGTATTTTCCTTCATATTAATCACTTTATTTGCAAGAACAGTACATCCCGATTGCCCCTCGCTATACATATTTGAAACAACAAAATCTACATTTTTATTTTGACAAAACTTATCAATATATTCTATTTCTTCTTTTGAATCTAATTCATATTTATTTAAAGATACTATAATATTACTATTAAATTTTTTCATATTATTTATATGATATAGAAGGTTTTCAATCCCTAACATTAAGTCTTCATTACCATTATATTTTAAACTTTGTATTGTTGTATTTATTATGACAATTTCTGGATACACTTTTTTTCTTGAAACTATATCAAAATATTTTAAAGCTCCCATATCACTACCAAAACCTGATTCTACTATAACGTAGTCAGAAATTTCAAGTCCTAGTTTGGTTGATATTAAGCTATTGGTTCCAATTGATATATTGGCAAAAGGACCACCATGTATGATAACAGGATTATTATATCTAGATTGAACTAAATTAGGTTTTATTGCATCTTTTAAAACCAAGAATATTGCTTCGATACAGTTTAATTGTTTCAAATAAATTTCTTCTTTTTTAGAATTAAAACCTATAATTATTTTTTCAAGTTTATATTTTAAATCATTTTTGCTTTCTGATAAACATAGTATTGACATTATTTCTGAAGCTGGAGTTATATTGAAAGAGTCATTTCTTTTTGACAATTTAATATTTCTAAGTTCTCTATCATTTATATCTATACATCTTTTAAAGCACACTTCTTTTATTCCAAGTTCATTACCTTGAAAAATATGGTTGTCTATTATTGAAGATATCAAATTATTTGCAGTTGTTATAGCATGAAAATCTCCTGTAAAGTGCAGATTAATATCTATACTTGGTTCTACTGTAGATAATCCACCTCCAGTTGCCCCCCCTTTAGAACCGAAAAATGGCCCTAAAGACGGTTCTCTTAAGATTGCGATGCTTTTTTGATTAAGCTTATTTAATGAATCATTAAGACCTATAGCAAGAGTAGTTTTACCCTCTCCATATGGAGTCGGGTTTGTCGAAGTAATTAGTATTAGTTTTCCAAGTTCTTTTTTTGGTTCATAATTTTCATTTATTTTTGCTTTATATTCACCATAAGTCTCAATATCTTTATCCGTTAGATTTATTTTTTTACCTATTTCTTTTATATTCAATAATTCCATAATTATCCTCCTACCTTAAAATTATCATTAACAGGATAATTTATTTAGTATCATACCAGTTTTTACCATAATTTATATCTACTTTTAAAGGAACTGATAATTTATATGCATTTTCCATTATTTGTTCTACTATTTTAGTTACTTTTTCTATTTCTTCTATTATACAATCAAATACTAATTCATCATGAACTTGCAAAATCATTTTTGATTTTATATTTTGTTTTTTAAATTCTTCGGCTATTTTAACCATTGCTATTTTAATCAAGTCCGCGCTCGTCCCTTGAATTGGAGTGTTTAATGCCATTCTTTCTCCACTGGATTTTATATTTTTGTTTTTATTAAATAATTCTGGAATCGATCTAATTCTACCCATTAATGTTTTCACATATCCATCTAAATATGCTTGTTTAATAGTTTCGTCCATATATTCTTTTATACCTGGATATGTTTCTAAATATTTATTTATAAATTCTTCTGCTTCATACGGTTTGATTTTTAAGTTTTCTGATAATCCATATTTACTTATTCCATATATTATTCCAAAGTTAACAGCTTTAGCTATTCTTCTATCACTTGGAGTAACTTCATTTATATCTTTCTTAAATATATCAGCGGCAGTTTTGGTATGAATATCTATTCCTGTAAAGAATGCTTCTTTTAAAGAATCTATATTTGCCATTGATGCAAGTATTCTAAGTTCTACTTGAGAATAGTCAGCACTCATTATTACTGAATTTTCACTAGGTATAAATGCTTTTCTTACAATTTTTCCATATTCATTTCTAACCGGAATATTTTGAAGATTTGGTTCTATAGATGAAAGTCTTCCTGTTCTAGTTAAAGTTTGAGTATAAATTGTATGTATTTTATTATCTTCATTTATATAATTTTTTAATCCTTCAATATACGTTGTGTATATTTTAGTCAAAAATCTATATTCGATTATTTCTTCAATTATAGGATGTTCATTTTTTAATTTTTCTAATATATCTATCGAGGTAGAAAAACCATTTTTATTTTTTTTGCCATGAGCTAGATTTAATTTATCAAATAATATTTCTCCTAATTGTTTTGGTGATGAAATATTAAATTCTATTCCAGCTATTTCAAATATCTTTTTTTCTAATGTTTCTATTTTTTCTTTGAAAATAATTCCCATTTGATTTAGCTCACTTTTATTTACAAATACTCCTTCAAATTCCATATCTCCAATTACATATGAAAGAGGTATTTCAATGTCATTTAGTAAGTGATCTAATTCTTTAACTATTAATTTATCATATAAAACATTTTTCGTTTGATAAATAAAGTTTGCTTTTTTACATGCTGGTAAGGCTATTTCTTCTATTTCATTTTCATCATATATTTCTTTTGACTTAAGTTTTTTTAATGTTTCATCATAAAAAGGAACATCAAAATCAAGAGAATTAGCCAGGTATGCTATATCATCCTTAACATTATACTCTAATAAATAACCTGCTAACATTGCATCATAATTTATTGAATTAATTAATATATTATTATTTTTTAGAGCAACATAAAGTTTTTTTAAATCATATGTGTATTTAATATTATCATTTAATATACTTTTGTTAAAAATTTCAAATGGTATGTATATATTTTCTTTGCTATTACTTATGGAAATTCCTAATATTTTTGAAAAATGGTAATTTGTCCCTAATAACTCTATATATATACTTGATGGTTCATTTATATTTACTTCTTTTATATTTTTAATTATTTTATAAGAAAAATCTTTTTTTTCTTGTTTTTTTTCTCTTTTTAAAAATGAATAAAATTCTAAATTTTCATATATTTGATTTAGTTCATAAGTATCTTTTTCTTTTATTTTTATATCACTTATATCTATTTCCATAGGAACTTCTTTTACAATGGTTGCCAAATGAAAACTAAGATATGCATTATCTTTATCGCTAATTAGTTTTTCTTGCATTTTGGGTGTTAGTTTATCTATATTTTCATATACACTATCTAATGTTTTATAATCTTGAAGTAATTTTAGCGCTGTTTTTTCTCCTATGCCTTTAACACCTGGTATACTGTCTGAAGGATCACCCATTAAGGCTTTTAAATCTATTATTCTTATTGGTTCAATTCCATATTCTTTCATAAAAGATTCTTTGTTATATCTAATAAAATCTTTTTGTTTTAATAATTTGATTTCTACTTCATCACTTATTAATTGAAGTAAATCTTTATCACTACTTACTATTACACCTTCATAATTGGAATCTTTTTCGCAATAACTCGAAAACGTCCCAATTATATCATCAGCTTCATAGTTATCTATCTCGTAATACTTTATTCCCATAGATGTAAGTATTTCTTTTGCTATTGGAAATTGCAATTTTAATTCTTCTGGAGTTTCATTTCTTGAACCTTTATAATCTTTATACTCAGTATGCCTAAATGTTTTACCTTTATCAAAAGCAACTATCATGTAGGTCGGATTTTCTTCCACTATTATTTTATTAATCATATTTATAAATCCATACAAACCATTCGTAGGAAATCCTTTGCTGTTTTTCATAAAATTACCTGTATATGCAGTAGCATAGTAGCTTCTATACAACAAATTATTTCCATCAACCATTATTATCTTTTCCATATTATCACTCTCTTTATTATTATTATACCATATTAATTATAATAATTTCATTTAATGGTTTAAAAAATGTTATACTATATTTGGTGATATTTATGAAAGTAAGATTAGGTTACGCTTGTTTAAATAATAATTTAAACACGTCTTATAATAATTATACATATACTACTTTTAAAAAAGAATTGGATCTTATTAAACTTAACTCAAAGATTAAAAATAATTTAAATACTCTGGATAAAACAATAGATTTTAATATTAAAAATAATCTTCATTTTTTTAGAATTACTTCTTCTTTAATACCTTTAGCTACCAGAGAAGATGTTAATAATAAATACCTAGATAACTTTAAAAATGAATTTGAAGTTATTTCAAAAAAGATAATAAAAAGTAATATGAGAGTTGATTTCCATCCTGATCAATTTTGTATTATAAATAGCACTAATGAAAATGTTTTTATTTCTTCTTTAAATATTTTAGAATACCACTATGATTTATTAAAAGCACTAAACATTAAAAATAAGCTTATGATTATTCATATCGGAAGTTCTACTAATGGAAAGGAAGAAGCTATTAATCGTTTTATAAATGGTTTTAATAAATTACCTAAACATTTAAGGAAATGCATTGTTATAGAAAATGATGACAAGATTTTTAATGTAAAAGATTGTTTATATATATCTGATAAGTTAAATATTCCCTTTGTATTTGATTATCACCATCATATTTGTAATCCTGTTCCTAATGTTGAAAATTATTTGGAAAATATTTTAAAAACGTGGAAAACTATTCCTAAAATGCATTTTTCGAGCCCTAAGAACGAAAACAAAAGAGAATTTAGAAGCCATAACGACTTTATAAACTGTGATGAATTTATTGTTTTTTTAAATTTAATGAGAAAATACAATATTGATATAGACGTCATGATTGAAGCCAAAGCTAAGGATGAAGCTTTATTTAAATTAATTTCTGATTTAAAACTAAAAACTAACTACGAGTTTATAGATGAATCTACTTTTATAGTTAAATAACAAAAAAGTTATAAGATTATTCTTATAGCTTTTTATTTTTCAATATAAATTCCTTTATTATTCTTATTAATTCGTTTTTATTTATTGGTTTTGAAATATAATCATCAAATCCTTCATTTAAGTATTTTTCTCTTGAACCATCTATAGCATTTGCCGTTAGAACTACTATTGGCTCATTATAATTACTGCTCTGTTTAATTTTATGAAATGTTTCAACTCCACTCATATCTGGCATCATATCATCCATAAATATTAAATCATATTTTTCTCCACTATTAATTTTATCTAAACATTCAAACCCACTCATTACACAATCTATTTTAGGATTATATTTTTTTAATAGGTTTTGAGCTACTTTTATGTTAACAGAATTATCATCTACTACTAGTATTCTTTTATTTGATAAGTCCATCAAATCTTCGAATTTAGTAACCAATTTTTCGTTATATTCTGGCACTACATTTGTTAAGTACCTTATTAACATTCTTCTCAAATTATTTTGCTCAATAGGTTTTGATAAGTAGTCATTAAATCCATCAGTAATATATTTATCTCTTATTCCTGTAAAGGCATTTGCCGTTAAAACAACAACTGGAATTTTAAAATTTTCTATTTGCTTAAGTATTTTTAATGTTTCAATCCCGCTCATATTAGGCATCATATCATCCATTAATATCAAATCATACTTATAACCACTTCTAATTTTGTTTATGCATTCTTGCCCACTATTTAAAGTATCTATTTTAACTTTATATTTAGCCATTAATTTAGTTGCTACTTTTAAGTTTAGATTATTATCATCTACTATTAAAATTTTTTTATCACTAAAGTCTAGAACATCTTCTTCTTGTTTAACTGTTTTTACAGTTGTTTCTTCTATTTTTTGATCTAAAGCAACTGTAAATTTTGACCCTTGTCCATAAGTACTTTGAACAACTATTTTACCACCCATTAATTCGATTAATTGTTTTGTGATAGCAAGTCCAAGCCCAGTTCCTTCAATTGTTGTATTTATATCTTCGTCAAGTCTTTGGAATTTCGTAAATAATTTATCAATATCTTCTTTTTTTATTCCTCTTCCTGAGTCTTCAACAGAAATTACTAATCTACATACATCGTTGGTATTAACTGAATTTACCGTAAAATGGACAAATCCTTTTTCTGTATATTTTATAGCATTTGTTAACAAGTTTATAATTATTTTTTTTAGATTAGAATGATCACCATATAACGTTTCTGGAATATCATCCGCTATTGTAACTTTCAAGTCTATTTCTTTGTCTCCGATTCTTGATTTGATTAACTTCAATGAGCTTTCAAACAAAATTTTAGAGTTATATTCTGAATTTATTATTTCTAATTTACCTGCTTCTATTTTGGATATATCTAAGATGCCATTAACTAGTTCTAATAGCGTTAATGAAGCACCTACTACATCTTTGGCATTTTCTTTAGCATCTTCCAAGTTCTCTGATGTTTCAATGCATTGACTAAAACCTACTATCGCGTTTAAAGGAGTTCTTATTTCATGACTCATGCTTGATAAGAAATCTGTTTTTGCGTTATTTGCTCTTTCAGCTTGATTTTTAGCTACATTTAATTGTTCAATCATTTTTACATCAGGATTTTCAATTGTAAAATACATTAAATGACATAACAAACATAAAATTAAATCATATATATTAAATTCAGGGTGAAACAAAACAAATATACAAAGTAAAATAATTAATGGAATAATAACGTATATAGAGTTATATCTTTTATCATTTTTTTTAATATTTATTAAAGAAACTATAAAAGCGATAATTAAATTTAAAAATACAATAGAAAAAGTTAAAATTATTGCTGAACCTTCACCACTTGTAATTGACCCTTCTTTAACAACATTAAAATCTAATAAAAAAATCAAAATTCCAACAATCAAAGTTATAATTCTATTTATCCAATTATGTAATACAAAATTTTTTCTGTATTTTTCAAAGCTAATATAAAATATATATGACATTACATTAAATGTAATAATTACAATAAAAAACGAACCTAATTTATTTATCAAAGCAAATATTGGTGAATACCAACTATTTACTGTGTCAACCAAATAGATACTTGCTCCATAATGTGAAATAAAATTAGTTATATTTACAAATAAGGTAAACAATAAAATGTTTTTAAAATATTGATTTTCTTCTATTTCCACTTTTTTGTTAGTAAAAAATATTATAGCTATTAATGTTGTGAAAATTAAACAAACAAACGGAATTTCATATTCTATCATAGTCATCACCTATTATACATTTTATCATAAAAAAAGGAAAAATTAATTATTATTTCTTTTTTCCTACATTTTCATCGTTTTGTATTGATAACCAATATTGTCTCATTCTATTTACAACATCTTTATTATCTAAGTCAATCTTACTTAGAACCCAATTTCTAGTATTAAATTTTTTTAAACCTTCATAATTCAAATTTAGATTACTTAGTGTTCTTACAACATCTTCATATTCTCTCTCTTCAATAGTCTTTTTTGTTAAATATTCAGCTTCAAAAACATCACTATTCCATTTTAATTTATCAAAAGCATCTTTAATTTTTTTCGTTCTAAAATATTCTTCAATATCAGAGTGTTCTTTTCTAACTAAAGTTTTAAAATGTCTTGCTATTATATAATAAATAGATGTTGCCATTTTATCTCTTAATGAAGCTGATAGACTATTAACATAGTGTTTTTTAATTTCTTCATCAGTATTAAATTCTATATTCATATCAACAACTATATTTTTAACATCAATCGGGTTACCTACATCTATATAAGAAACATTATTTTCTTGATCCTTAATCAATGTAGCAACAACTATTTTTCTGTCAGTTTGTAATGCTAAGTTAATTGGTCCATCAAATAAATTATTAACTAATTTGTTGGGACTATAGTTATGGGATCCTTCCGGGAATATTAAAATACTATTTGATTTTAAAACTTTCAACATTTTTTCAAAAACCTGTTTTCTTTGATTTCTATCCATTATGTCAAACGGAATCATACCATTTATAAAAGACAGGTACATTTCAGAATTATATTGAAGAGATTCTATAGATCCTAATACTAAATAAGCATTTCTATCTAATATGTTTAATACCGTTTCAATATCTTCGGGGCAAGTATGATTGCAAACAAATATATAAGGTTCGTCATCTTTAAGTTCAGGATATCTTTCAACAATTATATTGTTTTTACCATTTTTAATATTATAAGTTTCTAACGGAATATAATCTGAACTTAAGTTAGCAAAATATTCATCATCTGATAATCCTTTACCATTTTGTTGTTTAATTATATGAGCATTTGTAAAAATATTACATAACTTTTTAAATGATTTATCTCCTTTTTTTCTTAGAGATAGTCCTAAGTCAGTAGTACAATGCTCTACATCTTTTTTATGTAAATCACTTATAAAAAAATTTTTCATATTTAATCACCATACTTATTATATATAAAAAATAATTTATAAACAATTCTTTTTTAATTATTTTCGATTATGTTATACACTCGCTACTCGAAAAAAAAGACTATCCCCATGGGATGTCTTTTGGATTTATCCTTATATTTTCACTAATTTCAACTATTTTACCACTATTCATTTTTATCACTCTGTCTCCGATTAAAGCAATACCCGGATTATGAGTAACTACTATTAAAGTTGTTTTTAACTTATCGTTTGCTTCTACTAATGAAGTTAGTACTTTCTTCCCAGTTTTTTCATCTAAAGCACCTGTTGGTTCATCACAAAACATTACATTTGGTTTTTTAGCTAAAGCTCTGGCTATTGAAACTCTTTGTTGTTCACCACCTGATAATTCATGCATATACTTTTTAGAGTGTTTTTTCAAACCAACAACATCGAGTATTTCATCAATATCTACTTTTACTTTGCCTAAATTAGAACCTACCATGACATTTTCTCTAACGTTTAAATGTTCTAAAAGATTGTATGTTTGAAATATGAACCCTAAATTTTTTTTCCTAAACCTAGTCATTTTAAAATCACTATATTTGGAAATATCTTTTCCTTCATATTTTATGTAACTATTTTTTCTTTTATCTATTTTATCTAAACCAGAAATTACATTAAGTAAAGTTGTTTTTCCGCCTCCACTTGGGCCTAGTATTACTACTATTTCACCTTTTTTTACACTTAAATCTATATCGTTTAAAGCTTTGGTTTCTATCTTAGATATTTTATATGTTTTATAAACATTTTTAAGTTCTATTAGATTTTCCATATTTCACCTACTCTCTTTTAAGGGCAATTGCTAAAGGTATTTTGTTTAACACCTTTTTTGACATAGCAACCGCTATATAATATGCCGTTAATAAGCCAATTAAACCCATGATTGCTAAACTTGGTTCTAAAGATATTGGAATAGTCATTTCCATATCTCCTGCTAAAACAGATACTATTTTTTCTAGCAACTTAATCATGGCTGGAATACTTAATAAATAAGAAATTATTATTATTGGAGTATAAATATTTAAAACAATTGAACTTATTTTTTTGTTTTTATATCCCATAACTTTCATTAAAGAAATTATTTTTTTGTTTTCTTCTACTACTATATTAGCAATTACAGCAATAATAACAAAAGCCATTATTGAAGCGAAGATAATAACTATATATATACTTGCATTTTTTGCTTCCATTGTTTTATTTATATTATCCTTCATATCTTTGAAATTTATAACTGTTGCTATTTTAGAAACTAGATTTTTATCAAGTTTTTCTAAATTAGAATACTTATTATCTTTTGATAACATTGATGAATAACTACTATTTTTTAAACCAATTTTTTTGCTGAAAGAGTTTCTGTCTACATACCCTATAACATTCATGAACTCTTCTGATATTCCGGCTACTTTATAAGTTATAGTTTTATTTTTATCTTCCTTATCTATTCCTAATACTAAAGTATCTCCTATTTCAATATTATATAAATTTTCTAGATTTTTATTAATTATAATATTGTCAGGATTGCTTATTTTAGAAATTAGATTATCTTTTTTTGAATTTATTAGTTCAATATATTTACTGTTATTATCTATAGCAGTAATATTTATATTCACTTTCTTTTCTAATTTCTTAGTTTTATTATCTTTTGAAACAACTTTATATATAGGTAAATTACCATTCAATATATAATCAGCATTACTATCTAATTGTTCTGTTTCAAGAGTATTTGTATAAATCATATAATCGTATTTCATTCCTTCGAATGATTTATCAATTATATTTTGCATTAAATTCATACCAATTAATGTAAGAACTATTAACATTCCTGTAAAGAATGAGGTAAGTGCTACAATTAATAATTTTGGTATTGAACGAAAAGCTAAACTATATTTAAATCTATATTTAAAAGGTAAGAAACTCGTTAATTTATTTGCTATTTTAGAAAAAATGTTTATTTTTAAATTGCTTCCTTCTCTTAGTAAATATAATGGTTTTTTTCTTAACATAAATATTGCTATAATATAACTAAGCACTGACAATAAAAATGTTGGTAATAAAATACTATTTAATATATATTTCATGCTTATTTTAAAATCAGCCAATGGTAATACAAAGTAACTTACATATAAGTTAGCTAATGGATTATTTAGCGTTGATCCTATTATGTAACCAAGCATTCCACCTATTATTGAACCTATTATAGGATATACTAAATAGCTAACTGCTATACTAAAAGGACTATATCCTAAAGACTTTAGTACTCCTATTTGTAATTTTTCATCTTCTATTCTCTTTTTAGTAATAATTGCTATAACAAAAAGAGCTATACCTAACAATACATATAAGAAATACTCAGCAAATAATCTATCTGTTTTAAATTCTAATTGAAGAGATGAAATTCTTCCAATTCTTGTAACTGTAAATGTATTTATTCCTATATTTGAATCATCATATAGAATTTTCATTACATCTGTGCTTTTTGTTTTTTTCTTTTCTTTCATTACTTCTTCTAATTTAAATTTTCTTTCAACTTTACCATTATATAAAATTGAGAACGTTTTTTCTTCAATTCCACTTACTTTAGTAAAATTATCATTATTTATATAAATTACATTGTTTTTTTCTTCGTCAAACATTAAAGCTGAGTAAGAAACAAGCGGATATATGTAGTCAGGAGCATATGTAAATCCTACTACTTTATATTTTGTTTCACCTATTGCATAATAGTCTCCAATTTTAATTTTATGAATTTTAGCATATTTTGGTAACATTGTAATCTCATTATTACTAGTTGGAAATCTTCCACTTACTAAATAAGCTTTATTTATGTTTTTATCTTTATTATAAGGAATTAGTTTTATATAAGTTTCATCTTGTTTTAAAGTTTTGCTTCTATCTAATTCATAATCAAAATCATATTTTTCTTTTAATTCATTAATTTTTTTTGATTTTAAATAAATATTTGCTTCATTTTTTTGAAACAAATTATCTATCATATAATTAAAGCCAATATTAGCAAAAGGATTTGATTCTAACGTTTTTAGACAATTAGTGTCTATAGCACACTTATAAGTATTCATCAAATTTTGTTCTTCTTCTGTTAAATTTGATAATTGATTATTTAATAAGTACTCTAAATTCTCATTTGTTACTTCTTTAGAGTAATCTATATAATAATCAACACTTATATGCTCTACATTTTGTTCCTCAAGATAATTATAATATCTATCTTCCATTCTATCTAGCGCCGATTGCATTGCTACATATATACCGGTAGATAACATTACCATAAGTGCTATACCTAGCATTTGAATTTTTTTCTTTTTAAGCCCTTTTAAGGAATTTAAAAATAGTAATTTCATTATGCCCACCTCAAATCTTTAGCACTTTTTACTTCTTTGTTTTTAATTATTTCAACTATTTTACCACTATTCATTTTAATTATAGTATTAGCCATTAAGGCTATACTTGGATTATGGGTTACAATTATCATGGTAGTTTTGTATTCTCTATTAATTTTTTGTAACAATGAAAGTACTTTTTTTCCAGTTTTTTCATCTAAAGCACCTGTCGGTTCATCACAAAATAGTACTTGCGGATTTTTTACCAAAGATCTTGCTATTGCAACCCTTTGCATTTGACCACCTGATAATTGATATGGATACTTATTTTTTTGATCTGATAAGCTAACTGCATCTATTACTTCATCCATATTAAGCGGACTTTTTGATAATTCCTTACCTAATTCAATATTTTCTTTTATTGTTAAACTTGGGATCAAATTGTAACTTTGAAATATGAATCCTAGATAATCTCTTCTATAATCTGTTAATTCTGCTTCTGTCATTTTGTCTAATCTTATATTATTAAAATATATTTTTCCTTTTGTTTGCTTATCTATTCCTGAAAGTAGATTAAGCATTGTGCTCTTACCACTACCGCTTGGTCCTAGTATTACTACTATTTCGCCTTTTTCTATTTCTAAATCTATATTGTTAAGTGCATTATAAAATGTATCATTAAGTTTATATGTTTTATAAATGTTTTCTAATTTATATAAAATCATAATTACCTCCCTTTAAATTTATTATATTATCTTTTTAATTATATCATAATATTTGTTATTTTAATTAAAAAAGCGGACATTTTTGTCCACTTAAATAATATTATTTTTCCAATTCTTTAATTAACTCTTCCTTATTCATCTTAGAGTAATCTTTAATTTGTCTTTCTTTAGCTAAAGATTTCAATTCACTTAACTTTAATTCATTAATAGAAAAAGCTGCCTCTTCTATTTCTTCTGAAATTTCAGGAAGTTCACCATTTTTTATTAAATATTCTATTTCTTCCTTTGTTAGAGTTTCTTTAATAAGTAAAGATTCAGCTATCAAAGTTAATAAATCTAGATTATTTTTAATTATTTCTGTTGTTCTTTCATAACATTCATGAATTATTTTTCTTTGTTCTTGATCTATTTCAAAAGCTACTTGACCAGAAAAATTTCTACTCTTGTTATAATCTCTACCTAAGAATACACTTGACTCTTGATGTTCAAATTGAACAGGCCCTAAATCACTCATACCGTACTCAGTTACCATTGCACGAGCTATTTTAGTTGCTTTTTCAAAATCGTTATGAGCTCCTGTTGTTACTTCATTAAATACAATTTCTTCAGCAACTCTTCCCCCTAATAAACCACTTATTGTTTCAAGAAGTTCGCTTTTTGTTGATAAATATGTTTCTTCTTTTGGAAGCATCAAATTATACCCACCAGCATTTCCTCTTGGGACAATTGTAATCTTTTGGACCTCATTTGCTCCATCCAATTTTATACCTAATACCGCATGTCCCGCCTCGTGAAAAGCAACAACTCTTTTTTCTTTTTCTGTATATTTGTGGCTTAATTTAGCGGGCCCCATTAGAACTCTATCATGGGCTTCATCTATTTCAGACATTGTAATACAATTTTTATTTCTTCTTACTGCTAACAGTGCTGCTTCATTTAATAAATTTTCTAAATCTGCACCACTGAAACCAATTGTTCTTGTTGCTACATTAGCTAAATTTATTTGTTTTGCAAATATCTTATCTTTAGCATGTACTTCTAGTATTTCTTTTCGCCCTTTTACATCAGGCAAATTAACTGTAACTTGTCGATCAAATCTACCTGGTCTTAATAACGCTGGGTCTAAAACATCTGGTCTGTTTGTAGCTGCTATTATTATAATACCTTCATTTGCTCCAAAACCATCCATTTCAGTTAGTAACTGATTAAGTGTTTGTTCACGTTCATCATGACCTCCACCTAAGCCAGCACCTCTTTGTCTACCAACGGCATCTATTTCATCTATAAATATTAAACAAGGTGCATTATGTTTTGCTTGTTTAAACATATCTCTTACTCTACTAGCACCTACACCTACAAATAGTTCAACAAAATCTGAACCACTTATATAATAAAAAGGTACATTTGCTTCTCCAGCTACTGCCCTAGCAAGTAAAGTTTTCCCTGTTCCTGGTGGACCTTGTAATAAAACTCCCTTTGGAATTCTCGCTCCTAGTTTAGTAAATTTTTTAGGATTTTTTAAGAAATCAATTAGTTCTTGAACTTCTTCTTTTTCTTCATCTAATCCTGCAACTTTATCAAATGTTATCTTTTTTGAGTCTTCATTTAATTTTGCTCTACTTTTACCAAAATCCATAGACTTATTAGCACTTCCCATTTGTCTTGAAATAAAGAAGAAAGCTACTCCTACTAATAAAACCATTGGTAATACATTAACTAAAAATAATAATAATGTACTTGAAGACGGATCTGATTTAGTTGTAATTTTAAAGTTTTTAGAATTATCACTATTTAATATTTGAACCATTACCTCTTCTGCAAGAGGGGTTTTTAAGTAAAATGTTTCATTCTCTTTTGCGTTCTTTAATGATCCACTTATTTCATATACGCTTGCATTACTTCTAGGTACTATAACTATTTCTTTAACATTGTTTTTTTCTATTTCAGAAATAAAAGTATTATAAGTAAATTCCTTCACTTTATTATTTGCCATATTCATAAAATATAGTACCGATACTATAAATATTGACAATACTATATAAGGTATTATTCCTTTTTTGACTGTTTTTTTATTCATGTTTTTCTCCTTTCTTAGTAATATCTTAGTATTATATCATACTTTTCTAATTTTGTTTTATCAAATTTAGATTTTTTTAGACCAGGTAACCAAACAACGCTATCATTTGAGTCAACTACTATTGGCCACATATCTCTTTCTGTAACTGTTATTTTTTCATCTATAAAAATATCGTTTACTTTTTTACTTCCTAACATTCCTTTTATTTGTATTTTATCGCCATTTTTTCTTGTTCTCACTCTAAGAGGAAACTTTACTTCATTTTTATTTAAACGGCATATAAAGTTATCTGTTTGGTCAGAACAAGTTAGTACTTCAATATTTTTCCCATTTGGTAAGTTTAAATAATCTATTACCTCTATTTCATATTCACGACTTCTAATTGGCTCATTAATAAATATTAATTGATTATATTCTTTTACTGCTTTCAAGTTATTTGGTAAATATATATATGAATTAGCCTTTTTTGACTTTATTAAATTATATAATAATTCAGCATGATGATCTGTAATTAACATCAAGTCATCTTGATAAATTTTTTCTAAAATATAATAAATTATTTTCATCGATATAACATTTTCAAGTTCTAAAAATTTTTCAATATTTAAAATATTTTGAGTATAAACATTTGGAATAACTTTTTCTACTTGTTTATCAATATATTCGTTATATTCTAATAATGTTTTACTGAATTTATAAAACTTAGTATGCACGTTAGGGTCTTCTTTTTTGAATTCCGGAACTATATATTTTCTAAATCTATTTCTAGTATAAACATCTTTTTTATTTGAACTATCCTGTTGGTACATAATTTTATTTATTCTGTTATATTCGATTATTTCGTCTTTTGTAACATTTATTAAAGGTCTTAGTATAGTATATCCATCCATTTTAACTACTTTAGAAAAACCACTGTAGCCTCTTAATGTTGATCCTCTTACAATACGCATTAATATTGTTTCTATTAAATCATCACCATGATGGGCCGTTAATAAGTATTTTGCATTATATTCCTTAACTATTTTGCCAAAATAATTGTATCTTTTACTTCTAGCTTCGTTATGGAAATTATCATCTCCATAATCTTCGATAATCATCCCTTCAAAAATTATATTATTATTTTTACAATATTTTTCTACAAATTTTTGTTCTTCTAATTGTCCAGGACGACCTGTATTATGATTTACATGAGCACATATTACTTCTATATCTAAAGCTTTTTTTATTGAAGCTAATAAATGAAGAAGGGCCATTGAATCCGGTCCACCACTAACTCCTACAACCAAAGTATCACCATATTTAATATGTATTTCTTTCATTAAAAATTCATAAGCTTTATCCATACTAATTCACCTCTACTATTAAAGATTAATCTTTAAAATCTTTTATAAAACTGACTGCAGCTATTGCTCCTTCTGAAGCAGCTGTTATTATTTGATATACACTTTTGTTTATTGTATCACCACATGCATATAATTTATTTATATTTGTACGCATATCTTTATCAACTTCAATATAACTTTTTTCTTTACCAATATCAATGTCCTCAAGAAAATTTAAATTTGGACTTGAACCTATATATATAAATAATCCATCGCATTTTATATTACTACCATTTACATCTATAGAATCTAATTTATTGTCTTTTGAATTTATTTTTTCTATACTACTATTATATAAAATATTTATATTTTGCTTTTTTTTAACTTGGTTAATTAATATTTCAGAAGCTTTACTAGCGTTATTTCTAATTAAAATAGTTACACTATTACATATTTCTGAAAGATACAAACTTTCCTCAAACGCACTATTTCCTGAACCAACCACACAAACATCTTTTTCTTTAAAAAAGTTTCCATCACATAATGCACAATAACTAATTCCTCTTCCAATTAATTCTTTTTCATTTTCCAAATTAAGTGAATTAGGAGTTCTACCAGTTGCTATAATTACACCTGTTGAGGTATATTCATTACTTCCTGTTTTAACTTTAAATGTTTCTTCTTTATTTATACTTATTACTTCCTCGTATTTAACTTCGATATTTAAGTTATTTATTTGTTCATATACATTCATTACTAGTGACGGACCATCTATTTTTTCAAACCCTGGATAGTTTTCTACATTTGATGTTTGATTAATTTGTCCACCAACTACATATTTTTCTATTATTATTACATTTAAATTAGCTCTTTTTAAATATATTGCAGCTGTTAAACCAGATATTCCAGCTCCTACAACTATACAATCAAAATGTTGTTTCATTTGTGTTTTTTTGATCATTATATTTATTATTAAATACTGATCCCTTTCTTAAGATTATTATCATCACTATTCCTAATACAATTGAAATTAATGATACAATTTGAGCAACTTTAAGGTTGCCTAGCATTAAACTATCTGTTCTTAAACCTTCAATAAATAATCTTCCAATACCATACCAAATTAAATATAAAGAAGCGGTCATTCCTAGCTTAGTATATTTGTTTTTTCTAAATATTAATAAAATTATAAATCCTATTAAACACCACAAAGATTCATATAGAAAGGTTGGGGTATAATAAACTCCATTAATATTCATACCATTTATTATAAATTCTGGAATATTAAGGTTTTTTAAATGTTCTAAAGTTGTTGCTGGTCCATATGCTTCACCATTCATAAAGTTTCCCCATCTACCTATTGCTTGTCCAAGAATTAAAGATGGAGCTAAGATATCAAGAACTCTTAAGGTATTTACTTGATATTTCCTTGTATATATAAATATTACTATTAATCCCGCTATTATCCCACCATGAATAGCAAGTCCGCCTTCCCATGGTTTAAATATTTCTAATATATTTTGACTGTAATAATCTAAATTAAATAATACAAAATATAGCCTTGCACCTATTAATGAAAAAACAATTAAATAGAAAGATAAATTCACCATATAATTTTCTTCTATTTTCCATTTTTTTGCTTCTTTTAAAGCTAAAAAACCACCTATTAAAAAAGCTATAAATATTATTACTGAATACCAGTAAATTTGTACTATTTTTAAATCTAAAAATATTTGATTCATATACTACCCCTTTCCTATAACTGGTTTAATTATTAAATTGTCCATTATCATATTCATTACTGATATTAATATAGCAGCTAAACAAGCTATAAATATACCATGAATAGTAAAGTGTGCCCCTAATATTAAATCAACTAGTTTTAATATTATTAAATTAATAAATGGGTAAAATATACCCAGGGTTAGTGCTGTTATTGGAATAGTAAACCTAAATATAATTGGTTTTATAGTTTTATTAAGTATATATATTACTACCGAAGACATTATCGGCCAAAGTCCAAAATAACTATTATCTATTTGAATAGTGTTTTTGAAAATTACTGATACTGAAATTAGTATTAATGAATACCCTAAAATATATATTACCCACTCTAAAAATTTGTTAATTAGTGCTTCTTTATTATTCAAGATTTTCATCTCCTAACTATATTATGACTTTTAATATTATACTATTTATTTAACTTTAATTCAAACAAAATGTCTCTTAATTCGGTTGCTCTTTCAAATTCTAAATTTTTAGCAGCTTCTTTCATTTCTTGTTCAATTTTATTTATTAAATCTATTTTTTGAGATTGAGTTAATTTCTCCATTGGTTGTTCATTTATTTCTTTATTATTTGTTATAATTTCTCTTATTGCTTTTTTAATTGTTTTAGGTGTTATATTGTTTTTTTCATTATAATTGATTTGAATTGTTCTTCTTCTTTCTGTTTCTTTAATTGCCTTGCTCATCGCTTCGCTTATATTGTCCGCATACATTATTACATGACCATTGCTATTACGAGCTGCCCTACCAATTGTTTGAATTAAACTTTTATCACTTCTAAGGAAACCTTGTTTATCAGCATCCATTATTGCTACTAATGATACCTCAGGTATATCGATTCCTTCCCTCAACAAATTTATACCTATTAATACATCATATTTTCCAAGTCTTAAATCTCTTATTATTTTTAATCTATCAAGTGTTTTTACTTCACTATGTAAGTAAGCAACTTTAATATCCATGCTTTTTAAATATGTTGTTAACTCTTCAGACATTCTTATTGTTAAAGTAGTAACTAGTACTCTTTCATCATTTTCTTTTCTAATATTAATTTGTTCTATTAAATCATCAATACAAGATGCCATTGGTTTGATTTGAATAGTTGGATCTAATAAACCCGTTGGTCTTATTATTTGTTCTACTATTTTTTTAGTTTTTGATAACTCATAATCTCCTGGTGTAGCTGAGACACAAATAACTTGGTTGATTTTATTTTCAAATTCTTCAAATTTTAAAGGTCTATTATCAAGCGTACTTGGGAGTCTAAAACCATAATCTACTAATACACCTTTTCTTGCTTGATCGCCATTATACATTCCTCTTACTTGTGGTAAAGTAACATGTGATTCATCTACAACTAGCAAGTAGTCAGGTTTAAAAAAGTCCATTAGAGTATTTGGAGTTGATCCTGGTTCTTTTAAAGCCATATGTCTAGAATAGTTTTCAACTCCTCTACATGTTCCTGTTTCTGATAACATTTCTAAATCATAATTAGTTCTTTCCATTAATCTTTGATACTCTAATAATTTATTGTTATCTTTAAAATAATTTAATCTTTCATTTAATTCTTCTCTAATATTTATGATTGCTTTTTTGACTTTTTCTTCACTTGTAACAAAATGACTTGCTGCAAATATGCTTATTGAATTTTTATTTGATATTATTGAACCTGTTAAAGTATCATACTCATAGATTTTTTCTATTTCATCATCAAAAAACTCTATTCTTATTGCTTTACCATGAGTATTAATCGGCATAATTTCTAAGATATCACCCTTTACTCTAAAAGTTCCTCTTTTTAATTCTATGTTATTTCTTTCATAAAACATTTCAATTAGTTTTAATAATACCAAATCCCTATCTATTTTGTCATTTACATTAAGTGTCAACATTTTATCTTTATATTCTTCTACTTCTCCAATCCCATAAATACATGAAACACTGGCAACTACTATAACATCATCCCTAGTAAGTAAAGCGGATGTTGCCGAATGTCTTAATTCGTCTATTTCGTCATTGATAGAGGAGTCTTTTTCTATATAAGTATCTGAAGATGCAACATATGCCTCAGGTTGATAATAATCATAATAAGAAACGAAATATTCAACTCTATTTTCTGGAAAAAATTCTTTTAATTCTGCATATAACTGCCCAGCTAAAGTTTTATTGTGAGCTAAAACTAAGGTTTGCTTATTAGTTTCTTTAATAACATTGGCTATTGTGAATGTTTTACCTGTACCAGTAGCTCCTAATAAAACTTGTATTTTTTCATTTTTATTTATTCCATCTACTAATTTTTCAATTGCTTTTGGTTGATCTCCATCAGGTTTATAATTTGACACTAATTTGAACATATTAATATCCCCCTTTTATATACGTTTTATTAATAACATTATATCATAATCTTATGTTTTTTTTGATATAGTAATGATTTTAAGTATAGAATAATTATAATTTTATTATATTTTAACATTAAAAAAGTAGACTTAACCGTTTTTAACTTCATCTACTTTTTTAATATTAGTAACTATTTAAATACTTTTGTATAATTGATTTTCAAATGTATTATTTTACCTATAGAATTACCAATAATTGATATAATTAAATATAATAATATGTATATTATTGCACTTGAATTGAAAAATATGAAAATAGAAGGAATCATTATTAAAACAATTATTAAATTGTATAGAATATTAAACGAATTTATAATTCCATAAAATATAGAATTCAAAAAATATGCTATAGGCATTAAAATCATTAATATAAAAAGTTTACTATTGATATCGTTAGCCAATAAAGGTAATAAATAGGCTGTTATTAATATTATTAATATATAAGGTATTACTTTTTTTATTTTAGTCATTTTGCCTCCTAATTATTAAAAAAGTTACTTATAGTAACTTATTTTTTGTCTATTTTAAAGGTAACTTGATAATTATCTTCGAAATCTATTTCTTCTGTATCAATTGTAAACCCAAATTTTTCAATTGTAGCAGCACATTCTCTTATTGTATTAATAACTGTTTTTAAGTCTGTAGTTGCTAGTTTTTGGTTTTGTTCGGGTAATCTTACCTCTATTTCACCCATTTCATCATAAGTTATAGGAGAAATGGAAGATTTTATAAATGAATCTATTTTTGGTTCTTCCTTATATTCTACCTTTTCAGTTGTAAATGAATCATCATCATTTAATGAAAACGGAGACAAAATTTGAGTAAAGTCCATCGTTTTTTCTATTTCTGGTTCTTTTTCTTCAACTGAAGTTCCAAATGTTTGATTAAAAAAGTTTGAATTTATATTATTTTCATTATTTGTTTCTAATACTGGTTCTAGAGGTTGTTCTACTGGTTTAATAGTATTTTCCATTTGAAAGTTATTTGAAATTGGTTCATCAAAAGGAATTACGTCTGGTATTTTAATTTCTTCCTCAACTTTATCAAAAGATGATATTGAATTATCGTAAACATTATTATTAGTTAAATTATCATTAAAATTAAATGTTGGTTCTATTTTAACTTCACCAAAATCCATATTAACTTCTTTGCTTTCAATATCACTAACATAATTAGGATTTTTATCTTCTTCTCTGTTGAACATATTAAAGAACTTCCCACCGCCAGGAACATTATATGGATTAGTTTCCTCTATATTAACTGGAGCTTCTTGCATTTGAGAAACATAATCATTTATAACAGGGTTTTTAGAAGTATCTAATAAGCTATCCATATCAGCAATTGGAGCTGGTTCCTTATATATATCTTCAGCTTCTTTTTCAATTTTTTCAACATCCATGAATCCAGGATTAATTTCTTTGAATGGTACTATATTTGGAATTTCATCTATTTTTCTGGATTCTTCTACGAATTCATTATTTATTACTGGAATATCAAATTCGATTGTTTCGATATTAGAAATTTCTTCTTTATTTGGTTCTTCTACTATTGGTTCCATTGGTATATTAAATTCTTTAACTAAATCATTATTCATATTATCAACTCTTTCTATTTCTTTTTGTTCATTACTTGAAGAATCATCCGTATTTAATAATTTTTCTATTTCTTCATCCGTTTTTCTTACTGTTAGTCTTTCAGTTATTATTCTGGCTAACATTACTGGTTGCAAACTATCTTTTAATCTTAATAAAGAACGAGCATGCCTTTCAGATATTTTACCTTCCATTAAAGATTCTTGAACATCTTCATTTAAATTTAAAAGTCTTAATTTATTTGCTATTGTAGATTGAGTTTTACCTAACTTTTCTCCTAATGATATTTGATTTAAATACCCCATATCTAATATTTTTTTATATGAAATTGCTTCTTCTATTGGTGTTAAATTTTGTCTTTGAACATTTTCGATAAGTGCAATTTCTGCGCTTTCTTTGTCATCAAGTGATGTCACTATAGCTGGTATAGTTTTTTTGCCTGCAAGTACGCTTGCTTTATATCTACGTTCTCCTGCAATAATCTCATACTTATCACTTATTTTTCTTACTACTATAGGTTGTATAACACCATGAATTTTAATTGATTCTGAAAGTTCATTAATTGCTTTTTCATCAAATTTTATTCTAGGTTGAAACCTATTTGGTAAGACATCATCAATGCTAAGAATTGATATTTCTTTGTTTTCCATAATGTATCTCCCCTTGCTATTTTATTCTCAATTTTATAATACTATACTTTGGGAAATATTACAATGCTTTTTTGGGAAATATATACACATATTTTTGGGAAATAAAAAAAATCATAAACGATTTTTCTTAATTTCACTATTTTTCCTTGGATAATTGTGATTATCTTTTTTCTTTATAAATTTAATTATTGATCTATTACTATCTTCAATCGGTAATTTAAATTTTATAACTTCGACAATTTCACAATTTAATCTTTTTAAAGCATTATCTATTTCTTTTATTTCATCACCTATATTTGCTTTCATTGGAATAAAATATTTATTCTCCTTTGTCATTGGTATAGCATATTCAAGTAAAATAGATAAATGAGCTACGGCTCTAGCTGTTGTAACATCAAATTTATTACGGTTTTTCAAAGCATAATCTTCTGCTCTAGAATGTATAATTTCTATATTATCTAATTTTAATTTTTCAACAACTATTTTTAAAAAATCTATTCTTTTATTCAATGAATCAAGTAAAGTTATTTTAAGATGTGGAAAAACAATCTTTAAAACCATTCCTGGGAAGCCCGCTCCTGTACCTATATCACATAGAGTTTCTTCATTACTAAGATTTACCGCTTTCAATATTGTTAAACTATCATAAAAATGTTTTAAATAAACTTGATCTTTTTCTGTAATACCCGTTAAATTCATAACTTTATTATACTCAATTAGTAATTCAAAATATTGATTTAATTGACTTTTTTGATTTTGTGTTAGTTCAACATTAATTGTTTTTAGTTCTTTTTCAAAATCATCTAGATTCATTATTATGCTCCTTTTTTAAATAAACCATTAGTATAGATATATCTGAAGGATTAACTCCGCTGATTCTTAAAGCTTGTCCTATCGAAGTAGGATTTACCTCTTTTAATTTTTGTCTAGCTTCGCTTGCTAAATTATGAATAATATCATAATCAATATTAACTGGTATTTTTTTATATTCCAATTTCAACATTTTTTCTGCTTCTTTTGCTGCTTTTACAATATAACCTTCATATTTTATATTAATTTCAACTTGATTCATTACTTCTTCTTCATATATTTTTGTTATTATTTCTAAATCTATTAATTTATTTACTGTTATTTCAGGTCTTTTAAGTAAATTATATAATGTAATTCCATCTTTAAGATTAGCTGTATTTAAAGTTTCTAACTTGCTAATTATATCTTGTGTTGGAGTTATCTTTGTTTCATTTAAATATTTAACCATTTCTTCTATATTCTTTTTCTTATCTATAAACTTTTCATATCTTTCATCATCTATTAATCCTACTTGTCTACCATATTCTCTTAATCTTAAATCAGCATTATCATGTCTAAGTAATAATCTATATTCCGCCCTAGAAGTTAATAATCTATATGGGTCTCTTATACCTTTGGTTACTAAATCATCTATTAAAACTCCTATATAAGCATCATTTCTCTTTAAAATTAGTGGTTCCTTATTTTCTAATTTTAATGAGGCATTTATTCCAGCTATTAATCCTTGACAAGCTGCTTCTTCATAACCGCTTGTTCCATTTATTTGACCTGCTGTAAATAAATTTTCTATTATTTTTGTTTCTAATGATTGTTTTAATTGTGTTGGATATATTGAATCATATTCAATAGCATATGCATACTTTAATATTTTAGCATTTTCGAGACCTGGTAAACTATGAATCATTCTTTCTTGAATGTCATGAGGCATACTTGTAGAAAAACCCTGTACATATATATCATCAAAAAATAAACTTTCAGGTTCTAAAAATAATTGATGTCTTTCTTTATCACTAAATCTAACAACCTTATCTTCTATTGATGGGCAATATCTTGGACCAATTCCTTCTATATCATCTAATCCACCATACATACTTGATTTTGCTAAGTTTTCTCTTATTATATTATGTGTTTCTTCTGTTGTATATATTAAATGACAAGGAATTTGATCTTCTATTTTATAATTAGGTTTTAAGTCAAAACTAAACGCTAATAATTCATCATCACCTTTTTCAATTTTTGTTTTACTAAAATCTATGGTATTTTTAGCAATTCTTTGAGGTGTTCCTGTTTTTAATCTCTTTATCTCAAAACCTAATTTTTTTAAGTTATCACTCAAATGATTAGATGGTTTTTCTCCATGAGGCCCTTCTCTTCTTCTAGTATCTCCTACTAAAATATCTGATTTTAAATAAGTTCCAGTTGTTAATATAACTGCGTTACTATATATTTTTTCATCATTTTCTAAAATTATCCCCAAAATTTTATTGTTTTCCACAATTAAATTTTCAACTATTCCTTCCAAAATTTCCAAATTAGGTGTTTTTTGTAAAGTTTTCCACATTTCTTGTGGATAAGTTATTTTGTCCGCTTGGGATCTTAATGCTCTTATTGCCGGTCCTTTTTTTCCATTTAACATTTTAATTTGAATTTGTGATTTATCTGCGTTTTTACCCATTTGACCACCTAAGGCATCAATTTCTCTTACAACAATTCCTTTGGCTGATCCACCTATTGAAGGATTACAAGGCATATCTGCTATATTTTTAATGTTACTTGTTATTAATAAAGTTTTATGATTTTTTTTAGCTGCTGCTAAAGATGCTTCACATCCTGCATGTCCTCCACCCACTACAATAATATCGTACATTATAATCACTTCCTTTTAACTTTCCATATTATACTATTTATTGGATCTTATTACAATAAGAATTTTTTTTTAGTTTTTGCATAAATTTAATTGAAAGAAGGAATTAATTATGTGCCAAATAAATTTATTATTTTATGATGATATAAAAATTTATTTAGAAAAGGAAAATTTTGAATATCTTTGTTTCAAAAGAAATGAAGAGGAATATAGTATTGAACAAATTGCACCAATATATATAGGGTATTTCAGTGATTTAAGTGAATATTTATGTTATGATTATGATAAATTATCTGATTATCATAAGACGAAATATATTGATTTATATAAATCATTTACTAAAATTAATTATAACATTTACAAAATCGAAACCAAACAATATGTTTTAAAAAAAACAAATGATAAATTGAATCCTAAATAGAATCATCATCATTTGTTTTATTTTCCTAAGCAAAATTGACTAAATAATTGGTCAATAAGCTCATCATCATATGTTTCTCCAATTATTTCACCAAGTAAATTCCAAATAGACTTAATGTCTATTTCTATGATATCTATTGGTAAATTATTTTGTATTGTTTCTTCTACATCTTTTATTTTTTCATTAGCCTGTTTTAATATTGCTATACTTCTTGCATTTGTAAGATATGTCATATCTTCTTTTTCTAGTTGCTCTAAGTTGAATATTTCTTTTATTTTGTTTTTTAAATCTACTATTCCTTCATCATTAGTAGCACTTATATATACAATATTATTACTATCTAATAATGATTCATCTACTTTTTTTTCTAAATCAATTTTATTAATAACTATTATATGATTTTTTTTGACTACTTCTTTTAGTATATTTAAGTCCTCTTCAGCAATATATTCATTATTATTTAATACATAAAGTATTAATTCTGAATCATTAATTAAACTTAGACTTTTCTGAACTCCTATTTGTTCAACTATATTATCAGTTTTCCTAATTCCGGCAGTATCGATTATATTTAAAACGATACCATCTATGTTTAGTGTACCTTCTACAGTATCTCTTGTTGTGCCTTCTATGTCAGTAACTATAGCTTTATTTTCTTCCAATAAATTATTTAGCAAACTGCTCTTTCCAACATTTGGTCTTCCTATTATCGAAGTTTTAATTCCTTCTTTTATTAGTTTACCGTTATTCGATTCTTTCAATATTGTGGAGATTTTTTCTTTCAAATTAGACAATTTATCATTTAACATATTAATTGTAACTTCTTCTATATCCTCATATTCTGGATAATCAATATTTACTTCTATATTTGCAATTATTTCTATTAAATCTTGTCTTAAACTCTTTATAAGATTTGATACTTTTCCACTTAATTGATTAATCGCTAAATTTCTAGATTTTTCTGTTTTGGCATTTATCAAATCCATTATTCCTTCAGCTTCAGTTAAATCTATCCTTCCACTTAAAAATGCTCTTTTGGTAAATTCTCCTGGTTCTGCTATTCTACATCCGTTTATTAGCAATAATTCTAATACTTTATTAGTTGTACTAATTCCACCATGACAATTTATTTCTACAATATCTTGTGTTGTAAATGTTTTTGGTGCTTTTAAAACGCTAACTAGAACTTCATCTATTATTTTTTCTTTTTCAATTATAAATCCATAATTTATAGTATGACTATTAACTTTTTCTAAATTACTTCCTTTGAATATTTTATTAACTATTTTAATTGATTCACTACCGCTAACCCTTATTATTGATATTGCTCCTATACCAAGAGAGGTTGAGATAGCCGCTATAGTATCATCCATTACACATTCCTTACTTTCTTTTTAATTCCTACTAAACTAGGTATACATCTTGGATTTTTAATAACTTCGCATGAAACATATTTATCAACAATAGTAATTATCCAGCTCTCTAAATACTTTGGTGGAATTTTATTTAAAGGAAACATATGCCTTAAAATTATATTTTCTATTTTACTATTCATTAATTCTGGAAAATGTTTATATGAATTAATTACTGCTTCTTTTGCATGTGTAAAACCGTGAGCTTCTAGTAATTTAGAATTTTTAGCTTTGTTTTGCCAAGGTTCATAATAAAAATCATGAAGTAATCCACCTATTGCTGCACTTTTATAATCACCCTTTAATTTTTTTGCTAGTAGATACGATTTTTTTGATACAGATAATGAATGATCGTAAACACTTATCTTTCCATGATGGGGATATTTTTTTCTTTTTTGAAATTCATCATTATTCAATATTGGAAAAATTATCTCATAGTACTCATTTTTTTCAATATGTGTCATTAAATCATCTCCTTATGAAAAAATATAATCATTGATTATATTTAATCTTCTTTATATTTTATAGTTACATGCCTATCTTTACCTTCTCCTAAACTTTCCGTTTCTAAATTAGGATATTCTGATATTATTGTATGCACTAATCTTCTTTCATATGAATTCATAGAATCTAAAGAAACATTTAATTTTGTTTCATCTACTTCTTTTGCTATTTGTCGAACTAATCTTTCAATATTTTTCATTTTTTTGATTTTGTAATTTGAAACATCTAAATTTAATTTTATATTTAAACCTACTTTATTTCTAACACTTTGTCTAATTAATATTTGAAGAGAATTTAGAGTTTTACCATCTTTACCTATTAATATAGAATTATTATCTGAGACTAAAGTAATATTAAATATATCTTCCATTTCTAATATTTCTAACTCAATATTTATATTCATTAAATTTGAAATATCTTTAAAAAATAATTTTATATAATTTTCAACATCTTTTTTCTTTAAAACTGTAATAATATATTTAGAAGATTTAAATAATTTTCCTTCTACAAATTCAGATTTTAAAAATAATTCTTCTTTTTTACAATCTAATTCTTTTAAAATATTTTCTAATAATTCTTCTTTATTTTTTCCTTCATATATTGATAAATTAAGCATTTTTAACACCTCTTTTAACTAATAAATTTTGAATTATAGTAAATGTGCTTGATGTTATCCAATAAATTGCTATACCTGATGAAATTGTAAATGATGCTATAACCATTGTAATCATCATTATGTTGGTCATTGTTTTCATTTGCTTTTCTTGTTCTTGACTCATAGAGGCTGTTCCATTTAATTTAAATGAAAAATAAGTGGAAAGAACTACAAATAAAATTAATAGAGCATATTGTAATTTACCTAAAGTAAAAAGTGCTACCGCTGGACTTGTACCTAATTGTAATCCAAATAAGTTTCCTTCAAATAGTACTGGTATTTTATTTATTGCTTCTAAGAAAGCAAAGAAAATTGGTATTTGAATAAATGCAAATAAGCATCCTGATAATGGGCTTATTCCATACTTTTTATAAACTATCATCGTTTCTTGAGACTTTTTCATCATTGTTTCTTGATCTTTTTGATTTAAATATTTTTTTTCTATTTTTTCTAATTCTGGTTTAGCTTTTTTTAAATTTTCTGATTGAAGAGCTGTCTTTTTTGTAAAAGGAAATAAAATTCCTCTTATTAAAATAGTAGCTAATATAATACCTAGACCATAATTTTTAACTATTTTACCTATTTGAATAATTAACCATGCTAGTGGTTGAACAAATACAGTTGTCCAAAGTCCATCATAATTACTACTTGATATTTTCATATCTTCACATTTTGGTAATTTACTTATATTTATATTATTATTATTATATATAGATATTATTTTCTCATTTGTTGGTTGACATAATATATTTGAAGTTAAATTTTGACCTGTTTCTTTATTTTTTACTATTTTATTATCTTCGTCTTTTATATATTTTGTACATCCTGTTAATCCAAATAATAAAAAAACTACTATAACTAATTTTACTATATTTTTATTCATTTTTTTCTCCTTTTAATATATCTAATTTTGTTACTATTTCAAATAAATCATTTTCCATTTCTTTATAAGATTTATTTAAAATACCTTTCCTTACTATTATAATACAATTAAAATTATTTTGATAGTTTTTTTTGTCAAGAATATTTTTTATTTGCCTTTTAATCTTATTTCTACCAACAGCATTTACAATTTTTTTACTAATAGTTATTCCAAATTTATAAATATTATTAGTATTTTTTTCAATATATATAATATAGTCTTTATATTTTAAAGGATTAAAATTTGTTATTATTCTATTAAAATCTTCATTTTTTTGAACTATATTAACCTTTTTCATCTAATTCACCTTACCTTTAAATAGTAAAAAACCACCTTTGACAGTGGTTGTATATTAATGAGATAAAACTTTACGTCCTTTTTTTCTTCTTCTATTTAATATATTTGTTTTAATACGTGCAAAAAAACCATGTTTTTTACTTCTTTTTCTATTATTTGGTTGAAAAGTTCTTTTCATAATCCACCTCCTGAACTAATTAAATTTCTGATTGCTTTACCCATTATATATATTTTTTATTTTTTTGTCAATTATTTTCAATTTTTTTTATATTTTTCCACAGTGTTTGTGTATAATAAAGCTATTAACATCTTTTTAAACAGTGTTTTTTATTTAAATATAATAATTTATTGAGTTTTCCACTGTTATTAACATACAATTTTTAACATTGTGTATTAATAACATCGTGTTTTCCACAATATTGTGTATTTCTTACTTTATTCTTATTTTTTATAGCATTTATTATGTTTATAAGTTTGTTAATTAAGTGTTAATAAGTTTTTTATAAAAAAATTGTTAACAATTTATTAATTTTTCTTTGTTTTTGTTGAAAAGTAATGTAAAATATAGTTAAAGATTTCTGGGGGAAATGGAGGTTTTAATATATGGATAAAAAAATTATTTGGGAATCATGTCTTGAAAAAATTAAATCAGAATTATCTCCAATAACGTACGACACTTGGTTTTCCGAAACAAAATTAGGTAAAATGACGGACAAAAGTGTTACTTTAATTGTACCTATGCATGTTGTAAAAAAAATGTTAATGGAAAATTATAATGATTTGATTGAAGAAACATTTACAGAAATTTCGGGTTCTAATTTTAAATTTGAATATTTAACAGAGCAAGAAATTGAAGATGATATTATAGAAGACACTGAAAAAATGGGTGTTCCTTCTATTTCAACTTTTGAAACAAATTTAAATCCTAATTATAATTTTGATAATTATATAGTAGGGGAAAGTAATAAATTTGCTAAAATGACTGCAGTAGCAGTTGCCGAACAACCTGGTAAAATGTACAATCCATTATTTATTTATGGAAAAAGTGGGTTAGGTAAAACTCATTTAATGCATGCGATTGGAAATTATTCTGTTAAAAATAGTAAAAGTAGAGTTTTATATGTTACTTGTGAAAAATTTGTTGAAGATTTTGTAGGTATAAATAGAAGAAATGAAGAGGGTAATAATTTTGATACTGTGGAGATATTTAAGAAAAAATATAGAGATGTAGATGTTTTAATTATTGATGACATACAATTTTTAGGTAATAGAATTAAAACTCAACAAGAATTTTTTAATACTTTTAATGAATTATATGATAAAAATAAACAAATTATTATTTCTTCAGATAGTTCTCCAGATGATTTAAAATTATTAGAAGATCGTTTAACTACAAGATTTAACTGGGGAATAACAATACCAATAGAACAGCCTGAATTTGATTTGAGAATCAAAATAATTGATAATAAATTATTAGGACATATACTATCTGATGATTTTTCAAGGGAAGTTAAAGAGTTTATTGCTAGTAATTGCACATCGGATATTAGAAAATTAGAAGGAGCAATTACTAGAGTTACAGCTTATGCAACAATGATGGGTGGTAGTAAAATTACTTTAGAACTTGCTAATGAAGCATTAAAAGACTATTTTGTAAAAAGTATAGTATCTAAAAATAAAATTGACCATGTTCAACAATTAGTGTCTAATACATACAATATAACTGTTGATGACTTAAAAAGTAAAAAAAGAGTTGTTAAAATTGCTTTTCCAAGACAAATAGCTATGTATATCTGCAGAATTAAATTAGGTGAGCCTTTACAAAAAATTGGTATTGAATTTGGAGGTAAAGATCATACAACAGTTATGCATTCTGTAGATAAAATAACTAAAAAAATAAAAGAAAATTTAGATTTTAAAAGTGAAATAGATAAATTGTTAGAAAAGGTTAATTAATTATGAATGTGTATAAAAATTAGTTATTAACATTTTATTAACAATTAATTAACACTAAATAATAATTAAAATCTATATATTATAAGGATTTATAAGGTTTTAAACATTTTCTACATTAATAATAATAATAATAAATATATAAATATATAAAATAGGAGGTTTTTTATGAATTTAGAAATTAAACAAAACATATTAATGGAACATTTAAATTATGTTATAAAAGGTATATCTACAAAAAATATAATTCCTATACTTAATTGTATAAAATTTGAATTAACAAAGGAAGGTCTTTATTTATTAAGTACTGATAATGAAAGTGCAATAAAAACTTTTATTAATAATGAAAATATTGAAAAAATAAATTCAATAGGAGAAATTGTTGTTTCTGGAAGATATATATATGAAATCATCCGTAAATTGCCAAATGATGTTATAAAAATAGAAGAGGTGATTGATAATAAAATTAATATTTCAACTACTAATTCTTCTTTTGATTTAAACTGTAATAATGTTAGTGAATTTCCTGAATTTGATTTAAATGATAGTAAAAATCCAATTAGCATTAGCCGTAAGCTATTTAAATCTATAATAAAACAAACGTCATTTGCGGCCTCAGTTCAAGAAAATAGACCTGAATTTACTGGAATAAATATAAGAATAGATAATAATATTTTAGATTGTACAGCTACTGATTCTTATAGATTAGCTAAAAAAAATATATTATTAGATAATAGTATAGAAGAACAAATTAATATAATAATACCAACAAAAAATTTAAATGAACTTGAAAAAATGGTTAATGATTCTGAAGATACAATAGAATTACATATATTTAATAATAAAATAATATTCAAATTTGATAATATAATTGTAATGACAAGATTAATTAATGGTAATTATCCAGATACTAATAAATTAATACCAACAGAATTTGAATATGTATTAAATGTAAACTTGAATGATTTTTATAAATCAATTGATAGAGCAAGTTTATTGACTAGCGAATATGATAAAAATACTATAAAACTTGAATATGAAAAAAATATAGTCACAATATCTTCAAATATCCCAGAAATAGGTCATGTTGAAGAAAAAATATTTGTTGAAACAGATAAAATGGATAAATTCAAATTATCTTTTAGTTCTAAATATATGTTAGATGCATTAAAATCATTAGATTGTGAAAAAATATTTTTAAAATTTAATGGCGAAGAAAAACCAATTATCATAACAAATATTATAGATGATAAGTTAATTCAATTAATTTTACCAGTAAAAACGTACTAAAATAGGAAATTTCCTATTTTTTTTTAACTATTTTTAAATTATTGACATAAAGTGATGATTTTCGACAATAACTATCATTATAGTACACATCATTAGATTTTTTTCTAATTAGAAAGGGGATTAATTAATGGAATACGAAATAAATCAAAATACTTTAGCAATTATACCAATTAATAAAGAACAATCAAAAATTGTAGAAGAAAATAACGTATATATAATTAATAAAAAAACAATAGAAATTATAGATCATAGTTGTAAATATTTTGGTAGTTCATTTAATGGTAGACATGAAGGTACAAAAAACATGATAGGTGTTAATTATAAAACTCCTATTTTAGTTGAAGAAACTAGAAATATAATTTTTTTTCCAACTTGTTCAACTAGATTATGTGATTGTCATTGGATATCACTTAATAAAATTAATAATTATATTTCATGTAATAATAATTCTAAAGTTATATTTAAAAATGGTTATGAATTAGAACTAAATATTTCTTATGGTTCTTTAGAAAATCAAATTCTTAGATCAACACTATTGGAATCAGTTATAAGAAAAAGAAAAAATAGTATCTAAAAATTTAAAAAGAAAGAAAAAACTTATTTTTTCTTTCTTTTTGTGATATAATTATATATGTGTATAGGAGTATTAATTATATATAATTTTCCAAAAATGGGCCATTAAAATAAAAAAAGAAGGTGTTTAATGTATATAAAAGACATTAATATTGTAAATTTTCGTAATTATGATAAATTATTATTAAAATTTGAAAAAGGTATTAATATAATTTATGGTAATAATGGTCAAGGAAAGACAAATTTATTAGAAAGCTTATATTTTTTAGCGCTCACTAAATCACATAGATCTTACATTGATAATAATTTAATAAAACAAAATGAAGAATATTCGAAAATTGTGGGAAATATTTATATTCATAATATTAAATCAAAATTAGAAATAAATATTAGTAATAAAAACAAAATATTGAAGGTTGATAATAATATTATTAAAAAAACAAGCGATTATATTTCTAAAATGAATATAATAATATTTTATCCTGATGATTTAGAATTAATAAAGGGTTCCCCAAGTGTAAGAAGAAGATTTTTAAATTTAGAATTAAGTCAATTACATAGTGATTATTATATTTTAATTAATGATTATAATAAAATTTTAAAAATGAGAAATGATTATTTAAAAAAAAGTAAAAATTTTGATAATAATTATTTTAATATAATAACTAATTACTTAATTGATAAATCTATTAATATATATATATTAAGAAACAAATTTATTAATAAACTTAATGAAAATGCAAGTAAAATATATAAAGATTTAACTTTAATTGACAGTTTCAATATTTTATATAAAACATCGATAAATTTTGAAATTTTCGAAAAAGATTATTTAAAAGAAAAACTTAAACATGAATTTAAAAATATTTATAATAAAGAATTAAAATATAAGACCACTTTAATAGGTCCACATAGAGATGATTTAGAATTTTATATAGATAATTTAGAAATAAAAAACTATGGTTCCCAAGGACAACAAAGAAGCTCAGTTTTAGCTATTAAATTATCTGAGATTGAAATTTTTAAAAAATACACTGGTAGTTATCCTATATTATTATTAGATGATGTCTTTAGTGAATTAGATAAAATTAAGAAAAATAATTTATTAAAATATATAAATAAAAATATTCAAGTATTAATAACAACAACAGATTTGACTAATTTAAGTAGAAAATTAATTAAATCTTCAAAATTAATACAAATTGATAATGGAAATATAAAAAAAATAGTAGAGGTGAGTTAAATGAAAGAACAAATTGAACATTATGATGCGTCAGATATTCAAGTACTTGAAGGATTAGAAGCAGTAAGAAAAAGACCTGGTATGTATATAGGTACAACAAGTTCAAAAGGACTACATCATTTAGTATGGGAAATTGTTGATAATGCTATAGATGAAGCATTAGCAGGATATTGTGATGACATTGAAATAATAATAAATAAAGACAACTCTGTAACTGTTAAGGATGATGGACGTGGTATTCCAACAGGAATTCATTCTAAAACAGGATTATCAACAGTTGAAACAGTTTATACGGTACTTCATGCAGGTGGTAAATTTGGTGGAGGCGGATATAAAGTATCTGGTGGTTTACATGGAGTAGGAGCATCGGTTGTAAATGCTCTTAGTAAATGGGTAGAAGTAAAAGTTTATCAAAATGGAAAAGTTCACTTTATAAGATTTGAAAATGGTGGACAAACTAAGGAAAAATTACATATAATTGAAGACTGTGATGTAAATAGAACAGGAACAACAGTTACATTTAAACCTGATTCAGAAGTATTTACAGAAACAACGGAGTATGATTATGATATTTTAAGAATAAGAGTAAGAGAATTAGCTTTTTTAAATAAAGGTCTTAAATTAATATTAATTGATGATAGAGAATCAGTTCCTAAAAAAGAGGAATTTATTTACGAAGGTGGAATTAGTGCTTACGTAGCAATGATTAATAAAAATAAAAATCCTATTCATAATGATATAATTCATTTGCAAGGGGAAGAGGAAAATATTGTTTTAGAAGTTGCATTACAATATAATGAAACATATAATACAACTCTTTATTCTTTTACTAATAATATAAACACACCAGAAGGTGGAACACATGTTGATGGTGTTAAAAGAGCTCTTACAAAAATAATTAATACGTATGCTAAAAATAATAATATATTAAAAGATAAAGATGAAACATTAACTGGAGAAGATGTTCAAGAAGGTTTAACAATGATCATTTCTTGTAAACATCCAAATCCACAATTTGAAGGTCAAACAAAATCAAAATTAGGTAATGCCGAAGTAAGAAAAATAGCTGATAATGTATTTAGTGAAGGTTTTGAAAGATTTTTATTAGAAAATCCGGAAGCAGCTAGAACTATAATAGAAAAATCAATGACTGCAGCAAAAGCTAGAGTAGCAGCTAAAAAAGCTAGAGAATTAACAAGAAGAAAAACAGGTTTAGAAACAACAGCTTTACCTGGTAAATTAGCTGATTGTCTTAGTAAAGATGCTAGTGAATGTGAAATATATATAGTCGAAGGTGATTCAGCAGGTGGTTCAGCAAAACAAGGAAGAGATAATAATATTCAAGCAATATTACCATTAAGAGGAAAAATTCTTAATGTAGAAAAAGCAAGATTAGATAGAATATTTAGTAATAATGAAATTAGATCAATGATTACTGCTTTTGGTACAGGTATAGGTGAAGAATTTAATATAAATAAATTAAGATATCATAAAATCGTAATAATGACCGATGCCGATGTTGATGGAGCACATATAAGAATATTATTATTAACATTCTTTTATAGATATTTTAAACCTCTTGTTGAAGGAGGTTATATATATGCAGCCCAACCTCCACTTTATAAAATTGAATATGGAAAAAATATAAAATACTTATATTCTGACGATGATTTAAATGACTATTTAAAAACAATACCAGAAGGTACAAAGACTAGTCTTCAAAGATATAAAGGTCTAGGAGAAATGGACTATGATCAACTATGGGAAACAACAATGAATCCAGAAAACAGAACTTTACTTCGTATTACAGTCGATGATGCAGTAATGGCAGATCAAGTGTTAACAGAATTAATGGGTGAAGAAGTAGAACCAAGACGTGATTTTATTGAACAAAATGCAAAATATGTTCAAAATCTAGATGTTTAAGAGGTGATAGTATGGCAGAAAATTTAAAAGATTTACAATTTGAAAAAGAAATAAAAACTTCTTTTTTAGATTATGCAATGAGTGTTATTGTAGCACGTGCTTTACCAGACGTTAGGGATGGTTTAAAACCTGTTCAAAGAAGAATAATATATGGAATGAATAATTTAGGTGCTAATTCAACTACAGCTCATAAAAAATCTGCACGTATAACTGGTGATGTAATGGGACGTTTTCATCCGCATGGTGATTCATCAATATATGATGCATTAGTACGTATGGCACAACCTTTTTCATATAGATATATGTTAGTAGACGGTCACGGTAACTTCGGATCTATTGATGGCGATGGAGCAGCAGCTCAACGTTATACAGAAGCAAGAATGTCAAAAATAAGTATGGAACTTGTAAGAGATATAAATAAAAATACTGTTAATTTTGTGCCTACTTATACTGCAGAAGAAAATGAGCCTGAAGTATTACCAGCAAGGTTTCCAAATATTTTAGTAAATGGAACAACAGGTATTGCTGTTGGTATGGCTACAAACATGCCTCCACATAATCTAAGTGAAGTTGTAGACGGACTAATAGCTCTTATCGATAATCCTAATATTGAATTAATTGATATAATGCAATATATTAAAGGTCCAGATTTTCCAACAGCGGGGCTTATTTTAGGAAATAGTGGAATTAAAAAAGCTTATGAAACTGGTCGTGGAATAATAACCGTTCGATCTAAAGCTTCAATTGAAGAAATGAAAAATGGAAAACATCAAATAATTGTAACTGAAATACCATATATGGTAAATAAAGAAATGCTAGTGACTAGAATAGCTGAATTAGTAAGAGATAAAATTGTTGATGGTATAACTGATTTAAAGGATTTATCTAATAGAGATGGTATAAAAGTAGTAATAGAACTTAGAAAAGATGCGAATGCAAATGTTGTATTAAATAATTTATATAAACATACATCACTTCAAACATCTTATGGTATAAATAATTTAGCTTTAGTTGATGGTCAACCAAAAACTTTAGCTTTGAAAGAGATACTAGAATGTTATTTAAACCATCAAAAAGAAATTATTGTAAGGCGTACACAATTTGATTTAGACAAAGCATTAGCAAGATCACATATCTTGGAAGGGTTAAAAATAGCTCTTGATAATATAGATGAAATAGTTCAATTACTTAAAAAAGCAAAGAACGACGAGGATGCTTTAAATCAATTACAAGATAGATTTGGATTAACAGAGATACAAGGAAAAGCTATTCTTGAAATGAAATTAAGACGTCTAACTGGATTAGAAAGAAATAAAATTGATGACGAATTAAGTGAATTAGAAAAACTAATTATCGACTTAAATGATATTTTGGCAAATATGAGTAGAGTGTTAGAAATAATTAAAACTGAATTGACAGAAATTAAAAATAGATATTCAGATAATAGAAGAACAGTAATAGATATGTCAGCAATAGATTTTATTGAAGATGAGTCATTAATACCAGTTGAAGATATAATTATAACTTTAACTAATAAAGGATATATTAAAAGAGTAACAACAGAGACTTATAAAACTCAAAATAGAGGTGGAGTTGGAATTAAAGGAATGTCTACAAATGAAGAGGACTTCGCTCAACATTTAATTACAATGACAACTCATGATTATATTTTATTCTTCACTAATAAGGGAAAAGTATATAGAGTAAAAGGATACGAAATACCATTATTTAGTAGACAATCTAAAGGATTACCTATAATAAATCTTCTTCCTATTGAAAAAGAAGAAGAAGTAACCGTTATGTTAAAAGTAAGTAATCAAGAAGAAAATAAACATATTGTATTTTGTACACAAAAAGGTTTAGTTAAAAAGACAAACATTAGTGAGTTTGATAGCATAAGAAGTAATGGGAAAATAGCCATTACATTAAAAGAAGATGATTGTTTAATATCTGCTAAAAAAACAGATGGAACAAAAGAAATTATAATCGGTGCTTCAAATGGTAGAATGATTAGATTCAATGAAAAAGAAATAAGAATTATGGGAAGATCAGCTTCTGGTGTAAAAGGAATAGATGTTGGCAATGGAATTTGTGTAGGTTGTGAAATAGCAAGTTCAGAACAACAAATCTTAGTTGTAACAGAAAAAGGTTATGGTAAAAGAACAGAAGTTAATGAATATAGAGAAACACATAGAGGTAGTAAAGGTGTTAAGGCATTAAACATTACTGAAAAAAATGGAAACATTGTTTCTTTCAAATTGGTAAATGGTGATGAAGATTTAATTATTATTACTGATAGTGGTATCATAATTAGATTATCAACCGATCAAATTTCTAAAACAGGTAGAGTAGCTCAAGGTGTAAAACTAATTAATTTGAAAGACAATCAAAAAGTTAGTACTGTTTCTTTAATAAAAAAAGAAATAATTGAGAACAATGAGCAAGATGAAATAAATAATATAGAAGAACAAACTAATTAGTTTGTTTTTTTAATGTTCCACGTGGAACATTGATTAAAATTAATACATTTTTATAAATATGAATTAAAAAAAGTTTGTATGTTTCACGTGAAACATATCAATCAACTAATATGCAAATTCAATGTTCCACGTGGAACATTAAATTTTATTCAAATAAAGGCTGATATAATACAAAAAACAATAGAAATAATACTTAAAACAGTAATTAAATAATTAAAATCAATGTTTCACGTGAAACATTGATTAAATACTTGAAAAAAAAGAATAAATATAATATATTAAATAAGGCACAACATTTATATTCGAATCAGGTCAGAGTTGGAAGACAGCAGCCTTAAGAATCACTAAATGTGTGTGTCTTTTTTTATGGATGGTGAAATAATGATAGAAAAATACATGATCTTAGCTTTAAAAGAAGCAAAAAAAGCTTATAACAAAGGCGATGTTCCTGTCGGAGCAATAATTGTAAAAAATAACAAAGTAATTTCAAAAGCACATAATAAAAAAGAAAAAAATAATAATGCTGTAATGCATGCTGAAATAATAGCTATATCAAAAGCATGTAGAAAATTAAAAACATGGCATTTAGAAGCTTGTACATTATATACAACTTTAGAACCTTGTTTAATGTGTACAGGAGCAATTATACAATCACGAATAAATATAATATATTATTCAGCATCAAATGAAAATTTTGGCGAAATAGAACAATTGGAAAAATATAATAAGAATGTAATAATTAAAAAAGGTTTATTAGAAAAAGAATCTAAAAAATTGTTACAAAAATTTTTTAAGGATAAGAGAAAATAAAAATTATTTTCTCTTATTTATATGGTATAATTAATAGTACTGAGGTGATTATATGTACCAAAATTTATATAGAAAATATAGACCAAATAGTTTTGAAGAGGTTGTTGGACAAAATGTAATTATTAAAACTTTAAAGAATGCTATAAAAAACAATACTTTATCACACGCGTATCTTTTAACAGGGCCAAGAGGAACAGGAAAAACTAGTATAGCAAAGATAATTGCAAAAACAGTTAATTGTGAAAATCTAGTTGATAATTCACCTTGTAACAAATGTGTTAATTGTACGCAAAATCGTAATAATCCTATTGATATATTAGAAATAGATGCTGCTTCAAATAATGGGGTGGATGAGATAAGAGAATTAAAGAGTAAAGTTGGATTAGTGCCTTCTCTAGGAAAATATAAAATATACATTATAGATGAGGTTCATATGTTATCTATAGGCGCATTTAATGCTTTGTTAAAAACCTTAGAAGAACCACCGAAACATGTAATTTTCATACTAGCAACTACAGATCCGCACAAAGTACCAAGTACTATATTGTCTAGGTGTCAAAGATTTGATTTAAAAAAATTAAATCAATCAGAAATAGTGGAAAGGTTAGAATATATTTCAGAAAAGGAAAACATTAAAATATCAAAAGAAGCTATGGTAGAAATAGCATTTCTGTCAGATGGTGCTTTGAGAGATGCACTTAGTATTCTTGATCAAGCAATATCTTATTCTGGTGATGACATAACAATCGAAAATATACATGAAATAAATGGAACAATAACTAAAAAAGAAATAGAAAAATTTATAGAATTAATATTAAGTAAAAATATGGAAGAAATATTTAAAAAAATAGATTTATATGATATAAAAGGAAAAGACTTTATTAAACTTACAGAAGAAATAATTGAATTTTTAAGGAATATATTATTAAAATTAAATGTTCCTAATTTAAAATTAACCAATATAAATTTTGAAATTAAAGAAACCTTAATTAAGAATATGAATAATGATATATTATTAAGTTATATAAAAGAATTTAATAATACACTATTTGAAATGAAAAATGCTAATAATACAAGAATAATATTTGAATTACTAATAATTAAAATAATAGATTCAAATATTAGAATAGAAAATAATAAAGAAACTATAAATACGAATATAGCCGAAAATAAAATAAATATAGAAGAAAAAGTAGATATAGAAAAAATCAAAAATATAAGGGTAAACAATGCTTTGTGTTTTTTTAACAAAAAGTCACTAGTAGATTTTAAAACTAATATAGAAGAAATAAAAAAATATATAATTGATGATAAGTATTCAAAATATGTTCAGATAATATTAGATGGCGAATTAAAAGCGGTTGGCAATGAATATTTAATTTTTGTATTTGATAGTAATAGAGATGTTGAGTCATTTAACGAAAATATAAAAGTAATTGATAAACTTTTTGAAAAATCCTATAATATTAAGTATAAACCAATATCAGTAAATAATGAGGAATGGAATAAAATAAAAAAAGAGTTTAATAATAAAGAAAAAAAATACAATTATATAAACGAATAGAAAAGAGGAAATAAAATGAATATACAAGCAATGATGAAACAAGCTCAAAAATTACAAAAGGATATGATGAATGAAAAAGATCAAATAGATAATAAAATATTTGAAGGAACTTCTTCATTTGTAACAGTTAAGGTTAAAGGAAATAAGCAAATCCAAGAAATTAAAATAGCTTCAGATAATATAGATAAGGAAGAAATAGAGATGTTAGAAGATATTCTTTTAATAGCTATAAATAATGCTATGTCTGAAATTGATAGAGAGACAAATGAAAAACTTGGAAAATATACAAATGGAATGCCAGGTCTATTTTAATGAAATATCCAAATACAATTAATAACTTAATAGAAAGTTATAAAAAATTACCTGGAATAGGCGAAAAAACAGCAGAAAGAATGGCTCTAGCAACTTTAGAATTAGATGAAGAAATAATCGAATTATTTTCAGAATCATTAAAAAATGTTAAAAAAAACATTACCAAGTGTAAAAAATGTAATAATTTATCAGAAGGAGATTTATGTGAAGTTTGCAAGTTAACAAACAGGGATGAATTCACAATATGTGTTGTCGAAGAACCAAAAAATGTTGTTATATTTGAAAAAGTTGGTTGTTATAAAGGTTTATATCATGTTTTAGGTGGTTTAATATCTCCTATGGAAGGAATAAATCCAGAAGATATAAATATAAGCAATTTAATAGAAAGAATTAAAATTGATAAGATTAAAGAAATAATTATAGCTGTTAAACCAAGTATCGAAGGAGAAACAACAGCTTTATATATTACAAAAATATTAGAAGGAATTGATGTAAAAGTTACACGAATAGCTCATGGTATACCTATAGGTGTTGATATGGAATATATAGATGCATTAACTTTAGAGTTAGCTCTTGAAGATAGAACTAATTTATCATAAATAAATATTAAGCCCATATAATTTACTGGGTGAAAATGTGATAAAAAAAATATTTAAATTTGTAAAAAAAATTATATTTAGTGCTTTGTTTTTATACGGATACAACTTATTAGCGGCACCTATAAATGTTATAATACCAATAAATTTTATAAATATAGGGTTAATAACATTTTTAGGTATTCCTGCATTATTTGCGCTTATATTTATTCATATAATGTTTTTTTAGATAAGGGTGATAGTATGTTAGATGATTTTAAAGAAGAACAACCTGTGATATATAAAATAATCAAAAATTCTGTAAAAAATAACAGATGTGCTCATGCTTATTTAATAGAAACTAATGGTTATACTAAAAAAAATGAATTAGCTCTTTCTTTCTCAAAATATTTATTATGTCACAATAAATATACAAATAATGAAAAATGCAAAGAATGTAAACAATGTGAAAATATAGATAAAAACATAATTAGTGATTTAAAAGTAATTTCCCCTGAAGGTTTGTGGATAAAAAAAGAACAGCTGTTAGAATTAAAACGAGAATTTAAAACAAAAAGTGTTTCAAATGATAAAAAAGTTTATATTATTACTGACGCTACAAAATTAAACGAATCTGCTGCTAATTCAATTTTAAAGTTTTTAGAAGAACCAGAAGAAGGAATAATAGCTATTTTGCTTGCTGATAATATACATATGTTGTTAGATACAATAGTTTCTAGATGCCAAATACTAACGCTATCACAAAATCAAAATAAAACATCAAATTTGGAAAGTCTTATTTCTTATAAACCAGATAATTTGGATGATTATATTAATAATGCACTTAATTTTATAAATAATGTAGAATATAAAAATTATCAGGCCATAATAGATACAAAAAAGATGTTTTTAAATAACTTTGTGGATAAAAATGAAATTATAATAGCTTTTGAAATAATGATTTTATATTATAAAGATATTATTAATATAAAACTAAATAGAAAAACTGAATTATTTGAACACAAAGAAATGAATAATATATCTGCTATTAATGAAATAGACGATATATATAAAAAAATAAAAATTTTGTTGAACATAAAAAGTAAAGTTTACATAAATGCAAATACAAATTTATTATTAGACAAGCTAATATTAGAAATAGGAGATGTTAAATGCAAAATATAGTAGGAGTTTCATTTGATAATACTGACAAAATAACGTATTTTTTTACTAATAATTTAGAATTAAAGAAAAATATAACTGTCATTGTAGAAAAAGATAATAATCAGAAGTTTGGTAAAATAGTTACGGATATACATTCAATTGAAAGTAAAAATTTAAAAGAGAAACTTGGCAAAATAGTAAGAATTGCAACTAAGGATGACTATCAACAACATCAACAAAATCTAAAAAAGTCAGAATTAGCTTTAATAAGATGTAAAGAATTAGTAAAAAAATATAACTTAGGTATGAGAATAATTGATTCAGTATATACATTTAACCAAGATCAGTTAATATTTCATTTTTATGCTGATGAAAGAATCGATTTTAGAGATTTGGCTCGTGATTTAGCTTCAATATATAAAACAAGAATTGAATTAAGGCAGATAGGAGTAAGAGATAAGGCTAAGAGAGTTTGTGGAATGGGTCCTTGCGGTCAAAAACTTTGTTGCTCTAGATTTTTAGATGAATTTGAATCAGTTTCAATTTCAATGGCAAAAAATCAAAATTTATCTTTAAATCCAAATAAAATAAATGGAGTGTGTGGTAGGTTACTATGTTGTTTGAAGTATGAAGATGATTGTTATAAACAATGTAGAAAAAATTTGCCATCAATAGGACAAATTGCTCAAACTAAAGAGGGATCTGGTAAAGTAATATCTGTAGATGTTTTAGGACAAAAATTCAAAGTTGATATTCCTTCTAAAGGTATAGTAGAGGTAGAAATAGATGGAAGTAATTAATTATCTTTTAGGCTATAAAGATTTAAAAATATGTCAAAATACAGAAATGTTTAATTTCTCTTTAGATTCTGTATTGTTGCCTAATTTTGTTACATTAAACAAAAAAATAACTAAAATCTTAGATATAGGTACTGGTAATTCAGTAATACCTATTATTTTGTCAACCAAAATAGATATAAATATAGATGCTGTTGAAATCCAAAAAGAGGTATTTGAACTTGGTAAAAAGTCGATTGAAATTAATAACTTACAAGATAGAATTAAGATATTAAACTTAGATATAAAGGAATATGCATCATCTATTGAAACCGATACTTACGATACAATAACATGTAATCCACCTTTTTTTAAAGTGTCAAGCAACTCAAACTTAAATGATAATGATTATAAGACAATAGCTCGTCATGAGGTTAAACTTAATATTTATGAATTAATGAGCATTGCTAAAAAGATACTTAAAAATAATGGGAATATAGCAGTTGTTCATAGGTCTGATAGATTAATAGATATAATCGAAGCAATGAAAAATAATAATATTGAACCAAAAAAAATCCAATTTGTTTACCCTAAAAAGGGGTTGGATTCTAATATACTTTTGATAGAAGGAAGAAAAAATGGTAATCCTGGTATTAAAATATTAGATCCAATATATGCTCACGATGATAAAGGTGAATATAGCGAGCAAATAGAAAAGTATTTTAGCTAATTTTGTTAAGGTATTTTTTTTTAGACATATTATCAAATTTATAGTATAATAATTTAATTGAAGAAAGAGGGTGAATTTATGTCACAAAAAAGTTACAATAATACACCAACTGTTTATCTAATCCCAACCCCTATTGGTAATTTAGATGATATTACATTAAGAGCTATCAAAATTTTAGAACACGTTGAAGTTTTATTTTGTGAAGACACAAGAATAACAGGACTTTTGTTAAAACATCTAAATATTAAAAAGAAAATGATATCAAGTCATAAATTTAACGAAAATAGTAATGACAACAAGCTATTTGAATATTTAAGCCAAGGTTATGATGTTGGAATTGTGACAGATAGAGGAACCCCAATAATAAGTGATCCGGGGTATGAGTTAGTAAAAATGGCTATTAAAAATAACTATAATGTTGTCGGATTGCCAGGCCCAACGGCTTTTGTACCAGCACTTATAGTTTCTGGATTAAATCCACAACCTTTTGTATTTTATGGTTTCCTAAATAGTAAAGATAGTAAGAGAAAAAAGGAATTAGAAGAAATAAAAAAGCATAAGGAGACAATAATATTTTATGAATCACCCCATAGAATTATAGATACTTTAAACAGTATGTTATTAGTCTTGGGAAATAGAGAAGTTTCTATTTCCCGGGAAATATCAAAAAAATTCGAACAAATATATAGAGGAACAATCGAAGATGTTATTAAAGAAATGGTTGAATTAAAAGGAGAAATCGTTATAGTTGTTTCGGGAAATAGTGATAAAACTACTTTTGATAATCTAACGATAATAGAGCATATTAATCTATATATTAAAGAAGGTATGAATAGTAAAGAAGCAATTAAAAAGGTATCAATTGACAGAAATTTAAATAAAAATGAAGTTTACAAAGAATATCATGGTGGTGAATAGAATGAAATTAATAGTAGGATTGGGTAATCCTGGAAAAGAATATGAAAATACAAGACATAATATAGGTTTTAAAGTAGTAGATGAGTTTGCTAAAAACAATAATTTAGAAATTAATAAATTAAAATTTGATGGATTATACTGTGAATTTATAATTAATGATGAAAAAGTAATAATTTTAAAACCTCAAAAATATATTAATTTGTCAGGTGAAGTAATTAGAAAATATGTGGATTATTATAAAATAAACATAGAAGACATATTGATAATTTGCGATGATCTAGATTTAGATTTAGGGAAAATTAGAATTAGGTATAAGGGTAGCAGTGGTGGACATAATGGATTAAAAAACATTGAAAATCACCTAAGAACTCAGACTTACAAAAGAGTTAAGATTGGAATCTCAAATAATAAAATTATTGATACAAAAGATTATGTTTTGGGTAAGTTTGATAATGATTCTTCTTTAACTATTAATGACTCAATAAATAAAGTGTGTGTGATATTGAAGGATTACTTAAATATTTCGTTTGACAATTTAATGAATAAATATAATTGAAATGATACATAGTATCATTTTTGCCGTGTAAAGGAGGTATAAAGCAATGTATTTTGATAATATATTTAGTAAGTTTGATAAAACTGAAATAATAGGATTAACTTCGGAACTTAAGTGTATTTACACTTATAATTATTTCATAAAAAGTAATAAACCAATAGTTTTGGTTGCTAATTCATTATTTGAAGCTAATAAAATGTATCAATCTTTATTATCCTATACGGACGAAGTTCTGTTTTTCCCTATGGATGATTTTTTAACAAGTGAAGCTTTAGCAATTTCTCCAGAACTAGAATTAAATAGAATTGAAACAATTAATAAAATTGTAGAGAATGATAGAAAAATAGTCGTAACGAATTTAATGGGACTTCTAAGGTATTTACCAAATAAAGAAAAATTTGTTAATAACAGACTAGATTTCAAAATAGGTGAAGAATATAATATAAAGGAACTTGTTATAAAATTAGACATGATGGGTTATAAACGTGAGACGGTTGTATCAATTACAGGGGATATAGCAGTTAGAGGGTTTATATTAGATGTATTTCCAATAGGTGAAGCAAATCCAATAAGATTGGAGTTTTTTGGGGACACTTTAGACGAAATCAGAGTTTTTAACCCAGAAACACAATTAACCAATAAAAAAATTGATAGTATTACGATTCACCCAAATACAGAGTTTCTAATAGATGAAAGTGTGGATATTTATAAACATAGAGAACTAGAAAAATATACAAAAGTTGTTAGTATTGTGGATTATTTAATTAATTCTGTTTTGTTTTTTAATAATTATTCAGAAATAAAAGATAGTTACTTAAATCTTAAAAGAGAAATGTTTGAACATAGTGTAAATTCGAAGTTACCTGGAGATACAAAGTATATGCATGATTTGGAATATTTTTGTAATAAAGATTATGTAAGCTTAAATAGTTTTGATAATAATCAAGAGCTAACTAGTACGCAAAAATATGTTTCTTACGATCTAGAATTTTTTCCCACAGATATAAGTCGAATTAATTTAAGACTAAATGAATACATAAAGAATGATAAAACAGTAATTATATGTTTAACTGATAGATATAAAATTAATAAGATTGTGGAAAACTTAAATAATAATAATATTGTTATAACTAACGAAAATGAAATATTTAATAATAAAATTAATTTAATAATTAAAAATATAATTAATGGCTTTAGTTATGAAAAATATATTGTAATAAGCGAAAAAGAAATTTTTAATAAAAAAGATGTAAGAGTTCAATATAAAAACAGTTTAAAATTCGGAACAAAAATAAGGGATATTAATAAATTACAAATTGGCGACTATATCGTGCATAATAAACATGGTATTGGAAGATATTTGGGTATTAAAACATTATTGAAAAACAATTTGAAGAAAGACTATATAGTAATTGAATATAAAGGTGGGGATAAATTATATATTCCAGTTGAGAAAATAGAATTAATTAGTAAATATTCTACTAATGATAATTTAGTTCCAAAAATAAATAAACTTGGTGGAACAGAGTGGGCTAAAACAAAAATAAGAATAAAAAAGAAAATAGAAGATATAGCTTCTGAATTATTATTGCTTTATGCCAAAAGAGAATCTTGTGAGGGATATTCTTTTAAAAAAGACACTGAAGAACAAATTGAATTTGAAAAAAACTTTATATATGAAGATACTTTAGATCAAATCAAGGTTACTGAAGAGATAAAAAGAGATATGGAAAAAAGTATGCCAATGGATCGTTTATTATGTGGAGATGTAGGATATGGTAAAACAGAAGTCGCTTTTAGGGCTATGTTTAAAGCCGTTTTTTCAGGAAAACAAGTGGCATACTTATGTCCTACGACAATCCTTTCAACTCAACACTTTAATAATGCACTAGAAAGGTTTAACGAATTTCCTATAACAATTAAAGTCTTGAATAGGTTTGTTTCTCAGAAAGAAATAGCAAATACAATAGAGGGACTAAAAACAGGATATGTTGATATTGTAATAGGTACACATAGGTTATTAAGCAAAGATATAGAATTTAAAGATTTAGGATTGCTTGTAATAGATGAGGAACAAAGATTTGGCGTTAAGCATAAAGAAATGATTAAAGGTTTTAAAAATAATATTGATGTATTAACTTTATCGGCGACACCAATTCCAAGAACATTACAAATGTCAATGGTCGGAATTAGGAATTTATCGTTATTAGAAACACCACCAGTTAATAGATATCCAATACAGACTTATGTTTTAGAAGAAAATAATAGTATTATTAAAGATGCAATTTATAAGGAATTATCCAGAGATGGCCAAGTGTTTGTACTATATAATAATATAGAGGATATGGATACAAAAAAAAGAGAATTGGAATTATTAGTTCCTGATGCAAAAATAGTTTCTGCAAATGGTAGAATGGCAAAACATGAATTAGAACAAGTTATGACAAGCTTTATAAATAAAGAGTATAATATAATGCTATGCACTACTATAATTGAAACTGGAATAGATATTTCAAGTGCTAATACTTTAATAATCATTGACGCAGATAAATTTGGTTTATCTCAGTTATATCAAATTAGAGGTAGAGTTGGTAGAACAAATAAAATTGCTTACTGCTACTTAATGTATAAAAGAGGAAAAGTTTTGACAGATATTGCTAATAAAAGACTAAATGTTATAAAAGAATTTACAGCATTGGGTAGTGGTTTTGCAATTGCTGCTAGAGATTTGTCAATAAGAGGAGCTGGAGATATTCTAGGTAGTGAACAAGCAGGATTTATTGACACTATAGGAATTGAATTATATTTAAAAATGTTAAATGAAGAAGTAAATAAACTAAAAGGTATAGGAGTTTCAGAGGAAGAACCAAGTGATCAGCCTTTACTTGAAATAGAAACAACAATTGATGACAATTATGTTGAAGAAACAGATCTTAAAATAGAAATACATAAAAAAATAAATGAAATAGATTCTTACGATAAATTGCTTGATATTAAATCAGAAATTGAAGATAGATTTGGTATTATAGACGAGAACATCTTGATTTATATGTATGAGGAGTGGTTTGAGAGATTGGCCAAGCAGTTAAAAATAACAAGAGTGAGGCAAACTAACAATTTCATCGAAATTAGTTTACCAAAGAGTTTAACTGAAAAAATTAATGGAGAAAATTTGTTTTTCGAAACAAATAAATTAACAAAATCATTTAGATTTAAAATGATTTTAGGCTGTTTAGTAATTACTTTAGATACGGTAAAATTAGAAAAGCATTTTATTTATTATTTAATTGACTTAATGAAAGTATTGGAAAACTCTATAAAAAAATAATTTTAATAATAATATAAAATATTAATTGTGGAAAACTATTTAATCCTTTTAAAATAAAGGTAATTAATGTGAATAACTTGTTTTTTCTAGAATAATCATTTTTAAACAATTAAATTAACTAGTAGAGATACTAGTTTTTTGTTATAATTAATATGGAGATGATAATTATGACTGAATTGGAGAAATTGAAAGAATATCAGAAAGGAATAAATGACATAGAATTTGTTTTAAATATTCTTAACTGGGAGCTAAGAACAAAGGCGCCAAAAGGTTCAATTGATTATTTAATTGAAATTAAGTCAGAGTTAGATTTAAAAAAATTTAAAATGTCTAGTAATAAAGAATATGAAGAACTACTTAATAATGTATTAAATGGTTTTGATTTTAATAATTTACCAATTATTCAACAAAGATATATTCGAGTTTTAAAGAAAAACATGGATAAAAATCAATTGGTGCCAGATGATTTCCACAAGGAATATATTATTCTTTGTGATAAGACTAATTCAATATGGGAAAAAGCAAAAGAAGAAAATAATTATGATATGTTTAAACCTCATTTAAAAAAAGTAATTGAAATGACAAAAAATTTATATAAATATTTGTATCCCAATATGAATGTTTATGATGCAATGTTAAATGATTTTGAAATAGATATGACAACCAAAGTAGTAGATGAGCTATTTAGTGAGATAAAAGAAAATTTAAAACCACTAGTAAAAAGTGTTGTGGAAAAGAAACAACCTTATGAAGCAAAAGCTGTTGGCAATTATTCTGATAGTAAACTTACTGAGGCCGCAAATTTTTTATTGGAATATATGGGTTTTGATTTAAACAGAGGAACGCTAGGAATATACCCCCATGGTTTTATGGAAAAAATAAACAACTATGATGTTAGAATTGCATTCAAAAATACTAGTAGTGTCACTGATTTTGTCAGTACTATAATTCATGAAGGTGGCCATGGAATATTTGAACAAAATGTAGATGAAAGTTTATATCCATATAAAAATAATTGTGTGGAATATTGCAATGCATTACATGAAAGCCAGTCAAGATTTTATGAAAATATCTTAGGGCGTAATATAAATTTTTGGAAACCAATATTTAAAGATATAAAAAGAATATTTGATTTAGATATGGATATTGAAGAATTTGTAAATGAATTAAACAACGTTGAACAAAGTCTTATAAGAACAGAATCAGATGAGCTTACATATTGTTTTCATATTATTATGAGATATGAAATTGAAAGAGATATTTTTAGTGGAAAACTTGATGTTGATGACTTACCTAGGGTTTGGAATGAAAAAATGCAAGAGTATTTAGGGATTAAACCAGAAACATATAGCGAAGGTATACTTCAAGATGTTCACTGGTCAGAAGGTGCTTTTGGCTATTTCCCATCATACCTTATTGGTAATATATATGATGGGATGTTAAAAGAACAAATTGAAAAAGAACTTGGTAGCATCGATGATTTATTAGCAAGTGGAAATATTAAAATAATCACAAAATGGTTAAATGACAATATACATATTAATGGAGGAGCGTACTCCGGTATAGAGGTAATTGAACGCGTGTGCAAAGAAAAAATAATGAGTAAGCCAATTATAAAATATTTTAATGATAAGTACTCTAAATAAAAAAAGATACAATAGTAGATATAATAATATATCAAAAAAAGTATTAGACTTTAAAAGTTCAAATGAAATAGTAAAAGAATATTTATGTACGGCTTAATTATAAAAATATTTATTTTTATAAAAAGTGTGCATATGATTGATTCCTCTAGAATACTCACTACTTATTTTTTGATAATAATATTGCACAATGAATATAAATGTGTTATAATCAAACATATTTAAAGATTATGAAGGAAAGAAAAATAGAATGATTTTTATAGAGAGTTTGTGGATGGTGAAAGCAAATAAAATTATCTATTTTAAATGGTTCCAGAATTGTTTGAGTGATATTTAGCTTAGACCGTAAAAATGCGTTAAATTAAGAGGTAGATTTTCTACAAATTAAGGTGGTACCACGTGAACTGCGTCCTTATCCAGGAGGCAGTTTTTATTTGGAGGTGTTTATGAGAAAATTTGAAAAAATAAGTTTTCCACAATTTAAAAAAGATATAGGAGATAATATAAATTTATATAATTTGTATTCATTACCTAAAAGAAGTACTAAAAATAGTGCCGGTTACGATTTTGAGTCTTTAATTGATTTTGTTATAAAACCAAATGAAACAATAAAAATTCCATTAGGTATAAAAGTTAGCATGGATAATAATAATTTTCTTATGATAACTGTTAGAAGTAGTATGGGTTTTAAATATAACGTTAGAATGGTAAATCAAGTAGGAATAATAGATAGTGATTATTATAATAATATCGAAAATGAAGGACATATGTGGTTAAAACTACAAAATCATGGTGAAAACGATTATTTAATAAGAAAAGGTGACAAAATTTGTCAAGGAATTTTTTTAAACTATTTATTAGTAGATAACGAAGATGAAATTCTGAGTGAAAGAACAAGTGGAATAGGAAGCACGGATAAGGAGGCAAATTAATGAAAGAAAAATATTATATATCAACAGCAATAGCGTATACTTCAAGTAAGCCGCATATTGGAAATACATATGAAATAGTACTAGCTGATGCCATAGCTCGTTATAAAAGAATGACAGGTTATGATGTTTATTTTCAAACTGGAACAGATGAACATGGTCAAAAAATAGAACAAAAGGCCAATGATATGGGATTAAATCCTCAAGAATATGTAGATCAAGTAGCTTTAGAGGTAAGAAAAATTTGGGATATAATGAATACTAGCTATGATAAATTTGTTAGAACAACAAATAATATACATAAAGATAAGGTATCTAGAATATTCAAAAAATTGTATGATCAAGGAGATATATATAAAGGAAAATATGAGGGTTTATATTGTACACCTTGTGAATCTTTTTGGACAGAATCTCAATTAGATGAAGGTAAATGTCCTGATTGTGGAAGAGAAGTTAAAACAGCAAGCGAGGAAGCTTATTTCTTTAAATTAAGCAATTATAGTAAGCAATTAGGAGAATACATTAATAATAATCCTGATTTTATAAAACCAGAAAGCAGAAAGAATGAAATTATAAATAACTTTATAAAACCTGGTTTGCAAGATCTTTGTGTATCAAGAACAACATTTAATTGGGGAGTTCCTGTAACCTTTGATGATAAGCATGTAATATATGTTTGGATAGATGCATTATCAAATTATATTACCTTTTTGGGTTATGATCCAGAAGGAAACCATTCTGAGGAATTCAAAAAATATTGGCCAGCAAATGTTCATTTGATAGGGAAAGATATTTTGAGATTTCATACAATATACTGGCCGGTTATGCTTATGGCCCTTGATTTACCTATGCCAAATCAAATTTTTGGTCATCCTTGGGTATTAACAGGTGAAGATAAAATGAGCAAATCTAGAGGAAATATTTTATATGCCGATGATTTAGTAAATATTTTTGGAGTTGATGCAATAAGATATTATTTGCTACACGAAATCCCATATTCAAGTGATGGAACAATAACATATGAACTAATTATTGAAAGAATTAATTCAGATTTAGCTAATATATTAGGTAATTTAGTTAATAGAACAATATCAATGGCTCATAAATACTTCGATGGTCGTATTTTTGATATAGGAGTAAATGAAGAAATTGACTTAGAATTAATTAATTTAGTTTTAGAGACTCCAAAAAAAGTAGAAGAAAAAATGAATGATTTAAAAGTAGCAGATGCTATAGATGAAATATTTGAAATATTTAGACGATGCAATAAATATATAGATGAAACAACCCCTTGGCTTTTGGCAAAAGATCCAGACAAAAATGATAGATTGAAAACAGTATTATACAATTTGTTAGAGTCGATTAGATCAGGTGCGGTATTACTACATCCGTTTTTGCCAGAAACAGCTGATCATATTTTTGAACAATTAAATACAAGTAATAAAAATATAGAAAGTATAGATTTTAAAGGATTGAAATCTGATTCAATTTTAAATCAACCAGTTCCTTTATTTCAAAGAATTGATAAAGAGGAAAAATTACTAGAAATCAAAAATATGTAGTATAAAATGTAAAATGTTGTAAATTGTCATAAAAAAACTATCAAAAATGCTTTGTAGTTTTTTTTTATTATGTTATATTAATTTTGTTGGAAATAAAAGAAAGGAATGCCTATGTCAACTAACAATTTGAAAGAAAATAAGTATCTCATAATTGCAGTATTCTTATTGCCTGTAATGGTTGGTAGTAGTTTTTTGGTAAGCTTTAAAATAGAGGATGCTTTATATTTGTTATTTATGGTTATTTGTGCGATAAGATATATAATAATAAGTATTCAAGAATAGAAAATTATACAAAAAAGTGGTATAATTTTTTTATTGGAGGGATATATATGTTTATAGATACTCATTGCCATTTAAGTCGTGAGGATTATGAAAATTTAGAAATAATAATAGAAGAAATGAAAGACAACTTAATAATAGTTAGTGGTTGCTCTGATAAAACAAATATAGAAGTACTTGAATTAATAGAAAAATATCCTAATATATATGGAACTTTGGGTATTCATCCTGATGAAGTTGACAATCTATCTGTAGATAGTTTTAAAATAATTGAAAATAATCTTAATAATCCAAAAATAGTTGGTGTAGGAGAAATAGGATTAGATTATTATTGGAGAAAAGATAATAAGGAACGACAAATTGAAGTGTTTGAAAAACAAATAGAAATAGCTAAAAAGTATAAAAAAACTATTGTAATTCATAGTAGAGATTCAATAAATGATATTTTAAATATAATTAAAAAATTTAATTTAAAGGATGAAAAAGTAGTAATCCACTGCTTTAGCTCTAGTCTGGAGGTAGCTAAAGAATTAGTTAAATTTGATATAAAATTAGGTATTGGTGGAGTTCTGACTTTTAAAAATAATAATAAATTGGTTGAAGTTGTAAAAAATATAGACTTAAAAAATTTATTGCTTGAAACAGACAGTCCATATTTATCACCAGAACCATATAGAGGGAAACAAAACAAACCTTCAAATTGCTATATCGTAGCTCAAAAGATAGCGCAAATTAAAGAAGTATGCGTAGAAGAAGTCGTAGATATTACTACAAAAAATGCAATAAGTCAATTTGACTTAGTGATTTAATTTTGATAAAATAAATTCAGTTTTAAATTAATCGAGGTGGAATAAATGAATTTTAGTTTACTGCAATTAGTGAGTAAATTGTTTAGTTTATTTGTCGTTTCTAGTATGACATTTTTTAATATTGGAAACTATTCAGAAAAAGAAATAAATATTCAAAATGTAAATGCTACCATTGATTTGGGCGTAGTTAATACAATAACAAAATACCCCGTAGTCATAAAATATAATTCAAAAATACCTAGAAATATTAGTAATGTTGTAACTGAGGGTATTGATGGGATATCATATACAGAAAAAACAACCGAACAAAAGAAGGTAATTCAAGAAGTAGTTGCAGAAGTTGTTGAAAAGGGAACCGGAAATTATGGCATATATGTTGGAAAATTAACTGGTTATGGTCCAGATTGTGTAGGTTGTAGTGGTAAAGGCTATGTTGCTTGTAAAACTAAGGATAAAAAATCCTATAGTTTGGTAGATGATGGAATTTATTATGATGATGAGAAATATGGAAAAGTTCGTATTTTATCAGCGGCATTAAAAGCATTTCCTTGTGGAACAATTGTAAAAGTAGAAAAACCAGGAACTCAATCATATTATGCGGTTGTTTTAGATGGTGGAGCAACTATGAATAATGAATGGGCCAAAGGAAAAGTACATATGGATTTAGCTTATACAACACAAAAAGATAAAGCGGTGTTTGGAACTGATGGTTTACTTGGTAGTAATATTACATTTAATGTGCAAAGATGGGGTTGGTAAGGATTAAAAATCCTTTTTTTCTTGTGTTATTTTTTTGTATTTAGTATAATTAAAATAGATAGAGGTCGATATTATGAATTATTCACCAAGTAAAATGCATGAAATGTTAGACAAACATAATTTTAACTTTAAAAAGAAGTTTGGTCAAAACTTTATAATTGACGAAAATATAATAAATAACATTGTGAAGAAATCTGAAATTGATGATAGTACACTTGTTATAGAAATAGGGCCAGGTGCAGGGTCTTTAACTAATTTTTTAGCTCAAAAAGCCAAGCAAGTTTTGTGTTATGAAATAGATCAAAATTTAACTAATATATTAAACGAAAACCTAAAAGAATATAATAATGTAGAAATTATATTTAATGATTTTTTAAAAAGAGATGTTAAAGAGGATTTAAAAAAATTCGAATATAAGAAATTATATGTAGTCGCTAATTTACCATATTATATAACAACACCTATAATAATTAAGTTAATAGAAGAAGATATTGATGTTGACAAAATAGTAGTAATGGTTCAAAAAGAGGTAGGAGATAGATTTAAGGCTAATCCCGGATGTAAAGATTATAGTTCTTTATCAGTGTTTTTGAATTATTATTTTAATATTTCAAAAATAATGGATGTAAGTAAGAATGTATTTATACCAAGACCAAACGTTGATAGTATTGTCGTTTGCTTTGAGAAAAAACAAGATAGGTTTTATTTAAAGGATACAGATTTATTTTTTAAACTTATTCGTGATAGTTTTGTTCAAAAAAGAAAAACTATAAAAAACAATTTGAAAAATTATAATTTACAACAAATTGAAGAAGTATTGATAAAGAATAATATGAATCTATCTGTTAGAGCAGAACAGATTCCAATTGAAATCTTTGTAGAAATAGCAAATAAATTAGGAGGATTATATGAAAAATAGCGAATATGAATTAGAAGAAGGATTAAATAGAATGATAGACGATTTAAGTTTGGTAGATGATGAATTTGTTAATAATTATTTTGAAGATGAATCAAAATTAAAAGATGAACCAATTTTTGATTATTTAGAGGATGAATATTTAGACAACATATCTGAAAATTTTAGCGAACCTGTTTTAGAAATAGAAAAGGATGAAAAAAAAGATATTTTAAATGAAATAGATGATTATTTTAAATTAAGTGACACAAAAGAAGTTATTCGAGAAGAAGAAAAAATTCTTAAAATCATAGATAATTCTAAAAATGGTCACGAATTTTTTGAGCAATTTGAAAAAGGAATATTAAATGATTAATAAAAATTGGGATATAGTTTTGAAAGATGAAATAGAGAAAGAATATTTTCAAAAACTAATAGAATATATTAAAAATGAATATGAAACAAAAACTGTATACCCATTATATAAAGAAATATTTAATTCTTTAAAGCATACAGATTTTGATGAAGTAAAAGTTGTGATATTAGGTCAAGATCCATATCACGGAGAAAACGAGGCCCACGGCTTGTCATTTTCAGTTAGTCAAGGTGTAAAAATGCCACCATCTTTAAAAAACATTTTTAAGGAGTTACTAAATGATATTGGAATTGAAAGAAATAACTCAGAATTATTTGATTGGTCAAGTCAAGGAGTTCTTTTACTTAATTCAATCTTGACAGTAGTCAAAGATAAACCTTTATCACATAAAAATATTGGTTGGGAAATATTTACAGATAAAATAATTGAAATTCTTGGAAAAAAAGAGGATAAGATAGTTTTTATATTATGGGGAAGTTATGCAAAAAGCAAAAAAGACCTTATAAAAAATAAGAATCACCTAATAATTGAAAGCCCACACCCATCGCCCTTATCAGCACACAGAGGTTTTTTTGGTAGTTCACCATTTTCAAAAACAAATTTGTTCTTAGAAAAAAATGGTATACTAAAAATTAATTGGTAAAAGTAGATATTTTCTACTTTTTTGATATAATAGTATCTATGGAGGTGATTATATGTCTTTTACGAGTATTGTTAAAAACGAAATAAGTAAGCTAGATACAATAGAAGCAGAAAATATAGCTGAATTATCTTCTATTATAAGAAATATAGGAATAGTTGATAAATGTATTAGAATATCAAGTGAAAATTCAAGTGTGGCTAGAAGAATTTTTAATTTAATTAAAGATATATATCATATAACACCTAAAATAGTAGTAAGAAAAGGATACAATTTTAATAAAAGCTATATTTATATGCTAGAAGTGACTTCAAAGATGGATTTGATATTAGATGATTTATCAATAATAAACAACATACCAAAAGATTATATTTATGATGATGAGGATTCGGTACGTTCATATTTAAGAGGACTATTTTTGAGCGTAGGTAGTATAAATGACCCTAAGAAGTCAAGATATCATTTAGAATTCCTTGTTGATAATAAAGATTATGGTAATTTTATATCAAATATGTTAAATAAATACAATTTAAATAGTAAGGTTATAAAAAGAGAAAATAAATATATGGTTTATATAAAGGAAGCTGAAAAAATAAGTGATTTTTTAAGATTGATGAATGCTTTTAATGCCGTGTTTTATTACGAGGATATTAGAATTTATAGAGATCATAAAAATATGACTAATAGGTTAAACAATTGTGAGCAAGCAAATGTTGATAAAATAATAGAAACAGCTATAAATCAGATAAATGATATAGAAAAAATTAAGACAATTGGAGGATTAGAGTTATTAGACGATAAAACAAAAGAGGCAGCAACGTACAGATTAAAATATCCGGAGGTTTCATTGCTTGAATTAAGCGAAATAATAACACTTGAAACAGGAAACAATATAACAAAATCAGGATTATATCATAGATTTAACAAAATAAAATCATTAGCCCAAAAAATAAGAGATTAACTCTTTTTTTGTTATAAAAAACAATATAATTAAAGACATATTAGTAAATTTATAGTATAATAACTTTGATATGTTTTAGAAAAAGGTGATGACATGAAAGTTATTTTTATAAAGGATTTAAAAAAGCAAGGTAATAAAAATGAAATAAAAGAAGTTAAAGATGGTTATGCACAAAATTTTTTAATAAAAAATGGTTATGCTTTGCCTGCCACAACTTCAAATTTAGAAAAAGTACAAAAAAAAGTTGTTGAAAATAAATTAGAAGAAACTTTATTAATTAAAGAAATGGAAGAAATAAAGAAGAAAATTGAGAAAGAAAATATAGTTTTTAAAGTTAGAACTGGTAAACAGGATATGATGTTTGGTAAAATATCAACAAAGCAAATAAAGAAAGAATTAAATGATAGAGGTTACGGAATAGAAAAAACAGCAATTAAAACAAATTCAGATATAACTAGTTTAGGTGTTCATAATATCGAGATTGAATTACATAAAAAAGTTATAGCTATTGTTAAAATTAAAGTAGAAAAAGAATAGGTGATATTATGCAAGAAAAAGTAATACCGAATAGTATCGAAGCAGAACAAGCTGTATTAGGATCAATGTTTTTATCAAAATATGCTTTACAAAAAGCTTTGGAAGAATTAGATAAAGAATTATTTTATTTAGAATCTCATAGCAAAATATTTGAAGTAATGAGTGATTTGTCTGAAAGTAATAGAGCAATAGATATAACAACAATTACTGCAGAATTAGATAAAAGAAAAATCTTGAAGACTGTTGGTGATGTTGAATATATAAGTGAGATTATCAATAGTGTAGCATCAGCTGCCAATATAAATGAGTATATTAAAATAGTAGAAGAAAAAGCAATAAGAAGAAGATTAATAGAAACTTCTTTAGAAATAGAACAAGCTGGATATAATTCTCAAGATACAGTTAATGAGCTATTGGATAATGCTGAAAAGAAAATGCTTAATGTCGTAAAGACGAGAAAAGGAACAGAATTCAGAAAAATCCAAGATGTTCTTTCAAAAGCACAATCAGATATAGAACAATTATCTAAAAATGATGGTGATTTAACAGGTGTGTCAACAGGTTGGGATGAAATTGATAAACTAACAACTGGTTTACATGCTAATGAGTTAATAATTATAGCAGCCCGACCTGCAATGGGTAAAACGGCTTTTGCGCTTAATTTGGCTACAAATGTGTCAATTAGAAATAATAAGACAGTAGCTTTATTTAACATGGAAATGGGTGCTGAACAATTAATACAACGTATGATAGCAGCGGAAGGTCAAATAGAAGGTTATAAATTAAAAAGTGGTAATTTAAATAAGAATGATTGGAAAAAATGGGATGAAGCTTTGAATAGACTTTCAGACACAAAGATATTTATCGATGACACTCCAGGTATGACAATAGCTGAAATAAGGGCAAAGTGTCGTAGATTGGCAGTTTCCGAAGGTGATTTAGGGATTATTATTATTGACTACTTACAATTAATTTCAGGGTCTTCTAGGTACGCAGGAAATAGACAACAAGAAATTGCAGAAATTTCGAGAGCTCTTAAAACTTTAGCTATGGAATTAGAAGTACCAATAGTTGCTTTGGCCCAATTATCTAGAAGTGTTGAACAAAGAGAAGATAAAAGACCAATATTGAGTGATTTAAGAGAATCAGGTTCAATCGAGCAAGATGCAGATATAGTGTCATTTCTTTATAGAGACGACTATTATACAAAAAAAATCGATATAGATGAATATACAAGTAAAAGTGAATTTATAGTTGCAAAGCACCGTAGTGGTCCTACTGCTACAATTAACTTAATATTTAAAAGAGATATTAGTAAATTTGAGGGGTTTATTAAAGAAGCATAGGTGATAGAATGAAAAAAACATTAATAGTATTAGCTCTCATAATTATTACTTTATGCATTGCATGCTTAGGATTTAATTATAAGAAAGATTATATGCCCGATACTTATTATCAAGTTTATTTAAAAGAAGAAATTTTAGGTGTAATTAATTCTAAAAAAGAACTTGAAAAATATATTGATAGCCAAAATGAAAAATATAAGAAAAAATTTGGTGTAAATAAAGTATATGCCCCTAAAGGATTAGTAATGAAAAAAATAGATACCTATGAAGGTAAAACAACAACAATAGAAAAAATCTATAAAATGATTGCTAAAAAAGAACCTTTTACAATTTCTGGATATGAATTTAATATTAAAAAAGATGATCAAAAAACAGTTACCCTTTATACATTAAAACAAAAAATGTTTGAAGATGCTGCTAAGAATACAATTAAGACATTTGTTGGTGAAGAAAAATATAAAAGTTATATTGAGAAGCAACAAAACGAAATAGAAACAGTTGGTAAAAAGATAGAAAACATATATATTTCTGAAAATATTACAGTTAAGAAAATTAATATTCCAGTAACGGAAACAATATATACAAATTCAAGTGATTTATCAAAGTTCTTATTATTCGGTACAACTTTGAATCAAAAAAATTATACAGTTAAAATAGGTGATACGATTGAGGAAGTCGCATTTGATAATAAAATAAGTGTTGAGGAATTTCTAATTTCAAACCCTAATTTTACTTCAAAAAATAACTTATTATTTCCTGGCCAAATAGTCACAATTGGAATTACAGATCCAAAGATTTCTGTAGTTATGGAAGAATATGAAATTTTGGATCAAACAATTCAATATTCAACAGAATATCAATATGATGAAAATAAAATCAAAGGTGATGACGATGTTATTCAAGTGGGTTCTGATGGTTTATTAAGAGTATCTCAACGAGTTAAATATGTTAATGGTACAATTGATTATGTAAAACCAATTTCAAAAGAAGAATTAAAACCAACTATAAACGAAATTATTGTCAAAGGTGATAAATATATTCCAAATGTAGGATCAACAAAAAATTGGTTATGGCCTACAAGTGGTGGTTGGACAATTTCATCAGATTATGTATATCGTATTAACCCTATAACAGGAGGACGTGAACTTCATGCTGCTATAGATGTAGCTGGAACAGGAACAGGTTCGCCAATATATGCAGTTACTAATGGTGTAGTAAGCGAAGCGGGTTACAGATATCAAGATGGTAATTATGTTTGTATAAATCATAATAATGGATATTATACTTGTTATGCACATATGGTTAGAAAAAATGTAAATTTAGGTCAAACAGTTGCGCGTGGTTCAGTAATAGGTTATGTTGGTATGACCGGATGGGCAACAGGACCGCATCTTCATTTCGAAATTTGGATTGGGAAACCTTGGTATGGTGGTTATAGAATAAATCCATGGACTATGTATAGATAATGGAAATATCAGTATTAGCTAGTGGTAGCAAGGGTAACGTTTCTTATATAGCAACCGCAAATACAAAGTTGTTAATTGACTTAGGTATTAGTGCATTATCTGTAGAAAAAAAGTTGTCTGAAATCGAAATAAAGCCTAAAGATATAAATGGAGTATTAATAACCCATACCCATATTGATCATATTAATGGTTTAAAAGTATTTATTAAAAAAAATAAAACCAAACTTTATTTGACAGAAAAAATATATAATGAATTATCTTTATTATTTGAATTTGATAATTTTGAAATTATTAATTCGGATTTTAGTGTAAATGACATTTCTATTAGTATAATCAAAACTTCGCATGATTCTAGCGATTCAAATGGATATATATTTGAGGCAAATAATCATTCTATAGCTTATATAACTGATACAGGATATATAAATAATAAGCATTTTAAAAAATTAGAAAATAGAAATATATACGTAATGGAAAGTAATCACGATGTTGATTTACTTATGAATGGAAAATATCCTTATCATTTAAAACAAAGAATTTTAGGTGATAAGGGTCATTTATCAAATAAAGACTCAGCTTATTACTTATCAAAATTTATTGGTGAGAATACTCAAAAGGTAATATTGATTCATTTAAGTGAAGAAAACAATGATCCTAAGATAGCTTTGGATACACTTGAAAAAACTTTGGAAAAAAATGGATTGTATTTTAAAAATATAGTTGTTTCTAATCAAAAAGAAAGGACTGAATTGATAAAGTTATGATAAAAGTAATATGTGTTGGCAAAATAAAAGAAAAATTTTTTAAAGAAGCAATAAAAGAATATGAAAAAAGATTAAGCAAATATACTAAATTAGAAATAATAGAAGTAAATGATGAAGCGAACGGAAATATATTAGATAAAGAAAAGAATAATATTTTCAAATATGTAAATGAAAAAGATTACGTTATTACTTTGGAAATTGAAGGAAAAATGCTCAATTCAATAGAACTATCTGATAAAATTAATCAAACTTTAATAATTAATTCAAACATAGTTTTTATTATTGGTGGTTCCTATGGATTACATGATGACATTAAAAAAAGAAGTAATTATAAATTGTCATTCTCTAAATTAACATTTCCCCATCAATTATTTAGAATATTTTTATTAGAACAAATATATAGATCATTTAAAATAATAAATAACGAAAGTTATAATAAGTAATGAATAAAATTATATAAAATCATCACTATTTAATAGGAGATGATTTTTTAATGAAAAAAATTTTTGTAATGATTTTAATAACATTATTTTTACTTAAAACAGTAAGCGCTGATGATTTAATTATACCAAAAGATGCTATAAGAATTAGAATAATAGCAAATAGTAATAATGAATATGATCAAAATATTAAAATTAAATTAAAAAATTCACTACAAAATCAATTGTATGTATTACTAAAAGATATTAATGGTTCTGAGAATGCAAGAAATATTATTAATAGTAATTTAGGAGAAATAGAAAAAAATATTAAGAATATATTAGATAAAGAAAAATATAATTTAGGTTATAAAATCAATTTTGGTCAAAACTATTTCAATAAGAAAAAATATAAAGGAATAACCTATGAGGAAGGTTACTATGAATCATTATTAATTACTTTAGGTAAAGGTGAGGGTGATAATTGGTGGTGTGTTCTATTTCCTCCGTTGTGTTTAATAGAAGCAGAAGAATCGGATAAAGTAGAATATAAATTTTTTATTAAAGAGTTAATTGAAAAATATTTATAAGTAATCATAAAAAATAAACCTCTTAATAATATAATGTAGGAGGTTTTTTTATGGCAATTACAGTTGTTTTCTTGATAGCAATAAGTCTAAGTATGGACGCTTTTTCTCTATCTCTTGCTTATGGAACATTTAATATTAGAAAAAGCAGTATTAGTATTTTATCACTAATAGTTGGTGTATATCATTTTTTTATGCCTATTTTTGGAATGATAGTTGGTCAAAAAGTAATTAATTTGTTGCCAATTAAACCAGAAATCATAATTTTTATAATTCTATTTTTGATTGGTATTCAAATGATAGTAGAATCATTTGGTAATAAAACAGAAATAAGAAAATTAAATTTTACGGAGATGTTATTATTTGGATTTGCCGTTTCTTTAGATAGTTTTTCTGTAGGGTTAAGTCTAAAATATATTTATAAAAACCCTTATGTTTGCGCACTTATTTTTTCTATATCAAGTTCTATTTTTACATTTTTTGGATTAAATATAGGTATGAAGGTAAGCAATTATTTTGGTAGAATGTCAACTTTGTTAGGTGGAATAATATTGATAATAATAGGGTTGTGTTCATTAGTGTAAACAATAGTATATATTAATTGCCTTTTCCGTAAAAAAATAATATAATTAAATAGGTGATAATATGATAGTAAATGCAAAAGAAATGTTAGAAAAAGCGAGAATTGGTAAATATGCAATCGCTCATTTTAATATAAATAATTTAGAATGGACAAAATTTATATTGGAGGAATGTCAAAAGCTAAATAGCCCTGTCATTTTAGGCGTTAGTGAGGGTGCCATAAAATATATGGGAGGCTATAAAGTAGTATCAGATATGTTTAAAGCTTTATACCTTGAATTAAATATAGAAGTCCCTGTTGCTCTTCATTTAGATCACGGAAGTAGTTTGGAAGCTTGTATAAAAGCAATCGACGCAGGTTTTACTTCTGTGATGATAGATGCCTCAAAGTATGATTTAAAAACAAATATTGAAATTACTAAAGAAGTTGTTGAATATGCAAAAAAATATAATGTTTCAGTAGAAGCAGAAGTTGGTCATATTGGAGGAACAGAAGATGAACTTTCTAGTGAACTTGCATATGCTAAAGTAGAAGATGCTGTTAGTTTGTATAATGAAACAAAAATAGACTTTTTAGCGCCTGCTTTAGGAAGTGTTCACGGTCTTTACAAAGGCGAACCAAATTTAGACTTTAAAAAGATGAAAGAAATTAGTGAAATAACAAATGCACCTCTAGTTTTACATGGAGGAACAGGTATTCCAGATAATTTAATAAAAGAATCAATAAAATGTGGAATATCAAAAATAAATATTAATACTGAATTACAAATTGTATGGACTAATTCAGTAAGAGAATTTTTACTTAACAATAATGAGTATGATCCAAGAAAAGTAATTAAGTCAGGTGAAAAACCGATGAAAGAAGCTATTAAAAATAAACTTGAATTATTAGGAAGCATTGGCTCATCATAACGACAGGGGGAAATTATGAAACTTATCAAAATAGAAGGTGGAAAAACCTTAACAGGTACGATACCAATTAGCGGTTCAAAAAATAGTGCGGTTGCTTTAGTTCCCGCCTCTTTATTGTCTGATGGTATAGTTAAAATAGATAATATTCCTGATATATCAGACATTGATGCTTTAAACGAAATTTTGGAGTTTCTAGGTGCTGATGTAAAAAGAGAAGATGATTATATGCAAATAGACTCATCAAATATCGTAAACAAGGAGATTCCTGAATCTATATCAAAAAAGTTAAGAGCTTCATACTATTTTATGTCAGCTTTACTTGGTAAATTTAAGAAAGTAGAAATGTATTTTCCTGGAGGATGTAATATAGGGAGTAGACCTATTGATCAAACTTTAAAAGCTTTTGTAGCTTTAGGGGCTACTGTAAAAGAAGAAAACGATAAATATTTAATAACTGCTGATGAGTTAATAGGTAATGATGTTTATTTAGATATGCCAAGTGTTGGAGCAACTATTAATACAATGCTAGTAGCTGTAAAAGCTAAAGGCGAGACAATTATTGAAAATGCAGCTAAAGAACCTGAAATAGTTAGTATAGCTACTTTTTTAAATAATATGGGAGCTAAAATAGTAGGGGCAGGTACCAGCACAATTAAAATTATAGGTGTTGATAGTTTAAATGGATGTTTTACAGAGGTTATACCTGACAGAATAGAAGCAGGGACTTATTTGATAGCAGGTGCTTTAATTGGTGAAAATCTAAAAATAAGCAATATAATACCTAATCATATTGAATCTTTAATAACAAAGTTGAAGGAAATGGGATTTGATATGAAAATAGAAAAGAGTTCAATAACTATATCTGCTAAAGAAAATTTAAAACCTATTAAAATTAAAACATTGGGTTATCCAGGATTTCCTACTGATTTGCAACAACCAATAACTCCTTTACTTACTAAATGTAATGGAGTATCAGTTCTTGAAGAAACTATATATGAGAATAGATTTAATAACGTTCCTTTTTTGAATGAAATGGGGTCAAATATTAAATGTGATGGAAGAAAAATATATGTTGAGGGTCCAACTGATTTAATAGGTAAAGACGTTGAAGCAACTGACTTAAGAGCAGGAGCATGTATGGTATTGGCTGCTCTGGCGGCTGATGGTAATACAAAAATATCTTCGATTGAACACGTTCTTAGAGGATATGAAAATATAATTGAGAAACTTCAAAATGTAGGTGCTAAAATAGAAATTGAGGAAATATAATTAAATAGACAATAGTCTATTTTTTTTTGAGGTGAAATTATGAAAAAAATTTTCTTAATTATTTCGATTTTTGTTATTGTTTTTATAATATATTTTTTAAATACAGACAATAAGATATATTATTTTAATATTATTGATAATCGGTATAATTTTAAGACATATAATAATTTGATTTATAACAATTTAAATAAATTAGAAAGATATGTAAATTTTGAGAAACACAACGACTATAGAATTACGGATTTAGTAAGAGATATCAATGACAATATTAGAATTGATAATAAGAGTATACAAAACATTTTAATAAAAGCAGATTTAATAACACTAAAAATAGGTGAAAATGAGTTAAATTATAAAATATCAACTAAAAATATAAACGAACTTTTTGATTATTGTGATCAATTATTAGGAGATTTAGAAAAATTACTGGTTGTTTTAAGAAAATATTCAAAAGAAAAAATAGTAATGATAGGATTTTATAATGATAATATTTATTATGAAGAAATATACAAGTACCTAAATTTGAAAATAGAAGATATGTGTAATAACAAAAATATTACTTTTATTGATGTAAAAGGGAAATTTAATGAGCAAGAAAATGTAAATATATATGAAAAAATACTTAAAAAGGTTAATTTATAGTATAAAAAGTGTTGCTTTACTTATATTTTGTTGTTATAATATAGAAGCAATTAAATTTCTATGATTTTTATGTCATGGCGGGAGGAGATGTAGTTATGAAAAAGAATATTCATCCAAATTATGCTGATACAAATGTAATTTGTTCATGTGGAAATACTTTTACAGTAAAATCTAATAAAGCGGAATTACATATTGAAACTTGTGATAAATGTCATCCATTTTACACAGGTGTTCAAGGTGCTGTTTCTAAAACAGGACGTGTAGAAATGTTTAATCGTAAATATGGATTTAAGTCTGAAGAAAAATAACAATAGTTATTTTTTTTTTATTTAAATTCAAAAAAATAGAGCTAAACTCTATTTAATTTTTTTGTTAAAAATTTAAGTCCCTTTTCAGCAAAGAATTTAAATTCTTCTTTCTTTCTGAAAATTAAAATAATTATTAAGTTATATAAAATAAATGTGCTAATTGCTAATAATGTCCAATTAAATATATTATTTACAATAATATAAGAAGTTATGTAATTAATAAATACTCCTGATATTAAGAATATTAGCAAGTAGTATACATACTTAATGTAGTATAAAATTGGATTAGATTTAAAACCATATTTGTAAACTATGTATGGATCTAACCATGAAGTTGTAAGAAGTCTACTTATAATTGTACCTAAAATAACACCGAATATCCCTAGAGGTTTTACTAATAATAGCGAAATGATTATGTTTATAACAATCATTAATATAGGCCTATACTTAGCTTTATAAAACAATCCATAAGCTGTTCTAAACGAATTAGTTACATTACCTATTCCAGATGTATAAAAATTAATTCCTAATATAAAAGCAACGTCAAAACCTAAAATGTATTTGTTACCAATCCATAAATAAATGAAAGGGTTGATTAGAATAAATAAACATATACCGCATAAAGAATAGATATAAAAATTAAAGAAAAATAATTTTTCATAAATGTTTTTACTTCTTTCATTATTTGTGGCAACTAAATTACCAATACTTGAAGTTATTGTATTAAATACTTGAATTAAAATATTTCCAAGAGAATTAGTTATTAATATATAGTTAGATAATAAACCAACTAAGCTTAGACCCAGAAATTTTGAAATAATTATATTATCTGTTCCATTAGCAATTACATTTCCTATTTTATATATAAATAAAGCTTTGATATTTTTATTAATTTCTTTTAATTCGTCTTTATCAATTTCTTCCTTATTTTTATTCTTTATATATGGGTACAATTTATTTGCTTTTTTAGAATACCATCCGTTTTGAATTATTATAAATATTAGGCTACAGAATAAGTATAATATAAAGTTTTTGGTAATTACTAAAAGAAGAACCCTAGTGATATTTAATAGTAGTGCACATATAAAATTTATTTTGGAAATAATATATCCTTTTTGATCTGATTCAATTAGAAATCTTTTATATACAAATAAATAGCTTAGAGCTGAATGGGTTACAAATAACATATATATAAAATAAATATTTTTAATGTTGGGCATATCTTTAATTATATAGCTTAAGAAAGGTGTTAATGATAATCCGATTATTAATACAATTACACCAATAATACTATAGATTTTAGAATAATAATTCATTAAACCCTTAATTTTCTTTTCATCTTTTTCAGCTAAAGGTTTATATAAACTATATGGAATAGCAATTCCAATACCTAAGTCTGCTAATGATAAAAGAGTTATTATGTTAGCAAATAAACCATTTATACCTAAATACTCTGTGCTTAAAATTCTAATAAAAACTGTCTTAACAGCGAAATCCATAAGTACTGTTAAAACTTGAGTAATAATAGAAGCAGTTGAATTTTTAATCGAATTTTTTGTCCTAGATTGTTCTTTCATAAAATCACCTTATCAACAATATTATACAGTAAAAACAAATAAAAATAAATAATAATGACTTATATTAAAATATATAGTATAATTAAAATGGTGATAATATGGTAGAAAAATTAACAAAAAAAGAATTTGACGATTTTGCTAGAACTCATGAACTAAGTACTTTTTTTCAGTCATCTATGTGGGGAGAACTAAAAGAAAGCACAGGATGGGTAAGTCATATTATTGGTATAAAAGAGAATGATGAAATAAAAGGTGCAGCTCTACTTCTATCGAAAAAAACACCTTTTTTAAATAAAAATATATTTTATTCACCAAGAGGATTTTTGATAGATTATAATAATTTTGAATTTTTGAAAAATTTTACTGAAGAAGTAATTAAATATGTTAAGAATAATAAAGGTATTTTTTTAAAAATAAATCCATATGTTGAATATCAAAAAAGAGATATTAACGGAGATATAATAGAAAATGAGCAAAATAACCAAAAAGTGATAGATGAATTAATAAGTCTAGGTTTTGAGCATAATGGTTTTACCATCAGATATGGTAAAGATTTAGAGCCAAGATGGTTATCTGTTCTTAATGTTAAAAACAAAACCGAAGAAGAAATTTTAAAAAACATGAGAGGTACAACTAGATGGGGAATAAACAACTCTTATAAACATGGACTAAAATTGATAGAATTAAAAGAAGATAGAATTTGTGAATATAAGAAACTAATGGAACATACTGGTGAAAGAAGAGGTTTCATTGATAGACCACTTTCTTATTACAAAAAAATGTATGAAGTATTTAGTAAAAAAGATAATATAAAAATTCTTTTAGTAGAATTAAATATTAAAGAAAATTTAAATAGTTTATATGATCAACTTGATTCTACAACAATCAAGCTTAATAAAGAAAAAACGAAACAAAATAAAAAAGAAAATGTAATTAAAGAATATCAAAGTCAAATTGATTCAATAAATAAAAAAATTGAAGAAGATAAACTGTTAGAAAAAGAGTATGGTCAAAAAACAGTAGTTGCTGGAGGTTTGTTTATGACCTTTGGAACTCAGGTCATTTCTTTGTTCGGAGCTTCATATAGAGAATTTATGAAGTTTAATGGTCAATTTTTTCTAAACTATGAAATGATTAAGTATGCAATAAAAAATAATTATGAAAAATTCAATTTTTTCGGTATTACAGGTGAGTTTAATGAAGATTCGGATATGTATGGTTTGTTTAATTTTAAAAGAGGTTTTAATTCAGATGTAATTGAACTAATTGGAGAATTCAATATTATAACTAATAAGTTTTATAATCATATTTATAATATAATGTATTTTGTATATAGAAAATTAAAGAGGTGGATATAATGATAGGAATAGCTAGTGATCATGCGGGTTTTGAAGCAAAAGAATATTTAATTAGTTACTTAAAAGAACAAAATTATGAAATAATTGATTATGGAACGACAAATAATGACTCAGTGGATTATCCTTTATATGCTTTAAAAGTAGGAGAAGCTGTTAAAGAAAATAGAATAGAGTATGGAATACTAATATGTAAAACAGGAATAGGAATGTCAATTGCTTGTAATAAGGTAAAAGGTGTTAGATGCGCTAAAATTGATAATATAGAAGAAGCAATCTTGTCTAGAAAACACAATGATAGTAACGTTATAGCTTTATCATCTATGAGAGATAAAGAAGACCTAAAAAAAATAGTTAAGACGTTTTTATCAACAACTTTTTCAAATGAAGAAAGACATGTTAAAAGAATAAATATAATTAAGGATTATGAAAATGAATATTAAAATTATCCTTTATATTTTAATTATTCCATTAACAATATGGGGATTAGAATCTTTAGATATAAATAAATATTTTAAAAAAAATAGATATTATCAATCAAGAATAGTAGCTCTTTTTTTAACACTCGCAATATCATATTTAGTAGCAAGTTTCTTTTATGATTTTTTTCTTAATTCAAAATTTATATAGAAAGCATATCTTTCTTTTTTTTTGACAAAAAAATTATTATTTAGAATTTATAATAATAAAAGGTGATAAAATGAAAAAAATAATTATTGCTAGTTTTATTGTTATTTTAGTTCCATATTTTGTTGTCACTTTTTTTGTAAAAGAAATAAAAGTAAAAGAAGAACAAAAAAAAGAATTAAAAGTAAGAGTAAAGAAAGTAAACGGAGAAATCACAAACATTCTATTCGAAGAATATATTGTCGGTGTATTAGCAGGTGAAATGCCTGCAAATTTTGAAATTGAAGCATTAAAAGCTCAAGCTGTAGCGGCAAGAAGTTATGTTTTAAAAAAAATGGAAAATAATAATAAGGAATATGATATTTTGGACACCGTAATGAACCAAGTTTATTTAGATGAAAAAACATTAAAAGAAAAATGGAAAGATAAATATAATGAGAAGATTGATAAAATTAAAAAAGCCGTTAATGAAACAAGTGGGAAATATTTAACTTATGATAATAAAATAGTAGAAGCTTTTTTCTTTTCGACAAGTACAGGAAAAACCGAAAATGTGGAAGAAGTTTTTAGTGAAAAACTTCCATACTTAAGAAGTGTTGACTCATCTTGGGATGAGGAAGTATCGCCAGTATTTAATGAAACTAAAACCTTTGATTTAAAAACCTTTTTTAATAAACTTGGTATAGAAGATACAAATGATTTTTTCGTTGAAATATTGGAAACAACAAGCACTGGACGAATAAAAAAAATAAAAATAAATAACAAAGAGTTCAAAGGAACTGATATAGCAACCCTTCTTGAATTAAAATCAAATTATTTTAAAATAACAAAATTAGAAAATAATGTTTTAATTACAACAAAAGGATACGGTCATGGTGTTGGTATGAGTCAATATGGTTCTCAGGCGATGGCAAAAAAAGGATATAAATATGATCAAATATTGAAATACTATTATCAAAATGTAGAAATTCAAAATATGTAGTATAAAAAAAATAAATTTGTTCACACTTAAAATAGAGGTGATAAAATGGAAAGAAGATTAAAAAAACCAGTAATTTATTTTTTATATGGATTAGGATTTGTATTTATAGTTAGTATGACTTATCTTATAGAAGGAGCATTAACTCCCAAAAAAATGGATAAAGAAACTAATTATGTATCAGAAACTATATTTGATGAAACCGTACCGGTTGTTTCAATTAAACAAAAAATAATAAGGCCATATAATGATAGTGATATTAAAATTTTGTCAAATTTTTATGATTATAAAGGGACTGAAGAAACGCAAAAGAATGCTTTAATTGTATATGATAAAACATATATGCAAAGCAGTGGTGTAACTTATGGTGGAAAAGAAAATTTTGACGTAATAAATATTTTGGATGGGACTGTTATATCAGTAAGAGAAGATGAATTATTAGGAAAAATTGTTGAAGTTAGTCATAGTAATGATGTTATAAGTGTTTATCAAAGTTTAAGCGCCGTTAACGTAAAAGTTGATGATATTATAAAACAAGGACAAATTATAGGAAAAAGTGGCACTAGTAATGTAAATAAGGATCTAGGAAGTAGTTTATATTTTGAACTAATGATCAAAGGTAGCATTGTAGATCCAGAACTATATTATGATAAAAGTTTAAATGAAATATAGGGTAATACCCTTTTTTTATCATACAAATATCTTTTATTTATATAATTAAATAGGTGATACTATGAATATTAGTGAAAGAGTTTTAAACGAAAGTGATTATATATTAAAAACAGGTTATACGATAAGAGAAATTGCTAAAAAATTTAAAGTTTCTAAAAGTACAGTACATAAAGATTTAAATGAGAGGTTAAAAAAAATCAATAAAGAAAAATATATAAAAGTCAAGAATATATTAAATTACCATATTGATGTAAGACATATTAGAGGTGGGGAGTCCACAAGAATAAAATATTTGAAAGAGATGTGATTTAGTGTTCAATCAAGATATTGGAATAGATTTAGGAACAGCAAATGTATTAATTTATATTAAGGGACAAGGTATTGTTTTAAATGAACCAAGTGTAGTTGCTATAGATTATGATACAAAAAAAGCTTTAGCGGTTGGAGAAGAGGCAAGAAATATGCTTGGAAGAACTCCTGGAAAAGTAAAAGCAATAAGGCCGATGAAAGATGGAGTTATAGCGGATTTTGAAATAACTGAAATTATGCTTAATCATTTTATAAAAAAAATTAACGCAAAAGGTTTATTTTCAAAACCAAGAATATTAATTTGCTGCCCGTCAAATATAACTAGTGTAGAAAAAAACGCTATAAAAGAGGCTGCTGAAAGAACGGGAGCTAAAAAGGTATTTATTGAAGAGGAACCAAAAGTAGCGGCAATAGGGGCTGGTCTTGACATAGCATTGCCTACAGGTAATATGGTTATTGATATTGGAGGAGGTACTACTGATATAGCAATTTTATCTTTAGGTGGAATAGTAAATAGTTCTTCAATAAAAATAGCTGGTAATACTTTTGACTCGGATATAATGAAATATATAAAAGATAAATACAAATTGTTAATAGGAGACAGAACAGCAGAAGAAATCAAATTAAAAATTGGAAACGTTTTTGAAGACAAAAATTCTAAAAATAAAATAGAGGTTAGAGGTAGAAACTTGGTAACAGGACTTCCTCATACAATAACAATTAGTGAAGAAGAAATAACAAAAGCTTTATTAGATAGTGCTATGATAATAGTTCATACAGTAAAAACAGTCTTAGAACAAACACCTCCGGAACTTTCAGCGGATATAATTGATAATGGAATTGTTTTAACAGGAGGAGGAGCATTGATAAGAGGAATAGATAAGTTATTAGAGAACGAACTTAAAGTTCCAATAAGAATAGCAAGTAGCCCTCTTACCTGTGTTGTGGAAGGAACAGGGATATTACTAGAAAATATTAATTTAATAGATAAATAATCTTGTATTATTTATCTTTTTATATTATTATGTATATATAATATAAGGTGATAGAATGAATAAAAATAGAATTAACTTAATAAAAATATATAGTATATTATCTGTATGCTTATTTTCATTACTATTTATTGTATTAATTGAAATTAATTTTAATAAAAAGTTACTTGACAGTGTTGAAAAAGTCAAAGCAGGTAGTGAGACAATCGAAAGTTTGACTTTGAAAATAGATCAACTTGAAGATGACGTGTTAGAAAAAAACACTTGGAAGTTAGCTGGAACAGTAACATCTAGTAATACTTTTTCTTTGTTAAATATAGAATATAGAGAATTGCATTTGTCAATAACTTCATCTAGTTCAACAGCGGTTTTTGTTTTTAGTATTAAAAAGGAAGCATTAAGCAGCACAGAACAATATTTTAGAAAAGGATACTCTTATTTAGTTGCGTCAAATTTTGGAAGATGTTCGTTAAAAATATCTTTGGATTCAATAAATGTAAATGATTATTATTTAAATGGGACAAATATTGTTTCTAGCACGACAATGAAAATATACTATAGATAGTAAAGTTTGTAATGTTAAATTTTAGGAAGGTGATAATATGAATAGTAAAGGTTTTGCAATATCTGGGATGTTATATACAATGTTACTTATTTTTATAACTCTACTTATTATGCTTCTTTATAATTTACAAAACAGGAAAACCATATTAGATGAGTTAAAAATTGATGTTGTTGAAGCTAATGAACAACAAGCATTAATTGATGCTTTAGCGGCTCGATTAACTGATATTCAGGAAGATTTTGAAATTAAGCGCGGATGGATAAAATTGGGTGATACTGTAACAAGTACTACGCCGGTAAGTTTACCAACTGATTATAACGAACTTCATATATTAGTCAAATATTCAACTTCAATAAGTTTTACTTTTGAATTATTAAAAATGGAATTATCAGCAACAGCACAAGATTTCTATACTGGTTATGAAGCTACAACGGCAGCATATGCAAGAGCAATTATTACAGCAACCGTATCATCAGTTAATATAAGAAATTTTTATTATAATGGTACTGCTCAAACAGCGGCATCTTCCATGACTGTATATTATAGATAAAGTTTCGTTGAAACTTTTTTTCTTTGATAGACACTAAAATAAAATAATGATATAATTGTTTTAGGTGATTTAAATGATTATTGATCAAGCTTTAATATCAAAAATAGTATTAATGATTTTAGTACCTTTTATATTTGTAATTATAATAATGCCTTATATAAGAAAGATGGCTATTAGAATAGGTGCGGTTGATATCCCCCGTAATAGACATATTCATAAAAAAACAACTCCAAAACTTGGAGGATTAGCTATATTTTTAGGTTTCTTATTAGGATATATGATTTTTGGTACTCATAGTAGTACAATGAATGCAATATTAATTGGTAGCTTTATAATAATCTTAACTGGAGTAATGGATGATATAACAGAACTTGGTGCTTTAACTAAGTTTATAGGGCAATTAGCAGCTTCTTTAGTTATAGTTTTTTATGGTAATCTATTAATAGAAGATGTGAGTGCTTTTGGAATGTATATTAATTTTAGTTCTTTCTCATATCCTTTAACAATATTCTTTATATTAGGTTGTATAAACTGTATAAATTTAATTGATGGACTAGATGGATTATCAGGAGGAATTGGTTCAATATATTTTTTAACTATAGGTATTATTGCAACCATACAGGGAAAGACAGGACTAGATTTTGTTTTAACCTTTGTAATGTTGGGTTCTACATTAGGTTTTTTAACTTATAATTTTTATCCAGCAAGTATATTTGCGGGTGATTCTGGTTCGATGTTTATGGGTTTTATTATATCAGTGATAGCTTTGTTGGGTTTTAAAAATGTAACAATGACGTCATTAATAATTCCTTTATTTGTTCTAGCAATACCAATATTGGATACGTTATTTGCTATATTAAGAAGAATTATTAAAAAAGAAAGCATTGCTCAAGGTGATAAATTTCATATTCATCATCAATTATTAAATAAAAATTTTTCCCAAAGAACGACCGTTCTTATAATATTGGGAATAGACTTATTGTTTGCAGCAGCATCAATTGTATATGTAATAGGAGATTTAAATTTAGGTTATGTAATATATGGAATAATATTATTTATAGTTATTGTATTTGTTAGTACAACAAATGTTATTGTTGACAAACAATTAATTAAAAATAAAATAAAAAAGTTTAAAAAGTCTATTTAGACTTTTTTTGTATATATAATTAAATAAATCAAATAATATTAATGGTGATAATATGACAGAGAGTTTAATTATAATCCCTAGAAGTTTAATTTCATTATTAACTTTATTTTTAATTACTAAACTTATGGGAAAAAAACAAGTATCGCAATTGAGTTTGTTTGATTATGTAATTGGTATTTCAATTGGTAATTTTACTGCAGAAATGACAATGGATGTTAATGGGAATTATATGAATGGAGTTTTTGCTATAATATCTTTTGGTTTAGTTTCTTTCTTAGTTTCTTATTTTACAATGAAAAATATTAATTTAAGGAGAATTATAATAGGTGTCCCAACTCTTATAATACAGAATGGTAAAATTATAGAGAGAAACATGAGAAAGCAACTTATTGATGTTAATGATTTATTGGAACAATGCCGTAGCAATGGTATATTTGATATTTCTGAAATAGATTATGCTCTTTTAGAAGTAAATGGTAAACTCAGTATTTTACTTAAAAGCGCGTACAAACCGGCTACATGCAAAGATTTAAATTTAAAAATGGAAAAAAGTACTTTATGTTCAAACGTAATAATTGACGGCAAAATAATGATAAAAAATATTGAAAATATGAATAAGAATGTAGATTGGTTAAAACAACAATTAAAAATAAGTGGGTATAATTTAAAAGATATTATTTTAGCAACCATGGATATTAATGATAAAATTAACTATTTCGAAAAGAATATTGATTTAAAAACAGAAAATGTTTTAGAATAAAAAAGATGATTATAAATCATCAATTTTTTTAATTATTTTTTTAGTTATAAAATTATCTAATTTTTTTCTTATTTTAGGATTTGTTATATATAAAAAAGTTATAAATATTAAAGTAATAATTGCTATTAATAAATCTCTATCAACTTTAAAACTAAATATAGTAATAAACTGTTTTTCATCACTATATATGTTTAATTTATTCTTTTTAGCTAATAGTTCGCTTTTTTTAATTATATCTAAATACTTATATTCTCCATATATATATTTGACCTCCGCAAGTCCTTCTTTAACTAATAAATCTTGAAGAAGTTTTTTGTCAACAAAAATCCAAACTAAATGTCTCTTATATTTATCGTATTTATCAGAATTTTTATCATATTCAATTTCAATTAGTTTAGCCGTTCTTAGATAATTACATGTAAATATACTTGCTTCTTTTCCGTATTTTTCAATTTTATTTGTTGATTCTTTAGTATTTATAGCTAAAAACCTTGCTTTTATTATATCATTGTTTAAATTAAACCAAGCAGTGTCTCCATCAACACATTTGTTTAAAGTAACTTTGTATAATTCTTCTGATAATACAACATTTGTGTTGATGAAAAATCCAAAAAATATTATCAAAAAAATGATCTTTTTTTTCATTATTTACCTCCTATTATATTCTAATACAATTTTTCTTTACATTCAAGGGAAAAGTGTGCTATACTAATTCAGTCAAAAAAGGGAGTGTTTTATGAAAAAAATTAAAAATATTGCTATAATAGCGCATGTTGACCACGGAAAAACAACTTTAGTAGATCAATTACTAAAGTCATCAGGAACTTTTAGAGAAAACGAACAAGTAGATGTTAGGGCGATGGACTCGAATGACATTGAAAAAGAAAGAGGAATAACTATATTAGCTAAACCAACAGCTATTGACCATAAAGGGACTAGAATTAATATTTTAGATACACCTGGTCATGCTGATTTTGGTGGTGAAGTAGAAAGAATCATGAACATGGTTGATGGTGTACTTTTAGTAGTAGATGCTTATGAAGGAACAATGCCTCAAACTAGATTTGTTCTTAAAAAAGCTTTAGAAGCAGGAGTTACGCCTATTGTAGTTGTAAACAAAATAGATAAAGATACGGCAAGACCAAAAGCTGTTATTGACGAAGTAATGGATTTATTTATTGAATTAGGTGCTGATTTAGATCAATTAGAATTTCCAGTAGTATATGCATCAGCAATCAATGGAACTTCAAGTTTAGATCCAGATGTTAGTACTCAAAAAGAAACAATGGATCCTATCTTAGATATGATCGTTGATTATATACCTTTTCCAATTATAGAAGAGGGAAGTTTACAATTTCAACCAGCTTTATTAGATTATAGTGATTTTGTTGGTAGAATTGGTGTAGGTGTTGTTAAAAGAGGAAAAATAAAAGTTAATGAAATGGTTTCATGTGTTAGATTAGATGGAACAACTAAACAATTTAGAATTGCTAAAATGTTTGGTTATCTTGGACTTAAAAGAGTTGAAATAACAGAAGCAGAAGCAGGAGATATTATAGCTCTTTCTGGTCTTTCTGATATTTTCGTAGGTGAAACAATTTGTGAAGTTGGTAAAGAAGAAGCACTTCCACACTTAAGAATAGATGAACCAACTCTACAAATGACATTTGGTGTTAATAATTCACCATTTGTTGGTAAAGAAGGTAAGATAATTACTGCTCGTAAGATTGAAGAAAGATTACAAAAAGAGACTGAAAGAGATGTTTCTTTGAAAATTGCTCCTAACGATAGTGAATCTTTTATAGTTTCTGGTCGTGGAGAATTACATTTGTCAATTTTAATTGAAAATATGAGAAGAGAAGGATTTGAAATTTTAGTTTCAAAACCAGAAGTTATTATCAAAAATATTGATGGGGTAAAAATGGAACCTTATGAGGATGTTCAAATTGATACACCAGAAGAATATGTTGGTTCTATTATTGAAGCTTTAGGTAATAGAGAAGGAACAATGGAAAACATGGTAAACCATGAAAACCAAGTAAGATTATTATATACTGTTCCATCTCGTGGTTTAATTGGATTTACAACAGAATTTATGACTTTAACTAAAGGTTATGGTATCTTAAGTCATACATTTAAAGATTATCAAAAAATGGCTGGAGGTTCTGTAGGAGAAAGAAAACTTGGAGTTTTAGTTTCTATGGAAAACGGTAAATCTACAGCATATGCATTAGGTCAATTAGAAGATAGAGGGACTATGTTTATAGAACCTGGTGTTGATGTATATGAAGGTATGCTTGTTGGTGAACATACTCATGAAAATGACTTAGCTGTTAATGTTGTTAAAGGTAAAAATTTAACTAATACAAGAAGTTCAGGTAAAGATCATACAGTTGTTTTAAAAAGACCAAGACTATTAACTTTAGAATATTGTTTGGACTATATAAATAGTGATGAATATGTAGAAGTTACTCCTCTTAGTTTAAGAATGAGAAAGAAAATACTTGATACAAATGTAAGAAAAAAAACAGATAGCAGAAAATAAGCTATCTTTTTTGTAAAATAAATGTATTAAATTGTTTTTTTTGAATATAATACTTGTATATAGTAATTTTATGTGCTATTATATGAATAGTTTAATTGTTATGCGTTTCCTTTTGTAGACCAGTAATTATTTAAACAAATTCAAAAAGGAGGTATAGCAATGGAAAAGAAGGACGAAGTAATCGTTTGTAGAGATTGTGGTAAAGAATTTACTTTTACTGTAAGAGATCAAGAATTCTATGAAGAAAAAGGTTTTACTAACAAACCAGTTAGATGTAAAGACTGTAGAGTTTCTAAAAAACAATCTAGAGATAATAGAAATTCTAATTGGAATAACTAATTATCAAAATTAAAACTCATATTTTATGAGTTTTTTTGTATCTTATTTTCTAAATAGTAGTTTCTAAGTTCTTTAAATCTTTGATAATGAATTATTTCTCTTTCTCTTAAAAAAGATAGTGGACCTAATACATCAGGATCGTTTGTTAAATCCATTAAATGTTCATATGTAGCTCTAGCTCTTTGTTCACCAGCCATATCTGATTCTAAATCAGTTATAAAATCTCCTGTTGAACTTATATATGAAGTTGTATATGGAATGCCTTCAGGATCGCTTAAAAATAATGAATTATCATGTTTTGTAAAGTAACCACCCATTCCAGCTTCTTTTATTTCATTTATTGAAGAATTATTTGTTAGTTGGTATATCATAGCGGCTATCATTTCTAGGTGAGCCATTTCTTCGGTACCTATGTCAGTTAGTAAAGCTTTACCTTTATCATCAGGCATAGAATATCTTTGATTTAAGTAAGTTAAGCATGCACTTAATTCAGAATCCGGACCACCATATTGAGCCATTAGATATTTAGCCATTTTTAAATCTTTTTTTCTAATATTAATAGGATATTCTAATTTCTTTTCATATTTCCACATTATTGACCACCTTCCCATGGCCAAGGGCTATTTATCCACATAAAGGGGTAATTTTCGTTAGCTGAACTATTTAAGTTGATTGGCCCAAATTTTTTTTCATATTCACTTAAAACTTTGTTTCCTTCGTTTCGATATTGATTAAATAATTTAAGCATATCCTTATCTTCGGGATATATATCTAAGTATAAATTAATATCTATCACGGCAAAATTTAGTGAATCTAACATTGTAAGCATTTTTGCTTGCTCATTTAGGGGTTTTAAATCTATGGCATTTACTTTGTAATTGTTATAAAGGTTTGGAAATAAATTTCCTCTTATAAAACCTTGATATGGATCATACAGATTATTAGGATTACTATCTTCTGTATATAATGGCTTATTATAATTATTGTTTACATAGTTATAATAGTCATTTCTGAAATTATTATTATACATATTATTCCTCCTAAGTTATAATACGAAATATTGTATAATATGGATGGGCAAATGTAATATAATATTAAAAATAATGAAAAAGTCTTGATTATTGTCAGTTTTATTGGTAAAATATGAAATGTATCAATTACATGGCGTTGTTGGTGAAGTGGTTAACACATTAGATTGTGGTTCTAACATTCACGGGTTCGATTCCCGTACAGCGCCCCATTATGATTTTCGTGCTAACTCGTATAGGGTTAGCTTTTATATTACAAGCAAAAAGACTTCTAATCTAAGAGAGGAGGTCTTTTTTTCGTGAATTATATTTTACTTGAAAATATGGAAGATGATGGCAAATTATCTGAATATATTTCAAATAATTACAAAAATATTAAACTGAATATTACAAACGGAAAAATAGAGTTAATAGAAAAGACTAATATTAAGAAAATAACCCCAATAATTTATGAAATAAAACTATTAAGAAAAAAATACATCATTTTATACTTCAAATGTAATGAAATTGAGAGTCAAAAATATTACTGTCTAAAAACAAAAAGAGAATATAACTTTGTTGAAATTAAAGGGCTAATTAGTGAGATGTCGGTGGATTGTTAACTCAATTGTTAACTCAATTGTCGATGAAAAATCGATGAATTGTCGTCGAACTGTCGACGCATTGTCGTAGGATTGTCGAATGTTGAAAAAACTGTTGACTTAGGTATATTTTAAGTGTTATTATCTAAGCAATAAATATTTTAGAGGCAAGAAGCCTAATTGGACGGTTTAGAGGTTAGCCTAGAAAACCTTGAAAGACTAAGAAATTAGCTACTAATATATTATTATGAATAACTTGAAAGATTAGTTTGGAAGTAGTAGTAATAAAAAAGGTAAGTTGGAAAGTACTTAACTTTCAACAAGTTATATTGTTCTTTGAAAATTAAATATTGGAGGTGCTTATTGAACGAAGAAACAAAAGTTTATATTGATTCTAAGTTTAATGAAGTTAACCAAAAAATTGATAACCTACTATCTTTGTTTGAAAAAATTAGAAATAACGAAATTAGAACACTCATGTATTCTCAGCTAACAGCTAGACAATTAAATTATTTCTTCTATGTAGATCAAATTAGAAACCAAGACTCTGCTAGATCATTTCCTTATTATGAAAAAGTCGCTAATACAGATAAATGTAGAAAAGCTCATGCTTTAACAGAAATTTGTGCGCAAGACTTAAAGGATTTAATAGTTAAGAAGAGTAAAGGCAGAAAAGACTTAATAGAAGATGATTTTACAAATAGTTTAGCATTTATAGGTGGAATAGATGATACGTTGCTCTAAAAGGGTATTATGGGCTTAAAAGCTGCTATATATACTAGAGTTTCAACAGAAGAACAAAGAGATTATGGTTATTCAATAGACGGACAACTTCGTGAACTAAAGGATTATTGTAAAAAGAAAAAATATGATGTTGTAGGAATTTATAATGACGCGGGATTCTCAGGAAAGAATATGAATAGACCAAATTTAGATAGACTGCTAGAAGACATTAGAAATAATATGGTTGATGTAATAGTATCAATTAAAGTAGATAGACTTACAAGAGACGGATATGATGGACAGTGGTTACTAAAGTTTTGTAATGAAAATGATGTAATATTAGATTTACTATATGAGCAATATGATATAAATACTGTAAATGGGGAAATGATGTATGGTATGAATTTATTATTCGCTCAAAGAGAAAGAAAAGAAATCGGAGCAAGAACAAGAAGAGGACTTGAAGAAGCAATAAGACAAGGAAAGTATCCTAGTGGAGCGCCACTTGGGTATGTTAGAAGTGAAGAAGGAAGATTAGAAGTTGATCCAGTTTCTTCACTTGTTATTAAAGAAATATTTGAACTATATTCAAAAGGATATAGTATGAATTCTATTGCAGAAAAGTTTAGATTAGAAAATAAATATAATCGTAAAAGTACTAAATGGAAAGATATAACAATACTAAACATTTTATCAAATCCAATCTATAAAGGTGAGTGCCATTGGAGAAGAACTATGGGAGATAAAAAACAAAATCCAGTCTTAGTTATGCCAAATCATTCACCTAAAATAATAACAGAAGAATTGTTTGAAAGATGCCAAGAACAAGTAGAAAAAAATAAACATGGTGGTTTTGGAAAACATGTACATATCTTCCATGACTTAGTAAAATGTCCTACTTGTGGCAAACCATTAAGTAATTATTTCACAGTTAAAACAACTAGGAAAGGTGATAAAGTAGATTACTTCTTTGTTATATGTAAAAATGATATTTGTGAAGATAAAGGTAAAATATATAATACGGAAAAGATAGAAAAAAGTTTAATAAAATTATTAAATTCACTAGCAGTTGATTATCAAAAATCAGAATACTCATTACTATTTAGTTACCAAAAAAAGGATAGTGAAATAGCAGAAATAGATAAAGCTTTATATAAATTAAAAAAAGATGAAAGCAAATTATTAGAGCTATATTTAAATACTAATCTTAATGTAGAAGTAATAAATAAAAAGAATGAAGCGATTCAAAATGAAATAAAAAAATTAGAAATCAAAAGAGCTAAATTTGAAGAAGATAAGATAGAACAAAGTAAAAATAGTTTAAAAGATTTATTTGATAATAAAAATGAAAACTGTTTATCTGGAATAGATAACATATGGAATTTACTTCCTAGAATAGATAGAAAACTTATCTTAAATAAATATATTAAATCAATAGAAATCAAAACAGATGATAGCCATAATATAGCTGTAAATAATATAACATTTAGAGATGAATTTATTAAAAGTGGAGCTGGTAATTTAACTGAAATAGTACTTGATTGCATCAAAGAAAGTAATAAAAACTTAGTAATAAAAAGTCCAATTATTGAAACTAGTATAGAAATAGATTCTCATATATCAGTAAATGAATATGTTAAAAAAGGAAAATATTATTTTGATAAATTTTGGCAAAATATTCTAAAAGAGAGTAGAACTATATACCCAATTATAGATATTAAAAATGAAATAAAAGATTTAATTGTTTCAATGTAATTTAAAAAAATGTATGAATAAAAAGAGAAAAGTAGCACAAATGGTAAAACCAGCTACTTTTTCTAATGCCTTATAAAATAAGGTCAAACGTGCCACTGGCTCGTTTTAGTAAAATCAGCTTAACCTGATATAAAAAACATAAGTAAAAAGGAGAAATCATTATAGAAAAACCAACAGAAATAATAGGAATAAAAGTAACTAGTAATTTAAAAAATAGAATCCAAGAAGTGGCTAAAGAAAACGATATGAATGTATCAGAGTTTATTAGATATATAACTAATAAAGAAGTAACAAATAATGATATCTATAAAAATCAAAGTTATTTATCTGATATATTAACTTTAATAATAACTAATATTATTGAAGAAAAAACAAGTACAATAAATCATACATTAAAACAAATTTATTTAAAACAAGAATTAATTATTGAAATATTAAAATCAATAACTGAAGGTGATATAGATTCAATTATAAAAGACTTTACAACAACATATTTAGGTGAAAACTTACGAACAATATAATAATTGCAGGAATCAAATATGAACAAAACAGTAGTGTGCTAGCTAGCCTAAAAGGCTGGCTAGGTTATACTACCCAAGATAAAAAAATTGATAAAACTTCTTTAAATGATGAACAAAATAATTTACTAAATAACTTTAATGGTTATACTGAAATAAAAGATAATTTAATTGATCATGACATTGGAATATGGAATAGTAATGGAGATATAGATGCTTTAGAAGATTTAAAAAGTATTAACTTTAAAGATTACGATGGTTATACTTGGAATGGATTTGTATCTGTTAAAAAAGAAGATTCACTTAATCTAGGTTTAATAAATAAAGAAGATTATTATAAGTTTTCAAAATCAATTATTCCTAAATTAATAATGAATAGTGGTTTTGATATTAATAATGTTAAATGGTATGCTTGTCTACATTTAGATAGTGAAAAGAATTATAATATTCATTTCTTTCTTATGGAAATAAAGAAAACAAAGTTTAATAAAAGTGATAGACTAATACCTAAACCAGCTATTAAAAAATTTAAAAGTAATGCTTTATCTTATTTAATAAATAGAGATGAAATAATGTCTTTAAAAGATAATTTATTTATGGGTATTATTAAAGATGTTAGAAATAATAATTTAACTTCTATTAATAAAAAAAGTAATTTAGATAATAAAATAGAAGCTCTATATAAGAAGCTTCCTAAGAAACATAGATTACAATATAGTTCACCTAATTTAAATGAAAATAGAGCTTTATTAGATGAAATAATAGCAAGTATATTAAGTAGTCCTAAAGTAGTTAATAACTATTATAATTATTTAAAAACACTTCATGATATAGATTTTAATAATAAAGAATATTATAGTGAAAGTAGTGATAATAATTATGTAGATAATCAAATTAAAAAACTATATTCTAAAATAGGTAATGATATATTAAATCAGTATAAAGGTTATAATTCAGAAAATTATTTAACAAGTCAAAAAGAATTTTTATCAAAAAATATATTTAAGTTAAACTTAAAAACAGCTAACAATATAACAGAACAAAAACAATTACAATTAGGAGAATCATTATATAAGATATCTAAGTATTATGATTTAAAAGATAATCAAACAAAAAGATTTATTAGAAATTGGTATTATAGATCAGGATTTAGTAAGTCATTTGAGAACTATTATAAATCAATAATTAATAGTAATAATAAGGTACTTACAACTAGTGAGTTCATTAAAACATTTGAAGAACTAGGATTATCTAAATCAAAATATAATAAATTAAGAGATAACTATTATAAACAAAAAAGAATATCTAATTATTTGATGGAATGCGCTATAAAATACATTCAATACGAAGAAGAGAGGTTAGATAAAGAAAGAGAAACTGAATATGATAAAGAAATATATTAAATATTAAAATATTATTTAATAAATAATATCATTTAACTGTAACTTGGATAATATGAAAATATTTGTTATAATATAAAATATATTTGATAGATATAATATTATGGAGGAATCACAATGAAAACTAATAATACGAAAAAGCTTATAGAAATTTTAAAATTAAAAGGAATTAACTTCAGTGCCGATGACTGCAGAAAGTTTCGAAGATACAATTACTATCAAACTATAAATGCATATAAAAATTTATTTATTTCTGGTTGTGACTCATTAGATGATATTAAAAAAAATATTTTTTCAAATCGAAAAATTGATTTTTATCGAAAAATGTTTAAAATTAAACCGGAGGTTTTAGATAGTGATTTATATGAAAAAATCTGCGATGAAATTTGTAAAAAGTATGGAATATCGGCAAATAGTTTAGTAGAAAAAGAAGAAGCAATTAATTTTATTAAATATCATTTACATTTATATCCTGAAAACGTTTATTATGATGATTTTATTAGAATGTATAAATTTGAACATGAATTAAGAACTATGCTTTTAAAATATACTTTGATAATAGAAGAGAGTATGAAAAACGAATTTGTTTCATACTTAAACGACAAAGGCGCTAGTGCTGACTATTTAATTAATATGAGTAATTATGATACATCAGCTGTTAAAAACAAAGCATTTGAAACAATGAAATTAATTATAGGTAAACATGAAAATTACAAATCAATTCCAATAAAAACCAAAAGAAAACAAAATTTGATAGTCCCTTATTGGATATTAGTAAATGAACTTGCAATGAATCAAACATATTATGCTATTGCAAATCTTAATAAAAGTGATTCCAACGCAATATTTTTGAAATGTACAACTTTGTTTACCAAACTAAATGTTCAAACTCTTCCAAGTGATAATGCACAAAGAAAAGTCAATACCTTTAAATCAATACTTTTTTACTTAGGAGAATTTAGAAATATGTTGGCACATAATCAGCCAATTTACTGTTATAATATAGAAAAATTTAACGTTAACTTAAATGAAAGATTTGAATATGAATTGCCAAATACAAAAAACGATTTTATAAATAAATCTGGAAAAACAGTTTCAAAACATCAACAACAAATAAATATGAATGGAAACTTAATATATAATTTAAAAGATTTTTTTGGATCCGACAATTATTTAAATAAAAATTATGCAAATTTAAATTTATCTTTAATTGTATATATGATTTATAAGATACTAAAAAATATAGATAAGAACACAAAATTTTATGAAGAACTGATTCAAATATATGGAAAATATAATATTATAATCAACAATTCTCATAATACTATAAAAGATCTTAATAAATGTGAAAAATTATTAACAATGATAAATGAATTAGCGTCATTAGATTTTGATAGTAATAAATTTATTGCTAAAATTGATTCGGGTCAAGTTTATAAAAGAGATTTAAAGAAATGGGATAGTGATTACAATAAATTAAAACAAAGTATTATTATTCAATCCAATAAAATAGAAATCACAAATGTAATATCAAAGTATAAAATCTTTCCTGCAATGAAAAGATATAGTGATTTTACGGGAATAGATATTAACTTTTTTAATGATATTAAATAATGCATAAAAAAGTTAAAAATACATAATAATATAGTAGTTACATATTTACTTTTTTTATCATATGTGGTAACATTAATATGTAATTAAATTCCGCTTGCGGGGGAAAAAGGAACTGAGGTTCCTTTTTTCTTTTAATAAAAAAATATATAGAAAAAATAAAAAGAGTTATTAAATTGTAAAGATAAGATAATTATGATATTATAATAGCATAAATTTATGAGGTGCTATATGGTAGAACAAATTGAGTTTTATGGGTTTAGAGGTAACATATCATTTCCCGATCAAATAACAATTTATAGTCTGGGCATTAAAGATGATGCAAAAACAAAAAACGAACAATTTTGTTCATTCTTTTCAGAATTGAAAAAATTTTCTAAATTAGAATCACTTTATCAAAAAAGAGAGTATTATTTTATTTTTATTAATCAGTATGATAACATTATTCATTGTCAATTAGCAAGAAGGAGGCAATATAATAAATATGAAATGAATTCTGATGATAGAATTATTGATACCAGAGATGAAGATTTTCCTTATGTTAATGTTTTCATAGAATCAAAGTCTCAAAAATTATTGATTCAATCAAATACTCAAGTTTTCGAAAACTACAATACTTGTAGAGATGTTATTCAAAATATCATGAATAACTACTTTAAAAAAAATGATGCAATGATTATAATTAATCCGATTTTAAGAGAGGAAGAATTTTGGTATTTTTTTGACGATGAAAAGAACGTTTATAGTTTGAGGTTTTCATTGTGCGTTCCAAATTGGTTAGATGCATCTACATCAGCCACAAATTTTTTAAATGGGGTAAGGGATAATACTGGAGCAAATCATACAGAATTGGCATTTTCAAATAGTGAAGGTAAGTTAAAACCAAATAAAAAAGGAATAGGATCTTTTGTAGAATATGTAATTGCAGGAGCTGGTTCGTGGAATTTAACCTATTCCTTAAAAGAGGGGAAAAAAATGAAAGTTTCCAGTAAGCAAAAAAGTTATAAAGTAGCAGTTCCAATATCTATTAATGATCTTAATAATAATAATTTAGATAATAAAAAAATTGAATTAATAAAGGAAGCACTGTTAACAATTGAATCGATTGAAAAGTTTAAGGAGAAGTAATAAAAATGAAAAAAATCTATAAAAATTTAATTTTTTTTGCAATTATTATTTTTTCTATTTTAGTCGCAATGTTTGATATCAATTCATTTTTGATTAATTCTAATCAGGTCATTCAATTGCTGTTTACCCTATTGGCATTATGTTTGACGGCATATACATTTATATATTCTCCTATATTTGCATTGTTAAATGAAAGTATTATTGATTTTGAATCAAATAAATTCATTCTTACAAAATTACTTAAAGAATATGAAGATGATATGAAATTTATATTTTTTGCTGCAATATTAATAATTATTATTTCTACATTTAAATGTATTGACTTACCATTTATTATTGACTATAAAAATGTAGAATTTGGTTTTATAAAAATTGAATCAATAAAGTTGTTGATATACAATTTTGTTATATCATTGATTTCTTGTTTTTCCTTTTTATCTTTATATGATTTGATTGATGCTACATTTAAAATACTAAGAAAAAGTATTGAATTAAAGGCTAGCAAGAATAATTGATAATTATTAGAATAAACTAGGCAGTTAAATTATTGTTATGTTATAATAAAAATAGATTAGAAGTTAGTACAAACTTCATTTATGTCCCAAAATTATAAGTGAGTCACTAATTAACTGGTTAGTGATTTTTATTTTAATAAAAAATTGACAATAATAAATTTTTAGTGTATTATCTACTTATTGAAAACCAATGCAAGGAAGAAGTAGAAAAAGAAAAGCATTATAGAGAACTCTGTTAGGTGAAAAAGAGGATGTATTATTTTTCGAACATGGCCCTTAAGGTGAATAACTGAAATTAAGTAGGTTATTACAGGTGTGCCTGTTACAGCACAAACCTATAACTATGCCATGACATAAGTAGGTAATGAGCTCAATATAGTAATATATTGAGGATTAAGAGTGGTACCGTGAATATATTCACCTCTTAGACATGTTTTGTCTAGGAGGTTTTTTAATGGAAAGGAAAGTGGTAAATATGAATATATTAATAGGAATAAGTTGGCCTTTTGCTAATGGTGAATTGCATTTAGGTCATGCAGCAAGTAGTTTAAGTGGAGATGTAATTGCAAGATATCATAGATTAAAAGGAAATAATGTTGTTTTAGTCTCTGGTAGTGATTGCCATGGAACACCGATTGATGTAAAGGTAATACAAACAGGAAAAACAGCTAAAGAAATAGTTGATGAATCACATAATGATTTATCTAGAGCTTTTAGCAGATTAGGATTTAGTTTTGACTTGTATACAAGAACAGATGATGACTATCATAAATATTTTGTACAAGAACAATTTAGAAAATATTATGAAAATAAAATTATTTATGAAAAAAATGAAGAACAGTTGTTTTGTAATTATTGTAATCTTTATTTGGCAGATCGTTATATAATTGGAACTTGTCCAAAATGTGGATCTAATATAAAAGGTGATGAATGTGAAAAATGTGGAAGTTTATTAGAAATAAATGAAGTTACAAATAAAAAATGTGGAATATGTGGAGGAGAAACTGTTTTAAAGGAAACAAAAAATTTATATTTTTCGTTTTCGAAATTCCAAAATGAATTAAATGAATTAGTTCAAATTAATAGAAATAATTGGAGAGAAAATGCTGTATTATTTACAGAAAGATATTTAAAAGAAGGAATTCCAGACAGGTGTTGTTCAAGAAGTCTAAATTGGGGAATAGATCTACCAATAAAGGGTTTCGAAGATAAAAAAATATATGGTTGGACTGAAAATGTTTGGGGTTACGTGACAGCATCTAAAAAATATTGTGAAGGAAACAATTTGGATTGGGAAGATTTTTGGAAGAAAGATAAAAATAATAAAATTTATTTAGTTCATGCTAAAGATAATATTCCTTTTCATACAATTATATTTCCTTCTTTATTGTTAGGAGTTAATGAAAATTATAAATTACCTGATAAAATAATATCAGATGAATATGTAACAATAGAGGGAGAAAAATTATCTAAAAGCAAAGGAAATTATATAGCAATTAATGATATACTTGATAGATATCCAGCAGATAGTTTAAGATACTATTTAATTACACATGAACCAGTAAAAAAGGATTCAAATTTTTCATGGACTGATTTTATTAATTCACATAATGGAGAATTACTTGGTAAATGGGGTAATTTTGTTAATAGAAATTTAGCTTTTATAAATAAATCATTTGAAGGTAAATTAGATAGCTTTATAGATATTAATATTGAAAATAAATTAATTAATTTATACGAAAAAGTGGGTAATTTGATTGATAATGGTGATTCAAAAGAAGCTTTACAATTAATATTTGATTTCATTTCCGAATCAAATAAGTATTTTGATACTTTAGAACCATGGAAATTATTTAAAGAAGATATAACTAAATGTTCTAGTGTACTAAGTACTTGTACAAACATAATATATAATATTAATAATTTATTAAAACCATTTCTTCCTTTTTCAACGAAAACGGTAGAGGAATATTTAGGTGAAACTAATATTGAATGGAAATATAAAAAATTAGATAAAATTGTTTTAAAAAATTATATTACTCCATTATATGATAGATATGATAAAAAAGTAATAGAAGATGAAACTGAAAAATTAATAAAACAAAGAAGTAAAACAAAATAAATTAGTTTGAATATTATAAGGTGTTATGCTATAATATAACTAGATTAGAAGTTAGCACAATACTTCATTTATGCCCCAACAAGCAATTAACAGGATATATCCTGTTTTTTTTATGATATAATTAGATTATTAAAATAAAAAGTAATTTGAAAATAAGTAGGAGGATAAAATGAATATTCTAATAACAAGACATGGTCAAACAGAATGGAACTTATTAAAAAAAATACAAGGAAAATCTGACATTGAATTAAATAAAACTGGTAAAAAACAGGCAGAAGAAATAGCAAATATGTTAAAAAGTGAGAGTATTGATTTAATAATTTGTTCCCCATTAAAAAGAGCTAGGCAAACAGCTGATATCATAAATCAAAAAAATCTACCAATAATATTTGATGATAGAATTTCCGAGCGTGATTTTGGAGTGCTAGAGGGAAAAATAAGTACAGGTTTTAACTTTGATGACTTATGGAGTTATAAACAGAATAAAGAATATGATAAAGTTGAAAGTATTAAGAATTTATTTGATCGCGTTTATGAGTTCTTAGATGATATAAAAGAAAAGTACAAAGGAAAGAATGTGTTAATTGTATCTCATTTAGGTGTTAGTATTCCTGTTAAATGCTATTTTAATGGAATACCTGATATAAATAGTCTTTTAACTATTTGCTTAGATAATTGTGAAATAGCAAGATACAAATTTAAAGATGATAATAAACATACATTTTAAATTCGTTTATAAATTAATTAATTCCTGCAATATAAAATATGATATAATGAAACTAGATTAGAAGTTAGCACAACACTTCATTTATGCCCCATTAAGAAAGTAATCGAACCTTCCAATAGGAGGTTCGATTTTTATTTGTAAAGTAGTATAATTTATATAGAAGTAAAAAAACACTATTTGGAGGTAGCGTGATGACTAAAGTAAAAATAAAAATTTATGATAATAGTGAAATACGCGAGGAAATAGATAATTTGTATAGTATAACAAATCAGAAATTAATTGCAAAATGGGCTATTGAAATTGCCAAGCATATTTTATTAATAACAAATATTGATTATTGCACAATACCCGAAATAATTGAGGGTTTTATAGTTAATGAAAATTGGCAAAATGATAAAGCTCGAATGTATGATGTTAGACAAGTAGGATTCAAAATACATAAATTAGCTAGATTATATAATGATAATGAAGTAAAAAAATATGCCTTACGAGTTGTAGGGCAAGCGGTTGCTTCAGGTCACATGAAAGAACACGCCATAGTTGCTTCCGATTATGCTATTAAGCTTATTAACATTATGTATCATAATGATTTAGAAAAAGTTACAGAAGAAAGAAATTGGCAATTAAGAAAATTAAATGAGACAGCAACGAAAGAATAGAGTTATAGTTGTTAATTCAAAAAACGTTTTGTGCCTATTGGAATATTGCCCCAAGAGAAAACAAACGGACTATTTATTTAGTTCGTTTTTTAGTGTATAATGTAAGCGGGTGATAATGTGAAATTTGAATGGGATTTAACACATTTATATAAAAATTATGAAGAATGGAAAAAAGATTATAAATCATTAGAGAATAAAATAGAAAAGTTAAGTAATAGTAATGAATTTATTAAAGATTTGTACTCTTTTGAAGAGTATATAGATCAAAAAATTAAATGTGATATGTTAATAGAAAAAGTATATTGTTTTGCAAAGAGACACTTAGATATAAATTCAAATTTGAAAGAATATAAAATAATGTTAGATAATGCATTAACATTATATGAAAAAATACAAACTATGAATAATTATTTTGAAACAGCAGTACTAATTAATTCACAGAAGATAATTGAATATATTGAAACTAAAAGATTAAATAAGTATAAAAGGTATTTAAATTTAATTTTAAGAAGAAAAGATCATATAATATTTGATGAAGATGATCTTGAAGAATCTTTAAAATATAAAAAAAGAGAACAGGATATAAAAACAGAATACCAAAATATTTTTTCAAATATAATAGATTTTAAAAATATTGAAATTGATGGAGAAAATATTAATGTAAACCAAAATACATATAATGATTTAATATTAAATAAAAATCAAAATAATAGAAGAAAATTATTTGATGCATACAATAAGTCGTATGAAGAAGTAAATGAACAAATATCTAAATTGTATATTGATAAGTTAAAAAATGATATTGGGTTAGCAAAATCAGAAAATTATAAAAGTCTTTTAGAAAAGAAACTATTTGAATTAGAACTCTCAAATGAGATAGTACAAAATCTAATAGATACAGTTAATAATAATTTAGTAATTATGAATAAATATAGTGATTTAAAAAAGGAAATACTTAACTTAAAAGATTTTCATATATATGACGCAAGTTTATCAATATGTGAAATTTCTAAAATTGAGATAAGTATAGAAGAAGCAATTGATTTAGTTAAAAATAGCCTTAGCGTACTAGGCAATGAATATATTGAACTTATTGAAAATATGTTTAAAGAAGGTTGGATTGATGTATATCCAAAGGATAATAAGAGAAAAATGGCTTTCACTTGCATTTCTTATAGTGGTGTACCTTATATTTTATTAAACTATGATAAATCACTTAATTCAGTAAGAACCTTAGCACATGAAATAGGGCATTCAGTTCATACATATTATTCTAAAAGTAATAATGACTATGAGTATTTTGAATTTAGCTATTTTTTAACAGAAATTGCATCAAAAGTAAATGAAATACTATTTAATGAGTATATATATAATAATTCTAAATCTATTGAAGAAAAAAAATATGTACTTAATAATATTATAAGTAGCTTAAGTAATTCTATTTTTGGACAATCAATGTTGACTGAGTTTGAACATGATATTATTAATAAAATATATAATAATCAAGAAGTAAATAGTAATACATTGAATAATTTATATGCTGATTTAAGTAAAAAATATAATGGTGAAGTATTATTTTATGATGAAAACATTAAATATGGTTGGTCAAAAATACCTCATTTTATAATGCAAGATACATATTATCTTTATCAATATGCAATAGGAACTTCAATTGCAACTTATATAGCATATAAAATTTTAAACAATGAGGATGATATGAAAAATAAATATATTAAATTTTTAACTACAGGCAATAAAATTAATATTGAAGAATCTTTAAAAGTACTTGGAATTGATTTAAATAGTCAATGTTATATTAATGATTCTATAAATAATTTAAATGAAAAAATAAAACAATTGAAATTGTTATTTAGATAGAAAAATTAAAAAAAGAAAACAATATGATCAATATGGTCATGCAGCATTTGAAAACCAAGATGTAAAATTAGAAGTTAATTTAAATGAAGAGACTGTTTGACTTACACAAAATCAAATGGCGTAACTTTTTGGAAGAGATGTAAAAACTATTAGTAAAAATATATATTATATAGATACAAATTTAAATTCAAATTTAAGGAGGGTTTAAATAGTGGATTATACATTTAGAATTTTTAATAATTTTGACGAAAAAAATTATAAGGGCGGTAAGGATCTAATTTCGAAAAAAATACCTGAAGATGAACTTTTAATTAGAGATATTTTGTCTACGATAAATTCTCATCTTACTAATGGGTCTAGACAAAACTCATGGTGGATTTCTACAACTAAAGATATTAAAATAGCTATTGAGGAATACTTTTTTCAAAGAGATAATAAAGATGACTTAATTAATATATCTAATAATAGTGGAAATTCATTAGCTATAATTAAAAATCATGACCAAACAAAATATTTATTGAGTGACAGTATTACTCAAAGAGATATTACAGAGAGAAACTTTTTTATTAGGCATGCAGGAACTATACATAACCTTCCAAATAGCTTGATAGAAAAAATGGTTCTAGATGTTTCAAATAGAAAAGAAAGCAAAGCAAATGGCAAAGCAGGTATGATATTGAAAAAAGATTACACTCCTTGTGCAAATAATGTTTTACCTCTATCATATGCTGGTAAAAGTGCCGAAATAATTGTCTATAAGAAAATTCTATTTGAGGATATAGTTTGTGTTATAACACCAAATGAGATAATAGAATTTTATGAAAAAATAAAAGAAAAATCCAAAGAAGAAATAAGAGAAGAATATGTTAAAAGGTTAATATTAAATAATAAGTAAATTTAAAATTTAGTCATGAATGTATAAAACAGAATAAAAAAGACAAACTTGATATAATAGGTTTGTTTTTAAATTTAAGTTATGTTAATATAATTACCATCAAAAGTGGTGATCTCTATGGAGAATATAGAAAAATATTTATATCATGGAACATCTGTTCATTATGTATAATTCATAGATGAAGAAATAACTGAAGAAAATAAGAGTATGATAAAAAAACGTAATAATAGCTGTTAAAAAAATTTTGTGCCTATTGAAATATTGCCCCAAAAAGCAATTAACGAGCTATTTATTTAGTTCGTTTTTTAGTGTATAATTTAGATAGGTAATAGAAACGAATGTATTACAAATAAAAAATAAAGTAGTATTTATATTTTAAATTTTCTGGATAAAGAAGTTCAGCTTTATTATGAAGTAAAATTTTGGTTAGATATGGGGTGGATAAAAGTTTATGAAAAATAATTTAAGAAAAAGCATAGAAAACTATATACCATACAATGAGCAAGAAGAAAAAGATAAAGATTATATTTTAAAGTTTATGGATAATTTTGATGATGTTTTAAGTAGAAAAAATATATTTGGTCATTTTTCAGCATCAGCATTTGTGGTAAATAAGGATAGAACAAAAATGTTAGTAGTCTATCATATTATAAATGATGGGTGGATTTATCCTGGAGGCCATGCAGACGGAGAAGATGACTTATTGGCAGTAGCTACAAGAGAAGTAGAAGAAGAAACTGGTCAAAAAACAAAAGTTTTAGATAAGAACATTTTTTCTATTCAAGTTGCTCCAGTAAAGGGACATATAAAAAAAGGAATATATGTACCAGCTCATATTCATATGGATGTATTGTTTATTGTTGAAGCAGAGGATAGAAAAATTTTAACTTTTAGAGATGATGAAAGTAAAGGAGTTAAGTGGATCGATTTTAGTGATGCTACAAAAAGTGATGTTGTAGACTTTATTATACCGATTCATAAGAAAATAATAGAAAAACAAAAAAAATTGAAAATATAGTATCAAAATAGAAAAAAATATTAAACTTGAAAAATATTCAATTACTTGTAATTGAAAAATTAAAAATAAATATAGTAAAAAGTTTGTTGTAACTAAATTATAATAAATAAGAGATATATTTTAAATTTTAGACGTTGAATTAATTTATTAAATGAGAATATATGAATATTAATATTTCAAAAGTTATGATTGTTGTAACAGTGCCTATTGCAAATGCGGATGAAATAAGAAAAGTTTTAGGAGATTCAGGAGCAGGGATTATAGGCAATTATTCTTATTGCAGTATAAGTGAAAATATAATTGGGAGATTTAAAGGAAACAAAAACACAAATCCATATATTGGACTAAAAAATCAATTAGAATCTGTAGTAGAGGATAAAATAGAAGTTCAATGTAATATTAACATCTTAAAAGAAGTCTTAAGGAAACTAAGAATTGTTCATCCATATGAAGAACCAGCCATAGATATTATTCCGTTAATTAATGAAAATGAATTATAATATATTGTATAAATCATTTTTTATTATATAATATAGCTTGATTAGAAGGCATCATTATACTTTATTTATGCTAAAATTTCAAAATTTAAATGAACTATTTACTTAGTTCGTTTTTTAGTGTATTCTATACTTAAATTATTAAGTGAGGGAATTTATGGAAAATAAATGTATAGTTATAATAAAAAATAGTAATAGAGATTTTGCTCCAAATTTAAGTTTACAAGAAATAATGGAATTTTGTATTAATAATAATATTCAGTTTGTTGTGTGTCATATTGAGGAATATGAATATGAAAAAATGAGGCATGGTCTTGATATGTTAGGGTGTGTTTATGATGAACACTTTGTTTGTGATAATAGTGAATATAATCATTTTAGATACATGTTTACATATGATATGGAAAATCAAACTGTAAAATTTGTAAGAGTTAGTGAGTATGGTAATGAAGAAGCATATGAGTTAAATCTAAATAAAAATTATATTGAACCTAGTTCAAAAACTCCTTTTTATAAAGAATTTAAATCTGGAAAATATGGAACAGGGATTAAAATTTATACAACATCTACTACTGAGGATATAATGAAATATTATAGTAAACACTCTATTGAGGATCATTTGTTAGGTTACACGCATGAAGATGCACCTAAAAAAATGATTTTAAAAAATCAGGATATAGCAAGTTTGAGACAACTAATAAATACATCTTATAATAATTAGTTAGAGAATTGATAAGACACGGAAATAGATAAACTAATAAATATTATAGAAAAATAATTATAGTATTATATGTATAAGAAGTTAGCACAGCACTTCATTTATGCTCTAAGAGAAAACAGACGAATTATTTACTTAGTTCGTTTTTTAGTGTTTTTCAAACTAAAAAAATTATACATTTACACATTGACAAGCGTCAAAAAAACACATATAATGTATTTGCGAGGTGATATAATGGAAGTTAATAATCCTTTATACAAAAAACAAGGTATTCATACAATATCTTGCATATTTACGGTTGAAAAAGGAATTACTAAAGTACTACTTATAAAGAGAAAAAATAACCCTTATAATGATATGTGGGCATTAGTGGGTGGAGCTCTTTATAACAATGAAGATCTTAG